>Ga0272449_1000419_pt1 | contig 51081 bp, 29 predicted proteins | sample YNPCB0241_FD_198679 | JGI IMG/M metagenome (GOLD analysis project Ga0272449, IMG submission 198679) | Hot spring sediment microbial communities from Yellowstone National Park, WY, United States - YNP-CB-024-1 | ecosystem: Environmental > Aquatic > Thermal springs > Hot (42-90C) > Sediment...
GCTTTACAGGGCACCTGTTGGGGGGGATTGCAATGACAACTCAGCCCAGATAAACCCAAATGCTCAAGAAAGATGCAATGGCGTTGATGACAACTGCAACGGCTATGTGGACGAAGAAGGGGCATTGGGGTGCGTGTTCTATTATCTCGATGCAGACAGGGATGGTTATGGCACAGCATCCTCGAAGAAATGTCTGTGCTCTCAAGCCCCGCCTTACGACACCATGATAGCGACAGATTGCGACGACCAAGACCCAAGCACACACCCTGGAGCCCCAGAACTCTGCAATAACCAAAAAGACGATGACTGCGATGGCAAAAGCGATGACGAAGAGGTCGGGGGGTGCGAAAACTGCATAAACTTCTACGAAGACAAAGACGGCGATGGCTATGGAATAGGCAGTCCACAGTGTCTTTCTGGACCAAGTGGAAATATGAGGGCAACAAGGGCGGGGGATTGCGATGACAATGATGCCCAGATAAATCCAGGGGTCATAGAGCGATGCAACGGTAAAGATGACAACTGTAACAGCCAGACTGACGAAGAGAATGCGCTAGATTGCACCCGATACTATCTGGATGAAGACAACGACGGCTATGGGACAAGCGATTACAAGTGCCTTTGTCAGCCATCAGGGAAATACAGGGCACAGTTATCTGGAGATTGCAACGATGCCTCTGTATTTGTGAACCCTGGGGCAGTAGAGGCTTGCAATAACAGAGATGATGACTGCGATGGCTTGACAGACGAAGAAGGGGCGACAGGTTGCACAGATTACTTTGCGGACAGGGATCAAGATGGATTTGGAGGGAGTGAGAAGAAATGTCTTTGTGGGTCTAGCCCACCTTTCAATGTTAGAACAAGTGGAGACTGCGACGATACTAATCCCAATATAAAGCCTGGGGCAAGCGAGGAGTGCAATGGGAAGGACGATGATTGCGATGGAATGACCGACGAAGAAGGGGCTCTTGGTTGCACACCTCATTACAGGGACCAGGATGGAGATGGCGTTGGTGTGCTTTCTGACTTCAAGTGTCTGTGCACAGGGACTGGACAATACACTGCACAAACGCCTGGGGATTGCGATGACCTTGACCCACTTGTGCGACCTGGAAATCCAGAAAGATGCAACAACAAAGACGATGATTGTGACGGCCTTACAGACGAAGAAGGGGCAACAGACTGCGTCCTTTATTACTTTGATGGTGACAGGGATGGCTATGGTTCGAATACTGTGCAACCAAAGTGCCTCTGTGCACCAAGCGCACCTTACCTTGCGACTGTTCAGGGGGATTGTGCGGATAGTAACGCAAACATAAATCCAGGCGCAACAGAAACATGCAACTTCCTGGACGATGACTGCGACGGTCAAACAGACGAAGAAGGTGCAACAGGGTGTTCGAACTATTACTATGACAATGATGGCGATGGGTTTGGATTGTCTTTAGATTTCAAGTGCTTGTGCAGTGCATCTGGAAAATACACCGCAAAGGCTTCTGGCGACTGCAATGACAACGATAAGAAGATCAATCCAAATGCGACTGAAACTTGCAATGGGACAGACGACGACTGTGACGCCGCGGTGGACGAAGAGGGTGCGGTTGGGTGCACGATCTATTATCGAGACAATGACCTTGACGGTTTTGGACAGAGTGGGGAGTTCAAGTGTCTATGCGCCCCCTCTTCTCCTTACATTGTGACACTTTCAGGCGATTGCGACGATGCGAACAGGGCGATAAACCCTGCATCTCAAGAAGCATGCGATGGACTCGACAACAACTGCAATGGTAAGACTGACGAACAGGATGCGGTAGGGTGCATCCCTTACTTCAAAGACATTGATCGTGATGGCTATGGCTCAACAGAATACAGATGCCTTTGCGCGCCAGTAGCACCATACACATCCCTCCTTTCATCCGACTGTAACGATGCGCTTGCGAGCGTGCATCCAGATGCACCTGAAACCTGTAACTTCCTCGATGACGACTGCGACGGAGTGACGGACAATGAAGGCGCATCTGGCTGTAAGACTTACTACTTCGATAACGACAACGACGGCTATGGAGATGCCTCAAACTTCAAATGCCTTTGCAGGACATCAGGCAAATACACGACAACGGTCCCAGGGGATTGTGACGATGGGGATCGGACAGTGAACCCTGGAAGACCTGAAACATGCAACGGCAAAGACGATGATTGCGATGGACTGACAGACGAGGACGGTGCTCAAGGTTGCAAGATATATTATAAGGATGCGGATCAGGATGGTTTTGGAGTGACTTCTGACGCCAGATGCTTGTGCAGTCCAACGCCTCCCTACACGAGTCAGGCTGGCGGTGATTGCAACGACAACAACCCATCCGCCTATCCAACCGCAGTTGAGGTGTGCGGGAACGGGATTGACGAGAACTGCAACGGTTTGACCGATGAACTTGGGTGCGTGGGATGCATAAACTATTTCAGGGATGATGACCTTGATGGTTTTGGTATCTCGTCGGATTACAGGTGCTTATCAGCGCCAGAAGGAAGTTACAGGGCAACAAGGGCAGGTGACTGTAACGACAACGATGGAACGATAAATCCAGGCGCTCAGGAGACATGTAATCAAAAAGACGATGATTGCGATGGACAAACCGATGAAGATGGTGCTGTGGGATGCGTGGTTCTTTACTACGATGCAGACATGGATGGATTTGGGATTACAAGTGATTCAGGGTGCTTCTGTAACCGTCGTCCTCCCTACACAGCAACATCTGGGGGGGATTGCGATGACGGGAATGCCTCTGTGTATCCAGGTCGTCAGGAGGTTTGCGATGGGAAGGACAATGACTGTGATGGCATAACGGACAATGACAATGCCCAAGGATGCACTGTGTTCTTCAAGGATGCAGACCGTGACGGATATGGGGTATCTGGGGATTTCAGGTGCATCTGCTCGCCACAGGGTCTATATAGCGCCACCGTTGGCGGAGACTGCGATGATACAAGCAAAGATATAAAGCCAGGCGGTGTGGAGATATGTGGCAATCAAAAGGACGACAACTGTAATGGCTCAACGGACGAAGAAGGGTGTCAGGGTTGCACTCAATATTACAAAGACAGGGATGGGGATGGATACGGGGTTCAGGATGATAAGCGCTGCCTTTCTTCACCACAGGGAGAATATCGAGCGCTTGTAGCGGGTGACTGTAACGACCTGGACCCAGAAATGAATCCAGGACAAACTGAAACCTGCGATGGCAAAGACAACAACTGCGATGCAAGGACAGACGAAGAAGGCGCTGTGGGTTGCACTGTTTTCTTCTACGACCTTGATCAAGATGGTTTTGGAAAGACGGATGATTCAAAGTGCTTGTGCTCTCAAAGGGCGCCATATACTGCCCGTCTTGGTTCAGATTGCGACGACACGAATAGAGGCATAAACCCATCTGCGACTGAAAGATGCAATGGCATAGACGACAACTGCGACGGGGTCACGGATGACGAGGGGGCTTTGGGCTGTATTGACTATTACTTCGATGGCGACGACGACAACTTCGGTATTACAGAATCCAGAAGATGCCTTTGCAACCCCGTTGGGGGGCACAAGGCTTTACAAGGAGGGGATTGTGACGACAAGAATGCGCTTATAAATCCAATGGCAAATGAGCGATGCAACTTCAAGGACGACGATTGCAACGGAGTTGTGGACGATGAAGGTGCACTTGGATGTTCAGTGTTCTACAGGGACGATGACAAAGATGGGTATGGGGTTTCATCTAGTTTCAAGTGCCTGTGCGCTGCTTCAGAGCCTTATACAGCAACTCAAGGCGGTGACTGTGACGACACAGACAGATATTCGGCGCCAAATCAAAGGGAGAGGTGCGATGGCAAAGACAATGACTGTGATGGCGCAACCGACGAAGGGGAACCAGTTGGTTGCACTGTTTACTTCTTAGATAACGACAGGGATGGATGGGGGGTTGCAACCTCCTATATCTGCAGGTGCGAACCTTCAGCCCCTTACGACGCCACAAAGGCTGGGGATTGCAATGACTCGAATGCCCATGTGTCGCCTGGAACCGTTGAATCTTGTAATGGCCTCGATGATGACTGCGATGGGGTTACAGACGAGGAAGGTGCAACTGGATGTGTTACATATTTCAGGGACATAGACGGGGACGGCTTTGGAAGCAATGTCCACAAGTGCCTTTGTGCACCATGGCAAAAGTTCACAGTCCTTGTCTCGGGCGATTGCGATGACTCGAACAGCCAGATCTATCCTGGCGGAACTGAAATATGCAATAGGCTAGATGACAACTGTAATGGAGTTACGGACGAAGAGGGTAGTTTTGGGTGCATGACATATTATAAGGACGAGGATAACGATGGTTATGGCGTTCTTCAAGACAGCAAGTGCCTGTGCTCCGCCTCTGGTTACTACAAGGCATCTTCGCCTGGCGACTGCAATGACCATGACTCTAGCATAAGCCCAGGCGCTCAGGAGGAATGCAATGGACGAGATGACAACTGCGATGGGCAGACTGATGAATCAGGCACAACCACATGCACCGTATATTTCAAGGACTATGACAACGATGGTTTTGGAGGGCTTGAATCCAAGTGCCTTTGTGCCCCAGAAGGGCTTTTCAGGGCTTTGGTTGGAGGTGATTGCAACGACCAATCCGCTCAAATAAGCCCAAACACACAAGAGATATGCAACGGCGTTGACGACAACTGCAATGGATGGACAGACGAAGAAGGGGCTTTGCTTTGCACAACCTACTACAAAGACGCTGACCATGATGGATACGGGGATGCAAGTGATAGCCACTGCCTTTGCCAGCCAGTTGGCTTATATACTGCCCAAGTAGGCACTGATTGCGACGATACAAGACCAAATTTGAACCCAGGTGCGGTCGAGGTATGCGGAAATCAGATAGATGACAACTGTAATGGCGAGACAGACGAGGCGGGCTGCTCTGGGTGCATTGACTACTACAAAGATGTGGATAACGACGGATATGGAATAGAACAGGACAAGATGTGTTTGTCCGCGCCGCTTGGGGAATACAGGGCAACAAGACCAAACGACTGCGATGACCAGGATGGCACAGTAAATCCTGGTGCTCAAGAGAAATGCAATAATAAGGACGACAACTGTAACGGGGTCACTGACGAAGAAGGGGCATCTGATTGCACGCCATATTTCTATGACGAGGATGGGGATGGCTATGGGTACGGGAGTTCTAGATGTCTATGTGCACCAACTGGAAAATACACGGCGCTTCAGTCACAAGACTGTAACGATGGAAATCCACAAGTCCATCCTAGTGCCACAGAATTCTGCAATAGCATTGATGACAACTGCAATGGACTTACTGATGAAGAGAATGCGCAAGGCTGTCTTTTGTTCTACATGGACAATGACAATGATGGTTATGGGCAGGACATAAGCAAGTGTCTTTGTGCTGGCACACCCCCATATACTGCAACAAGGGCAGGGGATTGCGATGATTACAGGGCAGGACAGTTTCCTGGCGCACCAGAAGAATGTAATGGAAGGGACGATGACTGTGACGGGGCGACAGATGAAGCGGATGCCATAGGATGCACGACATATTATCGCGATTCTGATGGAGATGGATTCGGTGTTTACACGGACTTCAAGTGCCTCTGCAAGAAAGAAGGGCAATACACAAGCACAGAACCCTCGGACTGCAACGATGGCGATGCCTCTGTGTATCCAGGTGCGCCAGAAAGATGTAATGGCAAAGACGATAACTGCAACGGAACAACGGACGAGCAAGGGAGTGTGAACTGCACCACATATTTCTTCGATGCGGATGGCGATGGGTTTGGCACGAGCTCAATCCCTCCGAGATGCCTATGTGCCCCTGAAGGTTATTACAGGGCGGTTGTCTCGGGCGATTGTATGGATACAAGTAAGGACATAAATCCCAATGCACGAGAGACATGCAACTATATTGATGACAACTGTAACGGCGTTATAGACGAGGAAGGGGCAACTGGATGTTCTACCTATTACAAAGATGCAGACAAGGACGGTTATGGAAGACCCAATGATTACAAGTGCTTGTGCGTTCCTACTGGGGAATATACCGCTACAAGAAACGATGATTGCGACGATAGCGAGCGCATGGTCAACCCTTCTGCGACAGAGCAGTGCGACGGAAAAGACAACGACTGTGACGGCATTACAGACGAGCAAGGGGCTTTGAACTGCACATACTACTATCGTGACGAAGACATGGATGGGTTTGGTGCAAACGAGGCTAGATGCCTTTGCGCACCCCAAGCGCCATATACAGCGACATCCGCTGGTGACTGCGATGATTCAGACAGGAATATTGCCCCCACAAAACCAGAGGTATGCAATGGAAAAGATGATGACTGCGATGGGCTTACAGACGAAGAAGGGGCTTTGTCATGCACCCAGTATTTCAAGGATTTGGACGGCGATGGATTTGGCTCGAATGAGGCAAGGTGTTTGTGTGCGCCTCAGGCACCGTGGACTGCGCTTCAATCATCCGACTGCAACGATAACCTTGCGAGTATCAACCCATCCGCAACCGAGCAGTGCAACGGGATGGATGACAACTGCGATGGCGTCATTGACAATGAAGGGGCACAAGGATGCGTGAACTATTACTTAGACAATGACCACGATGGGTACGGGCAGGCTGGGAACTTCAAGTGCCTGTGCGCCCCTTCTGGCAAATACACTGCGACGAATGCAAACGATTGCAATGACCAGGATGCCCAGATAAAACCTTCACAGCAAGAACAGTGTAACAATGTAGATGACAACTGCGATGGCATCGTTGACAATGAAAGTGCATCAGGCTGCACATGGTTCTATAAGGATCAGGACGGCGACGGATTTGGTCTAAGTTCTGACAAGAAATGCCTTTGCAGGGCGCAGGGGGCATACAGTGCACAGGCAGGCGGGGATTGCGATGATTCTAATAGCCTTGTAAGCCCTGCTGCACCTGAACGATGCAATGGCAAGGATGACAACTGCGATTCTCTGACCGATGGAGAAAACTCTCAGGGGTGCACCGTCTATTACAAGGACGAAGACGGGGATGGTTATGGGATAACCCAGGACTCTCGTTGCCTGTGTCAGGCACAATCTCCATACACTGCACAGAGGTCTGGGGACTGCAATGATGCGTCTGCAAGTATAAATCCTGGCGCCATCGAGGCTTGTAACGGCATAGATGACAACTGCGATGGTTTGACTGACCCGCCTAACTCTAACGGTTGCCAGATATACTATCTGGACCAGGACCAGGATGGCTTTGGAACAAGCGCTGACCAAAAGTGCCTGTGCGGACCACAGGGCGGGTACTCTACTAGAAACAGTGGAGACTGCAACGATGGTGACCGATTCGTAAACCCAGGGCAGGCAGAGGTGTGTGACGGAAGGGATAACAACTGCGATGGCATAACAGACCCAGAAAATACTCAGGGTTGCACATGGTTTTACAAAGACAGCGATAACGATGGTTATGGCGTTTTGACAGACAAAAAATGTCTGTGCGCACCTTCAGCACCTTATGTTGCGACTAGGGCTGATGATTGTGACGACACAAAGCCAAGTGTTCATAAAGATGCGACCGAGGTCTGTTCAAACAATATTGATGACGACTGCGACGGGCAAACAGATGAGGCAGGTTGTTCTGGTTGCACGACATTCTATAAAGACCAGGATGGAGACGGCTTTGGCGTGGATAACGATACTCAGTGTCTTTCAGGACCTCAGGGTGTTTACAGGGCAACTAGGGGAGGTGATTGCAACGACAATGATGCCTCGATAAATCCTGGTGCACAAGAGGCATGCAACTCCAAGGATGACAACTGCAACGGGCAGACAGACGAAGAAAATGCGTCAGGATGTGTGGTTTATTACAAGGATGAGGATTCGGATTCATATGGGGTCTCGAACCTTTCAAAGTGTTTGTGTGCGCCATCAGGGCTTTTCAGGGCAACAAGGGGCGGGGACTGCAATGATTCTGAACCTTTGATTTCACCTGGCGCTTCTGAAAGGTGCGACGGGATAGATAACAACTGTAACAATCTTACAGACGAGGAAGGGGCGCAGGGGTGCGTGATAAGGTTCAAAGACCAAGACTTAGACACATACGGTGTAACATCGGACTCAAAATGCCTGTGTTCTTCGCAAGGCAACTATTCTGCAAGCGTTGGTGGCGACTGCAATGATACAAATGCCCTTGTAAATCCTGGTGTCGTTGAGGTGTGTGGGAATCAAATAGATGACAACTGCAACGGGCAAACAGATGAAGAAGGATGTGGGGGATGCACTGACTTTTACTACGATGCGGACAATGACAGTTATGGAGTTACGAACATGAAGAGATGCCTGTCAGCGCCTGATGGCAACTACAGGGCAACAAGGGCAGGCGATTGTGATGACTCGAATGCATCGGTCAACCCAGGTGCTCAAGAAACTTGCAACGGCAAGGATGACGACTGCGATGGACAGACTGATGAAGAAGGGGCGTCAGGGTGCACCACTTATCACCAAGATATGGACGGTGACAACTATGGAAGGACAAATGTATCAAAGTGCCTGTGCGCTCCTTCACAGCCGTTCTCTGCGCTTAGTGGAGGCGATTGCAATGACAGCGATTCGCAGATCTACCCTGGTGCAACAGAAAGGTGCAATGGCATTGACGACAACTGCGACGGAGTGGTTGACAATGAAGGTGCAATCGGATGTCACAACTATTATAAGGATGCGGACGGGGATGGTTATGGCTTGGTAAATGACTACAAATGCCTTTGTCAGGCAACAGGCAACTATCGCACGCAGTCTCCTGGTGACTGCGACGACACAAATCCTCAGATAAAGCCTGGTGCGACAGAGATTTGTAACGGCAAAGACGATAACTGTGATGGGATCACAGACCCAGAAAACTCTCAGAACTGCCAGTCATTCTATTACGACTATGATGGCGATGGTTTTGGGACATCGAGCTCCAAGTGCCTTTGCTCTGCTTCTGGTTTTTACAGGGCTTCGGTTTCGGGAGATTGCAACGATTCCAATGCGCAGATTTATCCAAATGCGCCAGAGATTTGTAACTCACTTGACGATGACTGCGACGGAAGTGTGGATGAAGCAGGGGCTCAGGGATGCACCATATACTATTACGATGGCGACAATGACCAGTTCGGGGCTACAGGAAACTTTCGTTGCCTGTGCGCCTCTGACGGGGTTTACACAAGGACTGTTGGCGGGGACTGTAACGATGCTGACCCTGCGATAAGACCTGGCGCACCCGAGAGGTGCAACAATGTTGATGACGATTGCGACGGCGCTACAGACGAAGCAAATCCTCAGGACATGTGCGGAAGCACACCTAATGGCAATCCTTCATGCGTCAGTGGCGTGTGTGTCCCGATTTGCAACTCTGGCTATTATGATGTCAATGGCAACTATCAGGATGGATGCGAGTGCAGGCAGGATGACTATGACAACTCGGGTAACTCTGGACAGACTGCAATAGACCTCGGCTCCCTCCCCGACAGCCCCGGCGGCTCTTCAATCACAATCAACGGGCGTATCGTCCCTGACACGGATATAGATTGGTATAAGTTTGAGGCAAAGGATTTACTGGATACAGGCACATTCGATGCACCTGGAGCTGACAGATTCCATGTGCGCATCAAGATAACAAGCCCAACAGATGGCAGTATAAAAGTAAATGTGTATCGAGGAACATACAATGACCAGATAACCTGCTCTTCTGGCTCTTTCAATTCAACCTATACGGAGTGGTTTACAGACTTCTCCAACGCCACCCAAAAGATTGGTCAAGCACCTTGCGTCTGGCCTCTTTCGCCCCCACTCTGGGAGTGTTGTAAGCCAGACGAATGCCAGCCTGGTGGAGGAATTTCGGATGCCTGCTGTGGTGGTATAAACAATAATAACTCGACACAGTGCTCTGACTCACTGAAGAACAAGAGGCATTGCGAGGACGACACAAGGACCTTCTATGTAAAGGTTTACAGGGCATCTGGTCATGCGACCTCTTGCCTTCAGACAGACTACACACTTGTAATCTCCAACGCGACACAGCAGTAGGAACGGGGTTTCTTCTTAGGGAGGGGAAGCGCAAGTATTCGTGTTTCGTGCGTTACAAGTTCCTAAGTCCATGGACTGTTGGAATGGGTTTTCCACGGGTTGCGAAGAACCGATAGAAGGCGTCTGCTGGTTCTAGGAATCGTGGGAAGAACGCTCGTGAGAACGCAGTTTGGATGGGTGTCTCCCCTCCTCCTCGGGGCGAGGATGATGGGAGGGGCAGGGGAATGTGGCGAGCCTAAAAAATTCTAAGTTCCTTGTTGGTTTTTTTGGTTTGGGGCTTCCTTTTGCCTAACGCCCCCAACTTGTGCTAATCTTCTCGCTTATGAACCTTTTCCTAAAAGGCTTTTTGCTCGGCGTTTTTGCTTCGCTTCCATTGGGTCCAATAAGCGCCACCGTCATAGATGTCGCAATGAGGCATCAAGTTGCGCGTGCCATCAGCATCGCAGTTGGGGGGGCTCTGGTTGATTTCGTTTATTGTTTCTTAGCATCAGTCGGGCTTTTCGCCACATTCGAAAACTTTCCATCCCTTTCTCGAATCTTCTACCTGATTTCTGGAGCGGTTCTGATACAGATGGGCATCGTGATATTCGCAAAGAAGTCGAGCCCAACGAAGAAAAGCAAGGCAGGGAACAATGCAAGAACCATCTTCTGGGGTGTGATGAAAGGGGTCATAATAAGTGTTGCAAACCCAGCGCTCATCCTATCGTGGATCTTGCTCGCAGGCACTGTCTTCGGAGGGCTTAGGGCAAGCGATGCCATTGTTGCATCTTTCGGTGTCTTCGCTGGGGTATCTCTTTCGTTCTATGTTCTTGCCCGCCTTGCAGACCGAGGCAGGGTAAAGTTCGGTGAAAAGGCGCTTTGGGTCCCAAGGATTGCTGGGCTTCTGCTCGTGGCTTATGGCGCCTACCTTTTCTGCGACTCTTTCATTGCCCTTGTCTTTAGCCCTTAGCAAAATAGCAGGAAATTGCATCTAAGAGCGATTCAAGGGTTGGTTTTTGTGCCTTTATGTGCACTTCGTAGCCCGCTTTCACTACCTCGCCTGCGGTTGTTTCCCCGATGACCGCAATCTTGACAGCGCCAAAGAATGCCTTAGCACGGCTATCACCAAGACACGAAAAAAAACAACGAAATGCCGAAGGGCTTAGAAACATAGCCACATCTGGTTTTTCTCCCTCAACTATCTTGCGCACCTCGTCCTCAAAACACTTCCTGCACGATGTCTCGTACGCAACGCAATCCACCACCTCCACCCCTTCCTCCCTGAGCCCCCTAACAACAATATCCCTCCCCTCTTTTGCTCGCACCACAACAACCCTTTTCTCTCCCTCTCCTCTCAAAAGTGACAAAAGCCCATCTGCATCTTGTCTCGATGGAACAACGCAGTTTTCTAAGCCAAAATCTAAAAGTGCTTCCCTAGTCTTTTCCCCAACAGCAAAAAACCTCCCCCGCCACTTTCCAATATCAACACCCATCTCTTTCGCCTTGTTCAAAAGCACCTCGACGCCTTTCCTAGATTGAACCACGATACAGGAAAATCTGTCGAGTTCTTTCAGGGCGCCCTCCAAAAACTCAAGGTCATCACACTGCCTTGTTTCAATCACGGGAAACACATAAGGAACCCCGCCTCTTTCTCGGATTTCTTCCGCAGTTTCCCAAGCCTTATCTTCTTCCCTTGTAACCAAAATCTTTAAGCCATCAAGTCTTCCTTTCATTGGTTCAACAACTCAGCCAGAATCTCCTTCCCACCTTCTTCCAGAAGTCTTGTCGCGACTTCCCGCCCTACCTTTGCCGCCTCCTCCCTTTGACCCTCCCCAACTGCCTTCAAGACCTTTGTCCCATCCGCCTTTGCAATCATGCCAATCATTTGTATCTGCCCCCCGTCACACCAAGCGTATGCGCCAAGTGGCACCTGACAACCCCCCCCAACAGTCTTCAAGAACGCCCGCTCAGCCTCAACAGCAACACGGGTTTCCTCGTGCGATAATCTTTCAACTAGCCCTCTCAACTCCTTGTCTTCTTCCCTGCACTCGAGCGCTATCACGCCCTGACCTATTGCTGGAACGAACTCTGGGGGGCCCAAAATCTTTCTTACCCTATTAGCAAACCCAAGCCTCACAAGCCCTGCCATCGCAAGGATTATCGCATCCAGCCCCATATCAAGTTTTCTAAGCCTCGTATCTACATTACCTCGCAAAGGGACTATCTCGATGTCCTTCCGCATGGCAAGAAGTTGCGCCATGCGCCTGATGCTAGAAGTCCCAACCTTTGCCCCACTTGGCAAAGCCTCGATATTTTCGTAGTGGTTAGAAACAAAAACATCGAACGGGTACTTCCTCTCGAGGAATCCAGCAAGGCAAAGTCCACATGGGATCGTATCTGGAACATCCTTCAAACTGTGCACTGCAACATCAGCCCGCCCCTCGAGCAAAGCCTCCTCTATTTCTTTCACGAACAACCCCTTGCCACCAACCTTTGCCAGAGGCACATCCCGAATGTGGTCGCCTGTTGTTTTTATGGGCACGACCTCGACCTCGAGCGCAGGATTTGTGCCAAGCAGGATCTCTCTAAAGATGTCTGTCTGTTTCAGTGCTAGTTTGCTTCCTCTCGTCGCTAGCCGTATCTTCTTCATCCTTCACTCCATCTTCCACCCCAAACAAAGTTATAAATGCTTCTAACACATCGCTATTCCCCTTCCTTGCCTCGCTTCTAATGATGCTTAAAGGTCTTGCGAAAACCTTTGAAACAATCGAAGACGCAAACGCATCAAGCACCTCGTCAAACGATCTCACACCCCCCATAAGTGCCTTCCTTGCTTTTTGCAACTCCTGATTCTTGATCGCTTCCACATCCTGCATGACCCGAGAGATTATCGGCTCTATCTCTGCGACCCTAAGGAACGCTTCGAAGGTCTTTACCTCCTCCTCGACCATGCGCTCAGCCATGTCTGCCGAGATACGCCTTTTCCGCAAATGTTCTTTTACGATATCATTCAGATGATCAATGTTGTAAAGATACACCCCCTCCAAAGTCGAACAGGATGGCTCTATCACCCTGGGCAACGAGATGTCTATTATACAAAGCGGGTAAAACCTCCTTCGAGCCATTACCTTCTTGAGGCTCTCTTTTGTGCAAATAAAGCCCTTGTATGAAATCGAGGCAATCACTACATCAGACGAAAATAGCAGGGAATCCAGTGCGTCAAGAGAAGAAGCCTCCCAACCATAAGTTTGTGCCACTTCCTGCGCCTTTTGAAGCGTCCTGTTCGCCACCACCACCTTCGTGCCCCCCTTTGAACTCAAAGTCTTTGCAACTGCCTCGCCCATCTTACCAGCCCCAATCAACAACACAGAGCATTTCTTTAAATCGGAGAAGACCTTCGATGCTATGTCCACAGCCACCGAACCAACCGACACCTCCCCTACCCCCACCCCTGTCTTTGATCTAACATCCTTTGCTACCTTGAATCCCCTTTCGAAGATGCGGGACAAAAGCCCGTGAACCGTTCCTGCCTGAACCGCGATCCGATACGCCGCCTTTACTTGCCCCAGTATCTGTGACTCACCTACAACCAAAGAATCGAGCGACGACGCTACCCTCAACAGGTGATGAAGAGCCTCGACACCCACAAGCGCATAAATGTGACTAAGAATCTCGTTCTCTGTGCGCCCCTTCTCCGTTGCCAAAAGGGAAACTATGGTTCGAACAAAGACTGTTTCATCAACTCGCCTTTTTCTTATCGCATAGACCTCTGTCCTGTTGCATGTTGAAAGAAGCACTGCCTCTGTGGTGATGTCTAGTGCCTGCAAACCTCGCAAAAAGTCCAGTGCCTCTTCTTCGTTGAATGCAAAAACCTCCCTGAGCGCAATCGGTGTTGTCTTGTGAGAAAGCCCTATGCAGTAAAAAAGGCTTTCGATCATCCCACGAGCCTCCTCACCACATACATGAGCACGATCGAAAGCGTTCCAACAAAACCAATCACGACCAGTGCCGCATCCCTTCTACCTTGCCACCCTCTTTTCTTGAACCGCACTAGTAAAGATGCATAAACCGCCCAAACTACAACGCCCACCAGATATTCAGGAACGACGACAAGCCCTTCCGTCCGACAGGAAGACCATACAGCCCCAAGCACGATGCCAACAGTGTAGAAAGGGAAGCCAATCATCACAAAGCGTCTGATAAGGACATCAAGCCTTTCTAAAGGGGGGAGTTTAGGCCAGCCGAGCCCCCCTCGCTCCCGTAGTCTCAAATCCAGAACGACCCTCAGCAAGGCGAAGAAAAATGCAACAAAAAAGAACACAAATCCCAGTGCCGAAAACACGATATGCAATGGCGTAACAACAGGCAAAGGCTCGAGGTGGTGCACCGCATGTTTCGAGTTGTGGAGGACAACGCCGAGCATGACGACCGCCAGAGGAGCAATGGTCCCCCCAGCACCCGACACCCTGAAAAGGAATACCAGCACAAGATATATCGCCACCATCAGAAACACACCAAGATTCAGTATGGATGGAACGGAAAGTATGGACGGTTCGAGGTGGTTTGCATGGTGATAACCAATCGCAAACAGATGGCTCAATCCCGCACAAAGAAGCGCAATGCGTGCCACATTTCTCAAGGGGTCAAAGAGCCCTGCAAAATAAGCCATATATAGCGTTGCGGAAACCCCATAAAGCGCAATGGTCACGAACAGCGGTATCGAATACATCCCTGCCTCTCGAGAAGACCAAGAAAGGCTTATAAGTATAGCATTGTGAGCGATTTTCTGCTCCCGAAAACGCTCGAACTACTTTCGCCATTTGGTCTTTGCTTGTGTTTGCAATCTGGCTGACCGTCACTCACTCACTCACCAGTTAGCCCTTTCACCCCTCTTTTCTGCTTTTTATTAGCTGGACAAAGCTCTTGGTTAGCAAACTTTTGTGCCTAGATGTTATAATCCAATCGCTTTTTGGGCGATTAGCTCAGTTGGAAAGAGCGTTGGTCTCCGGAACCAAAGGTCGTGGGTTCGAATCCCGCATCGCCCACTGGTTATTATTGGAGGATAAGCATGTCATTCAAAGTGTTGATAGCAGACAAGATTTCTGACGAGGCTTGCAAGATCCTTCAGGATGCAGGACTCGAGGTCACTAAGAAGATAGGGCTAGATGAGGACGGCCTTGCAAAAGAGGTTCAAGGTTTCGATGCAATCCTTGTTCGTAGCGCAGTCAAGGTAACAAGAAAGGTCATAGAGGCTGGTAAATCAAGCCTGAAGGTCATCGGAAGGGCAGGCGTAGGTGTGGACAATATTGATGTCGAGGCAGCGAAAGAGGCAAATATCCTGGTCATGAATGTGCCACAGGGAAACGCGATTGCCGCTGCAGAACATACAATAGGACTTATGTTTGCGATGGCAAGGATGATCCCTCAGGCGATGCAGTCGCTTCAAGGGGGCGAGTGGGAAAGAAGCAAGTTTGTAGGTGTGGAACTGTGTGGGAAAAGGCTTGGAGTAATAGGCTTTGGAGCGGTCGGTCGTATCGTTGCCGACAGGGCACTTGGTCTAAGGATGCATGTGTCCGCTTATGACCCATCAGTGGCAACCTATGTGATGGAGGCTATGGGAGTCTGCCCCGCCCTCACGCTAGATGAACTTCTTCCGAACGCAGACATAGTTTCGCTACATGCGACCCTTACACCAGCAACAAGGGGGCTGATAAACAAAGAAACTATTTCGAAGATGAAAAAGGGTGCAATGCTCATAAATACTGCAAGGGGTGCGCTGGTTGACGAGGAAGCCCTTCTGGATGCGCTAAACTCTGGTCACATCTCATTCGCAGCACTAGATGTATTTACTAAAGAACCGCCGCCCAAGGACAATCCGTTGATCCACCATCCAAGGGTCATTGTAACGCCCCACCTCGGTGCATCCACGCATGAATCTCAAAGAAAGGTCGCACTTGCAATCGCAAGACAGGTTCGGGATTACCTTCTCAATGGGGTCATAGCAGGCGCTGTTTAGGAAGGAATGAAGTGGGTAACTGCGTAGTAGTCGTTGGTCTTCAGTGGGGGGACGAAGGAAAGGGGAAGGTCGTTGACCTGCTTGCCAAAGACGCAGACATCGTTGTCCGCTATCAGGGTGGGGCAAACGCAGGACATACTGTAGTGTGTCGAGGTCAAAAGGTCATCCTGCACCTTTTGCCTTCTGGTATCCTTAGTCCAGATGTGAAGTGCGTGATAGGACAAGCGGTCGTTGTTGATCCAGAGGCGCTTCTCGAAGAAATGAAGGTGCTTTCCAACATCGGTGTTGATGTCGTGCCAGAAAGGCTCCTTGTAAGCCATGTTGCAACCTGCGTCATGCCGTACCACAAGATGCTCGATGAGCTCAGGGAAAAAAAGGCTGGCGCCAGGATTGGCACAACATGCAGGGGTATCGGTCCTGCCTACGAAGACCTCTTTTCAAGAAAGGCAGTGAGGCTTCATGACCTTCTGGACAAGGACAAACTGAAAGAAAGGCTTACTTATATACTGGAAGAGAAGAACGCATTGATTGCATTTCTTGGGGGGGAACAGATACGACCAGATGACATCGTGGATAGATTTCATTCCTTCGGAATGTCGCTCAAGCCTTTCCTAGGTGATGCATCGCTTTTTCTTAGAAACGCTCTCGATTCTTCTAAGCGGGTCATTTTCGAATCCGCTCAGGGGACTTTACTCGATGTCTTGCACGGCACATATCCCTATGTGACATCATCTCTTTGCAATGCACAGGCGTGTTTTGCCCTATGTGGAGTGCCTCCGCCAAAGGACTACAGGGTACTTGGGGTTGCAAAGGCTTACACAACGAGGGTGGGTCTTGGACCATTCCCAACAGAAGACCATGGCGAATATGGTGAAGCCATCAGGAAAAGGGGTAACGAATACGGCTCAACCACAGGAAGACCAAGAAGATGCGGAGTCTTAGACCTCCCACTTTTAAGGTTTGCGGTCTCGCTAAACGGTGCAACAACTATCGCTTTGATGAAGACAGATGTCCTGAGTTCCATGCCAGTGCGGTTGTGCACTGCCTATCGCTTTGGTAACGAAACTTTGACATGCGTCCATCCCTCGTTCCTTTCTCAACCAGAACTGTCTCCGATAATCGAAGAGGTGGACGGTTGGTCTGCACCGCTCGTCGGGCATGAGCTCCACCCATCTTTGCTTTCGTTTATTAGAACCATAGAAGCGCAGTCACACAGCCGTGTCGCAATCGTTTCAACAGGACCACGCAGGGAAGATGCGGTTATTCTTTTCGATGTATGGACTTAGTCTTGTCTGGTGATTATTATTTCTTTGTGCTTTTTGGTGCCATATGCCCACTGCAACATTCGAAAAGAAACTAAACCACATCGTCACGACATTCAAGATCCTTGTTGCAGCCCACAGGTGGACTGCGGAGAGGGTGGTGCAAGCACTTGCACCTTTTGGGTATCTATTGGATGTGCAAACGGACGGGCATTCCGCCCAGAAGGCACTATTAGAAAGCCCTCCACACCTTGTCATAAGCTCAGTTGATTTGCCTCATCCAGACGGTTTCACCTTACTCAGGTTATTAAGGTCCAACCCAAAGATCGCAGACACGCCTTTCATGATGATAGTCAGTGGCGCAAGCCCTGACGAAGAGATTAGGGCTTTTCAACTTGGTGCAGACGAGGTTGTAAGCGAATCAACATCGGACATCGCTTTTAGGGCAAGGGTAAGGGTACTTCTAAGACTTTCGACATATCGCACCAGGCTCCAAAACGAAAAGAGGATGCTAGGCATCCTTGTGGCGGAGAGAACTCGTGAACTTACCGAGATCACGCTTGCCATGGTGACAGCGCTCGAGAAGGCAACAGAGCTTAGCGATGTGGAAACAGGTGGACACATCCTGCGAGTTTCATCTTATTCAGGACTTATCTCTGAAGAACTAGGGCTTTCGAGCGAGTTTTGCGAGAAACTCAGGCTTTATGCGCCACTGCACGATGTAGGGAAGGTTGGAGTTCCAGACCACATTTTGAAGAAAAAGGGGAAACTTACCCCACAAGAGTACGAAGAGATGAAGAAACACACGCTCTATGGCTATGAACTGCTTCAGGCAGCAAAGGCTGACAGAGTGGCGTGCAATATCGCCTTGAGTCATCACGAAAGATGGGATGGGAGTGGGTACCCAGAAGGGCTCAAAGGTAAAAGCATTCCCATCGAGGCTCGGATCGTTTCTGTGGCAGATGTCTTTGACGCCCTCGCCACAGACAGGCATTACAAACCCGCACTTCACCCAAAAGAAGCGCTCAATATGCTTTTGGGAGAGCTGCGCCACCTCTTCGACCCTATGGTCCTTGATGCAGTGCAAAGGCGGAAAGAAGATTTACTGGCAATCCACTCGAAAGAGACTAGGACTTTTCGTTAGGGATAATGCGCAGGGAATGCGAGGCTATCTTCAGGGTGATCTTTCCTATCAACACCCTTGCAAAGCCTCGATTGTCGATGTCTATAACAACCCCTCCACGGTTCGCAAAAGGTCCTTCACGCACTAAAACATGTGCACCCACTGTAAGCGAAGGCGCCTCTTCTTTCGCTTTCTTAGCCCCCACAGTCCCTAAAAAGTCCTGCGATAGTCGCCACAAGGCAAAGTCGTAAATCGGCAAACAGGACAAAAGGGTCTTGTTCACCAGACTTGCAAAGGCGGGGGTTCTTGGCTCTTTGGCATCCCGCCCGAACGACAACCCAAAAAAGATGGTGAAATCATAGTTCATCACTGCCTCTTCCATCTGTTCTATGTGCCCAGAACTAAACTCCTTCGTCGGCAAAACCAGCGCTGGAGCAATGACTGCAATCCCGTCCAACTGATTGACTAGTGTGACAAACCTAGCCCTCTCTTCTGGCTTCCTGCACCTGTTCAGGACATTCATCACATCTACCCAAGCCCTCGAATGGAGCATGAAACCTATGTCAACCCCCGACTGCGAAATTCGAACCCCCAATATTGCGTGTTTGTGGTGTTCCTGCGGGTCTGAAAGTTGCTCGGGCAAAGCGATTCTGCTATCCAGAAGCGGAAGTATCGCCTTCCTCTCCTCCTCAGTTCTCGTGTAATAGATAAGCATCTCGCTAACCGCCTTTCCGTTCAAGATCGTGGGGCAGTGGCTCGTAATCTCCTTAGAGAACCGCTCCAAAGGTAATGTTATCTGCGCTCCCAATCCCTCGAGTTGCTCTTTGACCGCGAGCCTCTCAAGATTGAAAAGATTTGAAGACCACTTCCTCTTCTCAAATGCATCGAAATGCTTGTCCTCGAATCCCGTGAATCTCAACCTTCCTCCTCCTGCGCCTCCAAACCACTAAAGGCGCGATGGTAGTCTAACCGCCAAAAGTTTTCTTGACAAGTGCAAGTAAACCTCGAATGCCTTGTTTTCCCGCTCGAAATCAGTCATGAACAAGTCCCTTATCGTCTCTCGTTTCACTATTGCCTTTCTGAACCCTATGTAAAGTTTCTCGCCAAGTTCGTAGCCAATGAGGTGGACTAAAGGTCTTATCACCTCTGGACCTAAATCGCTTATCCCGCCCTTATAATCCAGTGACCTTAGATATGCATCTAATGATGTCTTACCGAAAGACCTTCTCCGAAGGCTCCTTTTGTGCCACGCAGCAAGAAGCAAGGCGAACGAAGTTTCTACAGGCATTTCCCCCTTTTTTACCATCTTCATAAGGTAGGAAAGGGATGGCGGTTTCCTTTTTGGATTGAACACCTTCGACCCAAAATACCCGATGACCTCGTGCATTATTCTAGAATAAAAGAAATCGTTTGGATCATTTGGGGTATTCGACCCAGCAAGCAGTTCCTTCAATGTGTGTGAAGCCTCTTCAGCGATATGGGTCGGGGTGAGTTCCGAAAGATAAACAAATCCTTCCCTTGGCATAGCAATGGATTCGCTCATTTCTATGTGCAAAGACAGAATCTGCCACGCCTCTTCTGAAATATTCTTGGCAAGTTGAGTTATCTGTGAAAGACTGTTCGGACCAAAAACGACAATATCTTGAAGCCCTTTTGGGCTCGGCAGTGAAAAAATCTTTGTCAAGTCTCGCACATATTTCAAAAACAAAGCCTTGAGGACCTCCGAATCATCATGGCACAAGGCCCATCTTTCATCTGATACCTGTGCAAGAAACGACTGCTGAGCCACGATCGGCGACGACACAGGCACATAAAACCTGTCATCGTCAAGTTTCACAACCTCTGCCATCCCTTCAATGCCCTTGTGAACTAGCTCGAACCACAGTTTGTCCAGCATCTGATGGATAACAAGACATTGGGCTTCGACGCCCAGTCTTTTGGAAGCCTCTTTGATGGCTTGAGGCAAGTGTGTTGGTGCCATGTGCGCCTCGCCCATCAGAACGAACACCTTCTGCACATCCCAATCACGCAGAACCTCGACAACACGCCATCCTGCAAACCATGCCCTCGAAAACACAGTGGAACACTCCATGGGGTCGCAATCGAGCGCAACTACCCTGTTGCCCCTTGCCTTGCACAGGTCGAAAATAGGCTTGAAGTTAGGCCACACCTGATACGATGCCCATGCCTTCTTATATGCAATCCTCCGAAGGAATGTCTCTTCGTCAATCCTGTCATTCAAGTAGTCGTCCACATGTTTCTGATACCTTGCATGCACGAACTCCAGTGCCACCGCAACCTTCTTACACCTCTCTAGCCTCAGGATACGCAAGAATCCACGCTGAGACTGGTCAAGGGTATGATAGTCACCCACTAGCACCACATTCGACCTCCTGATAGCCTTTTTCAGCTCCTCAACGGTCGAAATGACCCACCTTCGAGGTACCGACTCCTCAAGTTCCCTTTCGTATCTTTCGAGATCCTCCCTATCGTATCGTCTTGGTGCAGACACAAGCATCTTGATCTTCCGTTGATTAGCCTCATATGCCTTGGTCTGCAGAAGCAAAAGCCTTCTTGAAATCTCGTCCATTTATCCCCCTTTCATCTTAGCAGTGCAAGAGTTGCGCCACCAAAACCGAGTATCACTGCAATCACATGCCTGGGTTCTAAGCGCTCGGACAGAAACACATAGCTCAAAGGAAGAACAAGGACATTGGAAAGTTGATTCAAAACACTCGCTGTGTTTGTGTTGGCGTATTTCATCCCAAGTGTCCAGAAAAGAAAACCTAGATATGTGCCAACGATAGCCGCGGGCACTACTGTTTTGAAAAGCCTCTTGTCTCTCAAATATGGCAAGACCTTTGTCCTTGCCTTCGAGCTGAACAAGACCTGCAAACCTACAACTACCAAGCCAGAAAAAAGGCGCACGCTTGCAACCCAAATAGCGTCACTTTTGTTCAAAATGGGCTTGGCGATGGCAATGGAAAACGCTGTCATGAGAACTGCAAGGATGGCAAGGAAAAGCGCTTTTCTGTCAGAGGTTTTGCGGGCGCCTGTACTTGGTTCGGAACCAGCGATAAAGACAGCAAGCACAGTGAGTATTGCCCCTAAGATAAGGGTCGGAGGGGTTGGTTCGTGAAGGTAGATCAGGGACATCGCTATTACTGAAGGGCTGTATGTGCAGTCCACTATGGCAATTCTATTGGCGCCTAGCCTCTTCAATGCTACGAAGAAAATCGTGTCCGCAACACCCACTCCAAGGGCGCCAGAGAGCACAAGTGTCAAGACTTCGCTTCTTGACACATCCGGTGGAAAGAAGTCAGTCTGCAGGACAACACCTGTCAAGACCAGCAGAACAAGACCCACAATGTTCTTGAAAAGATTCAGAAAAATGGGTGGGAGCAGTGCCCCGCTCTTTCGAAACAGGATCACCCCAAAAGCCCAGAAAAAGGCGCAAAGAAGCGCAGAGCCATGACCTATCAATGACTTTATCTCTTCGTCCAAAGTATGCTAACCTTTAAAGGCTCGACACCAGCGAGCACCAATGGCAAGTTTACAAGGGGTTTCGACTTTTGTGCAAACCGAGTTTTTATGATCCATACCGAGACAGTCATAACAATTGCGGTTTATCTTCTGGCAATGCTGGGTATCGGTATCTATTCCGCGAAAGGGACGACCAATCTAGACGAGTATCTTCTGGGTGGTAGGAGGCTTGGTCCTTTTGTCACCGCACTGTCGGCAGGTGCTAGCGATATGAGTGCATGGCTTCTGCTCGCCCTGCCCGGCGCCTTTTTCGTGTCGGGATTTCAAAATCTCTGGATGGTCATAGGGCTTTTCGCTGGCACATTCGTGAACTGGTATTTTGTCGGACCTAGGCTACGCCTTGTCACCGAAAGTGTAGGTGCGACTACACTGCCTGCGTTGTTCGAAAGCAGGTTTGGAAAGGGAAAGAAGGGACTTCTGAGCCTCCTAAGTGCCATAGTCATCTTCTTCTACTTTTCGGTGTATGTCTCCTCTGGACTCATGGGTTCTGCACTGCTCTTCGAAAATGTCTTGCACATACCTTACGGATACGCCCTTTTTGTCGGAAGCGCCGTGGTTTTGGCTTACACAATACTTGGTGGCTTCATCGCTGTTTGCCTAACAGATGTGGTCCAAGGCTTGATGATGGTTTCATGCTTGCTTTTCTTGCCCTTGTTTGTGCTTTTATCTTCGCAAGACTTTGCAAGCCCCGCACGCGGAACCGTGCTTCCTTTGAGCAACACACGCGACCTCGACTTTCTAGGCATAGTTTCCTTAGTTTCGTGGGGACTAGGTTATTTCGGACAACCGCATATCCTTGTTCGGTTCATCGCAATAAAATCACCCGAAGAGTTTCCAAAGGCAAGGATTTACGGTCTTTCATGGGTCTTCCTTGGATTCCTTGGAGCTGCACTTGTTGGCACATCCGGGACAATCGTTTACAGAAGTGGTCTTGACAACCCTGAACGCGTTTTTATCTATCTCGTCTCTGACTTTGTTCATCCTGTGCTGTCAGGTGTGTTCCTTGCTGCAATCCTCGCAGCGGTCATGAGCACGGTTGATTCCCAGCTTCTAGTAGCATCATCCGCTGTGGTAGAAGACATCTCAAAACGATTTTTCAACAAGGGTGGGCTATTTCTGGGCAGGCTTGCCTCACTTGTCATAATGGTAAGCGCATTCATCCTTGCCTACACCCAAAACGAAACGATCCTCTCGGTCGTGAAGTATGCATGGGGAGGGCTTGGAGGAAGTTTTGGTCCACTTGTGTTGTTTTCTTTATTTGGCAACAGACCTTCGTACGCCGGTGCCGTCTTAGCATTGGTCGTTTCCTTCACTATAAGCATTGTCTGGGATGCAAGTCCACTGGGTAGGCACCTATACGGCATAGTGCCAAGTTTTTTTGCGGGGTGTGCAATCCTTTCTGTCTCTCTCGTCAGGCGTAAAGCCCACGAAGTTCCGCAGCAGCAGTAAGTCTCTTTATTGCAACGATGAATGCAGCGACCCGCATGGGCACATTATACTCTTTCGAAGCGCTGTAAACCGCGTTGAATGCGTTCGTCATGAATCTTTTCAAATGCGAGGTGACCTCTTCCAGAGTCCAGTAAAATCCCATCCTGTTTTGAACCCATTCAAAATACGAGACCGTCACACCGCCAGCATTGCAAAGAATGTCAGGGATGACAAAAACCCCTTTCTTATTCAAGATCTCGTCAGCGTCTGGGGTGCAAGGACCATTCGCTGCCTCGGCGATGACCTTTGCCTTTACTCTGTCCGCATTTTCGCCAGTGATCTGATTTTCAAGTGCAGCGGGAATCAGAATGTCAACATCGAGCTCCAGAACTGCCTTAGGGTCATTGATTTTCTTCACCTTTGCATGTTTTTCGTAACCCGTAAGGAGTTTGTTGTGTGCCTTTGCCCATTCAATCGCATCCAATGGGTCAATACCGTTTTCCGATATATATGAACCTGTCACATCCGAGATACCTTTTATCTTTGCGCCTTTGGCACTCAACAACTTGGCAGCATTCGACCCTGCGTTCCCAAACCCCTGAATTGCTACTGTGCAGTCCTTCAGGTCGAACGAAAGGCATTTCGAAGCCTCTTCAAGACAGAACACAACACCTTGCGCTGTCGCGGTGTCCCTCCCAGCCGAGCCACCAATCTCGAGCGGCTTACCAGTCACAACAGCAGGCAAGTGTCTTTTGAAGTGCATACAATATGTGTCCATGAACCATGCCATGATCTGTGCGTTGGTGTTGACATCTGGTGCAGGCACATCCTGGTCAGGTCCTATGTCGTCAGCAAGCGAGGCAAAATAGCGTCGAGACAGGCGCTCTAGTTCCCCGAGAGAAAGTTTGAATGGGTCAACCACAACACCGCCCTTCCCTCCTCCAAAAGGAATATCCACCACAGCGCACTTCATCGTCATCCAGAATGCAAGCGCCTTTACTTCGTCAAGAGTCACATCAGGGTGAAACCGCACACCCCCCTTTGCTGGTCCTCGCACGATCGAGTGCTGAACACGATAACCGGTGAATACCTCTATCCTCCCATCGTCCATCCTAACAGGAAGCGTCAGTATTATGACCTTCCTTGGGTCTTTTATCATAGCCACCTGATTTGGCTTCAATCCAAGCACCGCGACCGCCTGCTCGAATTGGTGCATCGCGTTTTCGTAAGCGTTCATGGTCATGTGTCTTCGACTTATCTGGGGCTTGTCAGGCTCATAGATGGTCTTTTTTGTCTTTTTCATATATTCCTCCTTTCCAAAAAAACTAAAGATTTCAATGCCGAAAGGCTAGTATCTTATACCATAAGAACTAGGCTTTGGCGTCGCGTGAAAAGAGTCTTTCTAAGACAAAGGTCAATAAAGCCTCTTATGTGCGCAAACGGTTGACATCCTGCTCTATCCTCACTATTAATTTACGGAGGTCTTATGGAACAAGACCCAAGGACAGACAGACCGTTCGATAAACCAGAAGAAAAGACAGAGAATACGAATGATCCCCTTGCACAGGCGCAGGAAGAACCTCAGAGTGCAAAGCCCGAACAAAATCAAGAAGATATCGAAGCCAAGCTCAAGCAGACCTATGAAAGACTTTTGCGAGTGGCGGCTGACTTTGAGAATTACAAGAAAAGGGTAGAGGCAGAAAGGAGCGAGTTCGTAAAGTTTGCAAATGAAAAACTTGTCCGTGACCTTTTGCCTGTGCTGGATAATCTGAAACGGGCTATTGAAACAGCCAAAGGGAGTGATGCAAACTCTCCTTTTGTGGCAGGCGTGCAGATAGTTTACAAGCAATTCCTTAAGGTGCTGGAAAGGTTTGGGGTGAAACCGATCGAGGCAGTAGGAAAGCAGTTCGACCCTGGGGTACACGAGGCTATGCACATGGTCGAAACAGACGAGCACGAGCCTGGTACGATTGTAGAAGAGATCGCGCCTGGTTACACTATGAGCGGACGGGTTTTGAGACCCGCACTTGTTTGTGTCGCCCGCAAACCCGAACCCACATCCCCTGGCATCCAAATCCCTGAGCAGGTGGAAGAGAACTGAAATCTAAGTTTTTCCTGTTGAGAATTTTGGCTTTGGCGGTTTAGAATGACGGTATGGCTCTTTCCTTTTACCGTGCGCCTATAAGATGCGACCTTTTTGTTCTTCTCTTGGTGCTTTTATCTTATTTGCTTTTTTTCCCTTATTACCCCAGGTTGCATTCCGCAAATGAGCTAAGTCGTCTTTATCTGGTTTATGCTTTGGTAGATGACAAGGATGTCGAGATTACAAAGTATATCCAGAAGTTCGGGGACATAAACGACAAGTCAAAGGTCGCTCAGTCTTATTTTTCTGACAAGCCTCCCGGCACTGCCTTTGTTGCCTCATTGCCAGTAGCGATCGCAAGGCTTCTAGGTTTCAAGCAGGCGATAGAAAGGGATTTGTGGCTTTGCAGGTTTGCCTCTGGCACATTACCTGTCTTTTTGCTTCTTTTGCTCATCAGGAAAGAGATGAAAGACCTTCAGGTCAGGGAAGAGACACGGGCGATATTCCTTTTGCTTGCAGGACTTGGAACCCTTCTTTTCCCTTATGCCATCCTTTTTTACGGTCATGGACTCGTTGCCTTCCTTGTTTTTGCCTCGTTCTATCTAGCAATCTCGCCATCGCCTTTGAAAGCAGTGTTTCTTGGATTTGCTTCCAGCCTTTCTGTGGCAACAGAATATCAAAGTGCCCTGTATATCTTGCCATCCCTTGTCCTGTTCTGTAGCCCTTTGAGACACAAAAAATCTTTGCCCCCTTTCTTCCTGCTTGGGGCTTTACCCCCTCTTGTGTCTTTGCTCTTATATCATACCTATGCCTTTGGTAGCCCCTTCAAAACTGGTTACAGTTTTGTAAGCAATCCATTCTTTGCGTCTGTTCATGCGCAAGGATTTATAGGTGTCAAGTTCCCAAGGCTCGAACCATTCTTGGGAAGCCTGTTCTATCCATCAAAAGGTCTCTTGTTCTATTCCCCTGCACTCGTTCTTGGTTTTTTGGGCCTACCTTTATATTTTAGGAAGGTTTCAAGAAGCCTTTTATTTCACCGTATCTGTTTGGTGGGACTTCCGATCCTTTTCGTATCGTCCATGGTGTATTGGGATGGTGGCTGGACTGTGTCACAAAGGCATTTGACCCCACTTGTCCCTTTTCTTATAACACCTTCTGCCCTTCTATTCGAAAACAGCAAAATCACGAGACTTGTATCCCTGGGGCTTATCCTCGCCTCTATCTGCATGATTTCAGTTTCAACCATTGTCTTTCCACACATGCCAGAATATTTCACAAACCCCTTCCATGACCTCATAGTCCCGTTATTGCAAAAAGGCTATATGGTGAAAACCTTGCTCCTTTCCGCTAAACCACTGGCAATAGTGTTTGCATTTCTTGTTATCTGCGCTCTTTTGTTTGCGATTGCCATTTTTCCTTCGAGTTTCGCTCATAAGGTCACAATCGTTGTCCTTGGCATCCTTATTGGTATCGCATGGTTCGACATGACATCCAGGGTTTCGAGGTTCGAAAAAGCCCGGGTTGCCGAGGAAGTATCTAACTTCGAACAATACTTCGATAGGCCCTAACTATTTGGTCTGAAAGACTTTAGCCTCTGGATTAGACAACTGTTATGGAACAGGTCCTCCAGTGGGTGAATCTGATGGTCCATTGTATCTTGGCACACCTGTTGGCATGAACCCAAAGTCCACGATGTTTTGCGATCCAGTAGCCCTACCAGCAGGTGATGCCTGCCCTGTTATGGTCTGAAGCCTGCATGGTGTATTGGGATTGTTCGGGTCACAAGTGGAAAGCCCGCCCTCGTCGCTTCCTGCTGAGCCAAACCCAGGCACCCATCCTGTCACCTTGCATCCTCGGCAGCAACCACCCACATCGCAACAGAAGTGGAGCTGGCAGTAGCCAGAGATGCAGTCTGACGCCTCGTTGCATGCCCAGTCGTTTGGATACTTGGGCTGGCATGTCATCGTGCCACCATCTGGCGCAGGTGGATGGTTCTCGCGGTCGAACTTGCATAGCCATTCGCCATCAGGATAGTTACACTGAGCCTGACCAAGCGCCTCGTTTGGTGCACATGCCCACTCATCACATCCAGAAGGCGGTAGTGGGTCACACTTGGCATTCGGGTCGCAATCGTTATTCGAGGTGCATGTGGTCGGACATTGTGGCGGGGTCTGATTGACCTGACCATTACAATACACGGATTTGTACCATGTGCATTCATCAGCGACCATCTGTGCGGTGCAACCACTGTCATCATCAACAGACTGAGTTCCACATGTGAAGTTGGCATTGCAAACCGCATCCATCCTGTGACCCTGACAGGTACGCTGATTGTCACATGTAGGTGGCTGCCAGTAACCAGACGGAGGATTCTTCGTCGGGCATACATCAGGATTCGGACAACCATGTGGGAACTGTTGCGGGTCACAACCGCCGCCTAGGTTGATGGCGCAGCAATCTCCAGTCAGACAGCAATACCCGTTCTGGCAGTGACCTGGCAAGGAGATGTCCGAGTAGTTGATACAATCTGTATCCTCGTCGCACGGATAGCCATAAGGCAGTTTTGCCTGGCACACCGCATTCCCTTCAGCCACATCTTGCGCTGTGCAATAGCTATTCACAACTACGCAGCGGTCACAGGTCGCAACATCAAGGCACAAAGAGTCATCTTCTGGTCCTTGCCCGTGCTGGTTGCAGGTATCTGGGCATTGAGGCTTTGGAGACTCCCACACATTCTGCCCAGGACCAGCCACAGGGAATGGTGGATATGGACATTGATTGCCTGGAGGCGATGGACATTTCTGTGGAACATAGAGCCCGCAGTTGAACGCTACAAGCCCTGCGCAAGCACAGTCATCCTGCACAACAACAGAACCGCACATGTAGTTTACACATACAGGGTCTTTCCTTTCGCCATCGCAGGTAGTGCTCTGATTGCAAGAAGGTGGAACCGTGTAGCTTGCAGGGCAGAACAAAGCACCAGTCGTGTCGTTGGACGGACAGCAATCTCCTTGCTGACAGCAGAACCCATTCTGGCAATGTCCAGATACGCAGTCCGAGTTTTCGTCACACTGAGAGCCATCAGGCAAGTCAGGCAAGCATATCGAGTTGTTCGGATTGTTCGGGTCTTTGTCGCAGTGGGCGTTCGGGTCACAGAGGCTATCGTTCTCGCACTTGCCAGAAACACACTTCGTGCTAGGTGGACAGTCCGCATCTTTCGTGCAGGATGAGTCTGCCTGCAAACATGTAGTTGGACAAGGAGGTGGAAGTTGCGCCCACGGTGGATAAGGTCCATAATCCTCGCAGAACACCGACAGGTAGTACCCGCACACATTGGATTCGACAGAGCTGTCACAAGCGCTATCGTCGTTTACATAAGTCTTCGTGCACACATGGTTCACGCAGTTTGCGTCATAGCGATGACCCTGGCAGTCGTTCCTGTTGTTCCCTGGATTTTCTGGGTCAGGATAAGAATCGTGACACACTGGCAAATCCTTGTATTGAGCAGGGCATACCGCATTTGCAGAAATCCACCTTGGGTCACTCTTTATAAGCTCTGGGTTTTCGCCATCTGGAGGCACAGGCCACTCATCGCCTGGACAGCAATCATTCGTGCCATTTGGACCTGGGGCACAGCAATAGCCGTTTCGACAATGCCCGCTAAAGCAGTCCAGGTCCTGAGGACCAAGGATCGGGTCAACACAAGCACCACCGTCCTCGATCAGGCTCCTGATACGGATCGTGAACTGGAACGGACCATAATCAAACGGTGTCCCTACCGTGTCAATGCCCAGATAGTATGTGCCTGGCTGAAGGATCTGGACATCTACGACCTCTGGCGGGCCGCCAGCCCCGTAAGAGTTAGAACAGGCGATGGAGCCAGGTCCTGGGTCGCATGTGCCTCCACCCTGCGCTTCTTTCTTTATATAGACCACAAGGTCCCTTTGAGGCTGAGGAACAGTTACCGTCACACGCTTTGGCTGTGTGAGGGTGAACTTATAAACCCTGTCTGGTCCAGGGGACGCACCACAACCAGACATCGGGATTATGTTGACCGAACATGCAGTGCTCCCGCTAAATGGTTGAGGAGGATTGATATCTATGACGCCTATGTCAATCGCATCCTCGCAACGATGCCCTGGGTTCAGGTTCGGGTCACTAGAACCCCTGAAATAGAGTGCCCACTGATGCAGATAACCGCTATTCCCGTCTGCATGGTCACATATCCTGATATACCAGTCTCCGCTTAGTTGCTCACCCCTTAGCGAGCACATAGGCACACCAGATGTGATGATCTGAGGATACGGCACAGGGAAAGAGTAATCGAATGTGTTGTAGAAGTTGTCCGAAGACCATCCAATCCTGTTCCACACAAGGTGCGCATAACCTTGTGGGTCAATGAGCTCCACGGTCAAATCACCAATGAACGAATGCACAACCTCTGCCTTCAAAAGCACGCTAGAGACATAAGGAAGATTCGAGGACACAGTGAGTTTGTGCATGGTGCAACCGCCAGGCGTATCTGGTGTATTCTTTTCTGTGATTGGCTTGTCAATGATGCCAGAGTGCGCCTCGATGCACTGTCCAGGCAATACAGGGTTCTGCGGGTCGCCACAGGTGGGATAACAACGACCTTCCCCCGCACCATTTATACCGCCCACGCAGGAATCTTCGTAACCGCATGTATTGTCCCCTGCATCGAATGCATGTTGACCACCGCAAGGACAAGGCTCATTAGCGTTATTGCCACATGTCTGGCAGTGTGCGAGCTTCGTGTGGGTGCAAACACCTTGCTGACATGTGTCGCTAGTGCAAGGGTTGCCATCGTCAGAGCAGGGTCTTCCGTCAGGTAGCGGGTCTCGAACGCATTCATAGCTACCCCATCCCCTCGGTTGACAGATGGCAGGATTGCACTCGTCGCCATAACCAGAGCAATCCACATTGGCAAAGAATACGCAGTTCCCGTTTCCGTCGCACTTGTCAATAGTGCAACCATTTCCTTCCCTTTCGCAATCAGTGCCTGCTGGCTTGCCTTGAGCCACGCATTTATCCTGATTTTCATCGCACACACCCAGCACACACTTGTCGTCAAGGTAACTACAATCTCTGGCTATACCTGCGGTGCAAGAACCGTTCAAGCAATAGTCTTGAACGGTGCAGAAAAGCCCATCCTCGCACGCATAGAAGTTCGGTCTTGTCCTGACCTTGCACGTGCCATCCACTGGCCAGCACTCATAGTATTGGCACTCAGGCAGAGGTGGCATGGTTGCGTTACAGTCAACTGGAGGAGCCACAAGTTCACAGAACCCTGTCTGAAGATTGCATTTTCCAAGGATGCCATTGCACTTGTCCCCATCATCCACGCAGTCTGCATCCGTTGTGCAGTGACATGCTGGGGTGGAGCCTTGCTGGCACACACCATTTGCATCGCAATAATCGCCTATCAGGCAAGGGTCGCCTGCATCACATGGCTCGCCATTTCTAAGGACCTGCGGTACGCACGAGTCGAGCTGCTCATCACACACACCCTTTATACAGTTTCCATCCAAGTAAGAGCAATCCTTCGCTGGACCTCCTGTGCACTGTCCGTTCTGGCAAGTATCTTCCTCTGTGCAATAAAGCCCATCCTCGCACGATGTGCCATTAGGCAGTGTCTTCAGTTCGCACAAGCCATTCTGTGGGTTGCATTCCCTCACGGTGCATGGGTTGTTTGTTGGCTGGCAAGTTATCTGCGTGTGCTTACAAACACCAACATCGCCATTTACTTCGCATGAATCAATGGTGCAAGGATTGTTGTCATCGCAATCCTCTTTCCTGTAACAACCTGTCTTCACCATATAAAGCGTGTAGTTTTCAAGTGTCCCAGTATCACCTCCAATGAGGTCAGCAACGGTCAATGTCCAGTTACCGTTTATCTTAAATCCCTTGAACGAAGTTGTGTCTCCAGGTCCGTGCGAGGGGTCGTAATCGAAGACCTTGTAGAACCCATCCTCGTTTCCACCTTCAAGATAATGCAAAGTTGCGCAGGTTTGCCCATTGCAAAGTCTGGAGGTCAAATCTCCGATGGCTGTGTGTTTTGTTACAACCTTAACCCACAACTTTCGAACAACACCGTTTTGTCCGGTTATTGCAAGGGTCTTGGATACGCCACTCGGGTTGGCATCTGGTATTGCAACAGGCAGGCCTGACTGCACTTTGAACTTCAGACAATCAGCGCCATAGATGTTGGGGTCACAGATCGGGTTGCAATGACAGTCTGGGGGTCCAGTTAGCGGGTCACAGACTGCGCCAGTGTTATCATCAAGACATACCTCGTCCTCTGGGCAATCTGAATGCCTTGCACACCCACAACCTGCGCCAGGCACAGGCTGATGCTTGCATTCTCCAGTCTGCGGGTCGCATGAATCGAGGGTGCAACTATCGCCATCATCGCAATCTTTCGGAATCCACACGCACACATTGTTTTGACAATCCGCAGTCGTGCAGGCATTTTGATCATCAGGGCAGTCCTGAGCAGTCTGACACTGAGGCGCCTCGAAAGAGGCATATAGTGTTGCGCCCTGAAGTTGCCCATTGTAATACAAGGGTCTTGTGTCCTCGGCAATCAGTTTCCACACACCTGCTAAAGGCTTGCCTCTAAGGTTGTCCAGATTTTCCCCAGATGCCACAGGAACACCGATGTCGTAAGTCGCATAGATGTGCTGTGCGCTATCGGACAAATCCTCCCTCTTCAACACGACTTGAGTCCCATCAGGATGTTGCAGGGTGAGCTTTACATCGCCCCTGAAATAGTGGAAGACCTTTGCCTTCAACTGGATATCATTTACAAGCCCAGGTTGTGTCACCGTAATATTTGCATAGGCTATCTGCGGATTCTTTCCAAAGTTCTGTGGCAACTGCCCAGCATCTTCTGTTTTCTTTACAGGGCACACACCGTTATCACACAGGATGTCAACGCAATACCCTTTTGCGACATTGCAAGCCTGATCCTCTTGGCACTGCCTGTCGTCAGAGCATGGCACGCAGTTTGGGATCTGCGCATTCGAGCACACATTGTTGGAACAACTATCCACCGTGCATACCTCGTCGTCTTCGCACTGGGCATCTGCACTGCATGGCGGATAGCCATTTTCCAAGAAATACAGGTATTTAGCCATCAACTGCAAAGGTGTAGAACCACCACTTTGAACGCCGCCAAATAGAATGCTAGAAGCAATTGTCCTGTAAGTCCCTGAATCATATGTGACCGCCACCGTGAACTTGTTCTGACCATTGTTCTTCAAAACCTCCCTTCCTCCTTCACCAGGGGTGTGCGCAATTTTGTCGTTCCAGGCGTTGTAGAGTGGGCTCTGGCTGTAACCAAAGGTGTAGGTATCAAGGAAGTTCCGTCCAGCAAGAGGACCGTCAATCTTTACCTGTCCATCAGAGACCGCTGTAACCTTGAAATAAGGATGAAGGACAGTTTCAGGCTGCATATTACCTGTGTAGAAGAATTCTCCACCTTCTAGATACAGCCTTCCGCGCCTGTCAAGGAAGTCCTTCAGTATTTCTGCTTCATGAGCGGTCAGCGTATGATAACGCCCATAAATCCCAAGGGTTGCGAATATGCCATCATACTGGCTAAGGTCTTGAACAACATCAAGCGAGGTGATTATCTGCGCAGGTCGTCCGTTCGCCCTGATCGCCTGCAAGATTGCCTGAGCTGAAGGCTCGGTAGGTCCAAGTGGTGACCAGACCAGATAGCCTCTTGGCAAAAGGACATTTATGGTCGCCTTTTCCAAAGATTCGAATGGGCTATGTTTTGGCTTTACAGGGTCATGTTCGTCATAGGTCGCAAACGCGACCCTATACACACCTGCCACACTCTGATCGTCACCAGGTTTTACATCCATCATGCAGATAAACATTGCATCTGGGTCGCCACAAAGGGTTTGTGCGATGGTCCTAAGCGTCTGGCACGGGCTAGTTCCGCTTAGTGGGACAGGGGTGATGAACGGAGGATAGTCAAGAGGCGCACTCTCTAGATACACCTCTGGATAACCATAGAAGTTCCATGCCATGTCCATAGCGTCACGGTCTTTATAGCAGATCAAATAACGGTATTTCTCGCCAAGCGCTATGGTCAAGTCCGGGAAACCGCCAACACTTTCAGACACGAATGTAGATTCGGTAGAACCTGGGGCTATCCTACAGTTGTCAGAACGGCAGTAATAGAGCTTCACCTTCATAACTTCGTTCGGCACACCTGCTGCAATCCGCACATCGTCTATCTGCCAAGAATCCAGATAGATGGTCGAATTCGTTTCGATCATGAATCCAACCTGTAAGAGGTTGGAAAACTTCAGATGGGATGGCAGTTGCACGGAGTACAAATCATATTCAATGTCCTTATCAGTGGTTGTTTGCCACAAGACCGTGCCGCCCTGAAAATCGCCACTATCAGTTCCCACCACCTTCAGTGTGACCTGCTGACCCTGCTGATAGTGCTTGTAAGCCATACGCCATTGAAGCGTAGCAGTTTTAAGTGGATTGTACTGGTCCAACGCGGCATTGCTACAATCTACGAACGGCGTCACATTCACGCTCTTCACAAGCACAGTCGTTGGGTTCCATGTGAAAAGGACATGCTTGTCTGGACCAAGAGAGCCAGTTTCAGTGACATGCCAGTTGCTTTTGGCATTCGTCCCAAAATCATAAACTTTCCATCCGATCTCCTGAAAATCCGAAGCAGTATTGAAGTTCTGCTCGTATGGGCACTGGACAGAGCAGAAGGACTTGTAAACATGCTGACAAGTCCTTATTCCGACCTGTGGGTCATAAAGGCACTTCTCGTCTGTGCAAGGATTGTGGTCATCAGCATTGGTAGCACACCATGCATCGCTAACGCAACATGTCGTGGAATCGAAAAGATGCCTGCATGCATTCATTATGCACCTGTCGGTGGTGCATGGATCGTTGTCGTTGCAATCGCTGTCCTGAACGCAACAGTTGTATAGTTGAGTCCTCCTGCACTGGTACTGGAAACAGTCCTCCCATGTGCAAGGATTCTGGTCATCGCAATCAGCCGCGGTAGTGCAGCAACCCTGAGTCGGAGGTCCAGCCTTGCACTGGTTTGTCTGGAGATCACAATAATCTGGAGTGCATGGGTTCTTGTCATCGCATTGGCTATCCGCATACTGCTGTTTCTTTTCTGGCGGATTCCATGGCTGTCCTGTTGCAGGGTCAACATCTGGCGCCCAGCAACATCCTGGCACGACATTGTATGTAGAATGACGACAGGTATTGTTCAAACAGTAGTCATAGTTACACGGGTTTTCGTCCACACAATCAGAGTTCTGAGTGCAGCACCCTTCTATTTGCATGTGCGAGCAGGTGTTTGTCTGCTGGTCGCACACATCCTGAGTGCAGATATTGTTGTCGTTGCAATCCGCATTCGAATGGCAACAGTTCTGCTTCCATTCATAGTGGCACGCCCCTGCCTCACACAGGTCGTATGTGCAGATCTCGTTGTCATTGCAAGCCTCGTGCTCAATGACCTGCCAAACATCAATGTTCCGTGTGCCAGGTGTGCCATAGTCTGTATTGTCACCCCATTGGTTCGTAGATGCACCGAAGTTCAAGTTAGCCCAGGAAGCAGGGTTATCGGGGTTCGAAGGGAACACGATGCTCGAGTTGTCCAGGAATGGGTGTCTTAGAGCAATTGAGCGACCAACTGGCGCATGTCTGGAGCTCGAAGCATCCCATGCGACACTATCAACAATCTCGCCTTGAGGGTTCAAAAGTTCCAGGGTGTCAGGCGTTGTGTTGGCAAGCGAGATACCGCCACCTTGCTGGCTCCAACCATAGGCACAGTTCGTTACGCCACCATTCAGGTTCGGGTCACTGTTCCTGCAAATCACGACATAGCCACCAGGAGGCACAACAACGGACGAGACGATGGTGTGGTCAGCCTGTCCTTTGCTTCTGATCTTCCAACCCTGCAAGTTTATCTGGGTAGAGCCCGGGTTATGCACCTCGAACCACTCGCCATAGGCATCGCTAACCTTATTAGGGTCTATCATAATCTCGTTTATCACGACCTGGGAAGTCGGAGGCGTGCATGGCTCTCCTTCAGCGTAAAAGACCTGACTTACGATTGTCTCGGAACCTCCCTCTGTCACATCTTGGGCCGCTTGGGGAGGCGCGACCAAAGTGCCCGTGTCCCCGACAGATGGGATGTCAGAAAGGGTCTCCTTTTGTTCCCCAGAACAAGCGAGCACAAGACCCGCTGTGCCCAAGATTCCCAACCATGTTTTTGGATTACAAAAAACGCTATTCATAGCGCCTCCTTGACTTGGGATGACACCGTACTATGCAATGTTTTCATACCCTTCACGGCCTCCTGCCGCCCGAGCATTGCAAACCCCGCACAAATGCGAGGCAATACTGTCCAAGTGGGCTGGCTAAGAACCAAGCCAATAACCCACCAGCGATTCTAAAGCATGTTTTGTGCCAACTCCACAATAATGTTTCAAAATTCGACCTATTTCTTTTCCGTTTGTGCTCGCCACATTTTCCCCGACCGCTTCCTCACCCAGACAGAGAGGGGCGGAACCGCCTTTAGCACTGCGCGTGCTAGGGGCCGCCGGCCGGTCGCCCCTACAAGCCCGCCCCTCCACATGGCTTTACTAACTTGGTGATGACTGAAGACAGTGTCGAACCATTCTTGACCGCAAACCACGCAGGATATGATATTATATGCTCGGTTCTGTATGGAGGCGGTGTTGCAATGAAAAACATTGTCATAGTTACTCTCACGGCTATGTTGCTTGCATGTAAAGGAAAGGAAGTGGAACAGGCAAAAAAGACCGAGCTAAATCCTCCTCAAACTTCTGTGAGCGCTGTGAAGAAAGATGCTGCTTTAGAACATGCGCCTGATGCAGTTCAAGCGACTCAAGATGTGCCCCAAACTCAAAAGGTGCTGGATAAGGACAAGCTCTGGTCGTGTTACCTTGAAATCTATTGTGCCCAAAAACGAAACGAAATGGACAGGATCCTCGACATCTATAAAAAATGCGGGTTTGAAAATCCGTCTGACTTCACTCAGGCGTGGATAGAGGCTGCGAAGGACAGGCAGTGGGTGTCGAAACTCGCACATGAGGCGAGCAAGGCGTGTAAGTAGTCAGGCCTAAAAAAGACTTGCATTCATCGTGGCTTCATCGGCACCATGAAGAGACTATTGTCCAGGTCGTTCCGACCGATGTAAACATCGCAATCAAAGGTCTCTCTTACATTCTTGTAAAGCATCACTGTCTCTTTTTCCCCAAACGCAACCATCTTCCCTTTTCTGAGAAGAAGTATCTTGTCGCAAAATAAGAGGGCAAGATTGAGGTCGTGCAGGGTTGCAACCACTGCGATGTGTGTTTTCTTCGCGAGGTCATAAAGTTTGGACAAAATTTTCACGGATTGGGCTATGTCGAGGTTTGCAGAAGGCTCGTCCAAAAGCAGGATTTTGGGTTCCTGAGCAAGGGCACGGGCGATGAGGACCCGTCTTTGTTCACCTGACGACAAGGACTGATATGGTCTGTCCCTCAAAGAAAGGGCATCGCAGAACGAGAGGGCTTGACTTACCTTGTCTTTGTCTGCCTGCCTATCGAAAAGCCCTTTCAAGTGTGGAATCCTTCCAAGGCTTGCGACCTCGTTCACACTCATGGGTAATGGGATATGAAGGCTGGAAGGACAAAAGGCAACAATAGAAGCGACAAGCCTTTTTTGCGCCTTGTGAGGGACGATACTATTGCACAAAAGGATTTTTCCGCTTGTGGGAGCCAAGAGACCGCAGGCAAGCTTCAAGACAGTCGTTTTGCCAGAACCGTTTGGACCTACGATGCCAAGCATCTCGCCTTCTTCGACACTAAAGGACAGATGGTCTATCGAAAAGTCTTCACGGTTTGGATAGGCATATGTGACATTATCGAAGGATAAAAGCATGGCTGTAACCTCCCAAAGCGTGTCTAGCCATACAACCTTGGTGAAGACTGTCTTTTCAGAAGCATGACGAACACAGGACCACCTATAAGCGCTGTAAGGACACCTACGGGCGCCTCTGTGCTGAACACTGGGAATAAAAGGCGAACCAAAGAGTCGCAAAGGATAAGGAAGGATGCTCCGAAAAGGGCGGTCAAAGGCAAGGAAAACCTGTGATCGATCCCAAAGGCAAGCCTTACGCCATGTGGGACTACAAGACCCACGAAGCCTATAAGACCTGCAACGCTCGTAGAAAGCGCGACAAGAAGGCACGAAAGGATGACGCTTGTTTTGAGAAGTCTTTGCGCTTCTATGCCGAGAACATTCGCCTCGTCCTCGCCAAGAGCGATGGCATTCAGCCCTATGCTGTTTCTGTAAAGTGCGAAAAAGACCACCAGAAAGACCATGTAAAGAAGGGAAATCTCGTAGAATCCTCTTATGTCAGAAGACATGGTGCCCATAAGCCACAAAAGCATCTCTTGAACCTTTTCAGGGCGAACCACCGCCTTTATCACCATAACTATTGCAGAGGCAAATGCATTGAAGATTACACCCACGAGCAGAACCTCGTAACCTTTGAGTTTGCCAGTCCTGTCCCTTGCAAGCATAAGGTTCAGGAAAACAAATGCGAGAGAGAAGACAAAAGCACTTGCTGGCACGCCAAGATGACCTATCGAGGCAGGGAGGATGATTGCAACTGCCCCACCGATTGCAGCGCCACCAGAAACCCCGATGATGTATGGGTCCGCAAGGGGATTTTGAAGCACTGTTTGAAAGACAAGACCTGAGACAGAAAGGGAAGAGCCGACCAATCCTGCAATGGCAGTGCGAGGAAGCCTTTCTCGAAACAGTATCAGGGCTTCGGTCGAGTCTGAAGACGCGAAAAGCAGTGAGGGTGAAAGCCATGTCGGGGCAATGAACAAAGAGACAACAAGGGCAAGAAAAAGCGAGGCGAAAGCAATGATAAAGCGGTATGCTGGCTTCATTTCGATGCCATCAGGTTTATTTTATCGCAAAGCAACTTTGCACCTTCCAGCATGGAAGGGGCTGGTCTTAGAAGGGCATCGTCGTTCAGTCTTATCACAAGCGTGCCATTCAGACCCGCGGATTGAAGTAAATCCAAGAGCGAGCCTCCTTCGATCGAGCCATCAATCACTAACTCTGGTCGAGACTTTATCACCTGCTCGAACGACCATGTGGGATAAGTCACAGAACCATCTTCAACCAGATTTTTTAGACCCATAACCTCGATAATCGCACCCTGAGAAGACCTTGGACCTGCAACGACTAAGGGATTCCGACCAACCACAAAGATTGTGCCTAAAGGTTTTGCACAACCTCGAAGTCCGTTCATCCGTTCCTGCATCTTCTGTGCCAGTGACTTAGCCTCTTGCTCCCTTTTCGTGACCTCACCGATGGTTTCTATCGCCTTGAACATGTCATCGAGGGTCTCAACGGTCAAAGGTACGACTTTTATCTTTGCTTCTTCTAGGACCGCCCTTGTCCTACCGCTCAAAACGCTTGGAGAGCCAATGACAATATCTGGCTTTAGACGCAAGACTGCCTCTGACGATACATCCAGAATCCCGCCAACCCTCGGTATGGAAAGCGCCTCCTTTGGTCTTGTGCAATAGCGGGTTGCACCAACAACATGGTTTCCCAAGCCCATTGCAAAGATGATCTCGGTCACATTCGGAAGCAAAGATACGATCCTTGGCGATGATGCTTCAGGGCGAGGCTCGGACTTGCAGGATAATGCAAGCGCCAGAAATATGAAAAAAATGTTTTTCATTGCGCCTGACGGGTTATAGTCTGGCTTTCAAGTTCTACTTCGTAAAGGGTTTGCGCCATGTTGCCTGTCACATATAGGTAGGTCTTGCCTTGTGTTTGTAAAATCGCCATGTCAAAAGGGTTTGTTTGCGTAGGAAATGCCACCAGTGCCACCTGCTTTTTTGTGCCTATCGAATAGCCAGTGATGTTGTTGTCTAAAGAGTTTATTACCAAAAGGGTGTTGTTCACAATCTTCATCTTGTTTGGAGCCTGACCAGTCGTCACAAATGTCTCGACAGATGGCTGACCCATAGTCGTATTCAAAGCCTGAACCGTGCTTGCAAGCCCAAGCAGGACGAAAAGGTCTTTCTGTCCTGACGGGTAATATGCAAGGTCCTGAACCCCGTCTATGTTTGGTGTCTTAGACACATCAATCTGGCTGAAAGGTGAATCTGCAATAGTGTCCGTTGACAAGTCGAATGCAATCACGATGTCTCGATTGAAACTTCCGATGAAAAGGATGTTGCTAGGTCCTTTCTCGAGCACAAGTCCGTCCTGTTGCTTTGTATCCCCAAGAACTATCGGATTCTCTGTGCCTCGCAAGACCATGTTGGATTTTAGGTCGAACTTGAAAACAACAGCCGTTGTCCCGCTAGATGCGTATGCGATGTCGTTGTCAAGGATGACAAGCGATGATGCATAGCCAACAAGTGGTGCGCTCTGGCTAAGGGGCAAAGTTGCATGGACTGTCGTTGCAGTTGCAGTAGTAGCGCTTGAAATCGAAAAAGATTCGATGGAAGAAGGGGAATCTGGCACAACCATATAGTTCTCGTTGTCCCAGTAAGTTGCGCCAGAGCAAAGGACATAAACACGGTCTTTGTGCACCTTTACTATTTGCGGATTCTTAGCGTTTGTCAGAATCTTGTTGACTACAGCAAAGTTCGACCTGTCAACGACCGTGACAAACCCTTGACCATAAACGATTTTCTGGTTTTCATCGAAAGACCAGTTCGGGTTCGCTACAAACACAAAATCTTCTGTCGCAGCAACCCCTTGCGGTCCTGCAAAGTTTGGAAGTTCCTTCTGACCTGAGTCTCGGGACATAGTGTCTTCCTGACCTGAGTCCAAAAACATGGTGTCAGCAAAACTCCAGGCGTCCGCGCCTTGATTTTTAGACACCTCTGTGCATGAAAACACTAACAGAAGCGGGATTAGAGCGAGTAAAGTTGTTTTGAACATAGAGCACCTCCTTTTTGTTAGAGAGAAAACCCAAGCGACGCATAGAATGCCCTTCCTGGCAATGGATATTGCAGGGCATCCACTGCGTCACGCTTGTCCAAAATATTGTGGACCTCGAATGCGAAAAGAAGATGTTTTGTGGCTTTTATTTCGGTGAACAAATCGAGCATGAACCTGCCTTCTTCTTTGAGCGATTCGTATCTATCAAGGTAAAAAGAACTTTGGAAAAGCCCGCGCAGTCCAAACCTTGCACGACTGAACGCTAACTCAATCGTGCCACCTGCCCTGTGGCTTGGTCGTGCAGGCATGGTAATGCCTCCAATGTAGGTGGCATCCATGTAAGCATAGGACAGGTTTGCCCTGAAAAACTTTATCTTCAGCGAAGTTGCGATTTCCACACCCCTTATGAACGCCCTAAAAGAGTTTTCCGCACGGGTAAAGAAGGCGGAAACAGGCAAGAAAAGGATTAGGTTCGATACCCTCTTTTCGAAATAAGAAGCCTTCACAAAGTTCTTTTTTGTCCCAAACTTTATAGTTCCATCCCATTGCCATGCAACCTCTGGTCTAAGGTGCGGATTCCCTTGAACAAACCCAACATCATAGTAAAGTTCCTCGAAGGTTGGGGGTCTGAAAGCACGGCTTATCGAGAAGGAAAGGTTTATGAGGCGGTGCGGTTTCAAGGATAGTTTTCCATAGGGCACAAGGAAAAAACCAAAGTCCGAGACATAAGGGGTTTGAAGGCGCATGGCGATAGAAAACCATGACTTTTTGAATGAGAGCCTGAGCTCGCCCGTCGCTGATTCCCTTTTCGGACGGCGCACCTCTTGTTGCTTTCTTTCGACAAAGCCTTCTGTGTGAGAACCTGAAGCTATAAGTCGCAGCCTAAAACCTCCCCACCTTTCCTCGAGCGCACCTTCACCGTTTGCCTCCACAGAAAGCAAATCCGCATACTGAGGGGGTCCCATGGGTGGCTTTGGGTCATCGAACTCGAAGCGAAGAAGTTTTATATATGCATGGGCAAATGCCTTGTCGTGCTTCTGGAAAACCGAATCCCTTTTGTAACGAAATGAACAGATGAGCCTTGTGTTTTGACCTGTTGCTGTGCTCGATTCGAACTGTTCGGGACCTGGAAGTTCTTTGAAATCAGCAAATGCTTCGACCAGGGTTTCAAGTTTCTGTTTGCCTAATAAAAACTCGCCCTTCCAAACCCCTTCCAGCGCCTTGACAGCATTGTGGTTCCTTATCCTTTCTTTGCCGTTTCTGTCTATATAGTCAAAGTCACCACCAGTGGAAAAAAGACCAAAGGATACAAGTGTGTTCATCCTCTCTTGGCAAATACCTTCACGAAGTTTGAGCCTCGATGTGGAAAAAGAGCCGAGCATTACTTCCCCTTTGAATCCCTTTTCCTTGCAAGGAGAGATAACCTTTGCGTCCAGAAAGCCACCTATTGGGCTTATGGATACTGGCTCTGTGTCAAGAATAAGACCTTCGAGCGGGAAGATGCCCAAAGACGAAAGGTCAGCGCTTCCCAAGAATGGCGAGTTAAGAGGGATGCTTTCGATTGCGATTATGGTGGAATGCGGGTCTGAACCCCTTACACTTATTGAACTTGCCTGTCCAGCCCCGCCCTGTTCACGCACTACAAACTCTGGCTCGGTCCTAAGGACTCTTTGAAGACTGTCCAAAGTCGCAGGCACATCCTTCTTGTCAACCACCTGTTCTTTGTTGTCAGATTCAGGTTCTTCTGTGGCTTTCTTCCCTTTTACCTCAATCTTTGGAACTTCTATTACTTCCTGGGCTATGAGTTGCTTGGGCAGGAAAGATGCTAAAGAGACAAAAAATAAAAACGAAACCACAAAAAAATGCATGGCCACCCTTTACCTCGAAGAGGGCATGCTAAAGCCTTGCAGGCAGGTTTCCTGGCTCGAGGCATGGCTATTCGCCTTCCCAGAGGCAAAAACCCCCAGTGGCCTTTGAATAGCCTTCATCGCCTCTCACAGTGGCGGGACCGCACGGGACTTTCACCCGTTTCCCTTTTCGGCAGAGGGTCACCCCTGCCCACCTGCGAGGCAAAAGCGGTTATCTTTTAGCCCATGCACAAACGGATGTCAAATGGTTTTTGTCGCTGGGCTGACAGATGGTGACAACGCCCTGGGGTGCGACCACAACCAGAACTCGAGGTCCAGGCCAATAAAGGGAAAGTGTTGAGAAAAGTTCGTGTTCGGGGCATTTTGTTTCTAAGTGTTAGAGGAGCCTCCATCGGTTTGGGCATTTATAAAGACATTCAGTGCGATCTGAAGATACTTAGACAAATTCCACGCCCATAGGAGGCATTCTGGCCACGAGACACACATTCGAAAACTGCGCCGTATGCGCCCCCTGGGAGAACCAGAGGAATGGGCCAATCGGGCTCCACCCAGAAAGCCGAGGAGCCATCATCTTTAGGAAAACTCTGCAAAGCGAGCAACTCGCCATTCGCATTGAATCTGGCAATAAATATGGTCCTTGAATACTGGTCCTTGCCGTAATGCCACCCGTCACCCGCCTTGGCACGATAGGTAACGAGAAAGCCATCATCAGTAGCGACAATTGCTGGGTTGTAGAGAAGCCTTGGACCTGAGGTTGGCGGAAACTCAACAACCTCATGGACCACATAAGAAGGTCGGCTTGGGTCTATCGTCTTCACATGGAGGGAAGTGTAAACATCGCTACCTGAAGAGTATTGCTGGAGAAACAAAACTGCGACCCGACTGGAACTAGAGGCGATGCCGATTTCCGTAGTCACCTCACCCTCAGAAAGGATGCTCTCGGGCACAAGAACATTGATTCCCATATCTAACACGGTCCAGACTACTGCTAGCTTCGAGTGATTTTGATAGCGAGAAAGCCATGCAACAGCAAACCGATTTGAAGGCAGACCTGCCACCACAGGAAGGAACTGGTCTGAAACAATGGTTTGGTTGACCCTAAACTCGGGAACAAACGGGACACCGCTGGCGTCTAGAAATCTTCCGTAAACCTCGTATCCATCACCGTCTTGGTCATAACTTTGCCACGCAACAAGCCATGCGTCGTCGGACACAGCCACCGCAGGCGCGAGTTGCCTCTGCTCCCAATGCTCGTTTACGACCAGTGACGCACCATAAGGCTCGTCAAAAACGAATGGGCGCACACGAACCTCGAAATCTTTATCCAGTTCCGAGACAGTATCCCATACAGCAAGTAACCTGCCATCCTTTTTTGCCGCCAGCGCTGGGCTACCTTTGTAAGAAGATGGCACATCACCAAGCGGCTTGACTTCACCTATCTCACCCATCTCAAGCGATTCCCCCTGAATCGCCCGAAAGAACACCTTTCGACCGCTATCTGTGGTGCGCGCCGACCATGCTACTATCACTTTGTTGCCAGCAACCGCGACCGCAGGGTCCGACACATCCGCCCACTGCGCTGGCGTTATGAAGTTGAGCTCCCCAAAGCATGAGTCACAGCCATCAAAAGGTTCCAGATTGCCGTCGTCGCAAATCTCTGGTGGCTCCCGCACACCATTTGGGCACTCTCCGACGCACCCTGTCGCGTGAAATGCGGAACTGGGATTCGAATCATCACAATCGTCACCAATAGATGTGACATATGGAGACTGTGGCGCACAAAGGCAGGCAAATAACCTTGGGTCCCCGTGGCCGTCGCCATCCTTATCCACGAAGAAACGCCTGCACATCGGAAGATTCAAGGAAGTGCCTTGCACGCTGTCAGTCTCGCCGTCGCAGTTATCATCTATTCCGTTGCAGACCTCTTCTGCCCCAGGATTTACATTGGGATTCTGGTCGTCGCAGTCCTGCGGATAGGAACAAAAATCAGCGCCGTATCCATCACCATCTCGGTCGGGGGGTGGCGGCCATGGGATCTCCCCACAGTGGTCGCCTTCACAGGTAGTGAGACTATGACAAGTATAGTCGGAGGGGCAGTACTCGACAAAAACCCAACGAGTACAGCCTCCTGTCTCCACGCATCGCTCGATGTGGTAGCCGTTCGTCGGGACACATCTTTGTTCACCAGGGGTGCACGGGGGCTCAGCACAAGGTGCACTAGTATCCACCCACTCTAAGTCCCAAAGCTCAAAAACCTCTGACTCCGCCTCATCGTCTTCTGCGACTGCATCATTCTGCACATTGCTCTGAGGTTCTATACCTCGGTCGCACGCCCCCAAAAACAAAGCCACTAAGATACACGCGACTAAACACCTCTTCATAAACCCACCTCTTCCCTGTCTGGGAGTGGAGTCAAGGGCTACCATTTCGAGGTAGCCATGAGTGGCGCAGGTCGGAAACAAGGGCCCAAGCACCCGAGGTTCCGTCCAAATCTGCCAAATAAAGCATAGAGGTTTGTGGCTGACTGATCAAGGGTATCTATTCGTGCCGCAGATATGGGACACCCGTAAGTTGAACACTACCCAAAGACCTAGTGCACGCCTGCGGGGTTTTGTTCGCGGAATGCGATTGCGATCTTGTAAAGGACGGTCAGGACAAGGATGCCAACTGCATAAACCCCAATGGTTATAAGGACTTCAGGGATTGTAGGGGCATATTCGACCACATGTCCTAACGGGTTTGGGGTGAAGCCAGTGATGATGAGGTTTATGCCCTTGTCTATCCATAAGCCTATAACGCCAAGCACGCAAAGCCATGGCAAGACTTTCAGGTTTGTCCTTAGGCTCGGGAAAAGCAAAAGCACGGTCGCAGAAACCGTGAGCACAACGGAAATCCATGCGAACGGGACAAGGGCGCCCTTGTCCTCGAGACCAAAGTACAGATACTTGAAATGTTCCACATGGTGCGGAATGCCACCATAAAGCGAGGTAAACAGTTCCAGAAGCACGAAGAAAAGGTTCACTGCCATTGCGTATGTAACTATCTCGGCAAGTTTCTTTATCGCAGTTTCACCAGGGTCAAACTTGCTAACTTTTCGTATGATAAGACACAAAATGATGAGTATTGCTGGACCTGCGGAAAACGCAGATGCAAGAAACCTAGGTGCAAGGATGGCGGTAAGCCAGAAGGGACGGGCAGAAAGACCACAATAAAGGAATGCGGTCACAGTGTGGATGCTAACTGCCCATGGGATGCTTAGGTAAATGATCGGTTTTAGCCACCCTGGCGGTGGCATGTTCTTCTTTTCCGCGTTCAAAGATACATAGGTGATAATGATGTTCAAAAGGAGATAACCTCCAAGGGATACCATGTCCCAGAACATCAAGCTATTTGGCGTGGGATGCAAGGCGACATTCAGAACCCTTTGAGGTTGCCCCATGTCAACCACAATGAACAACATGCAAAGGATGACTGCAGAGATAGCAAGGAACTCGCCAAGCACGGTTATGCGACCAAATGCCTTGAAATCGTGAAGGTAATAAGGCAATACAACCATGACTGCAGAGGCAGCAACACCTACAAGGAAGGTGAACTGGGCTATGTAAAGACCCCACGAGATGTCCCTTGAAAGCCCTGTGATGCCAAGACCTTCAGTGAACTGGCGTAGATAGGCGATAAATCCAATAACTATCAAAAGAAGTAAAAGAAAAACCCAGCCATAATACTTTTTTGTGCCTGAAAAAGCCTTCTCGGTCATGGATTCACCCCTAGCTCAAGGCAATAAAAAACCGCTGGTCCCGTGCCAAGGCTCTGTTTTCTTCTCAAAGAGAAGTGAGAGGCAAGGACCTTTCTTATTTCAGAGTTTTCATCGAAGAGGTTTCCGAAAACAAGCGCTCCATAGGGACAAGCACGGACACAATAGGGCTTGGCGTTTTGCCCATCCCTTGCAATCACATCCTCGCAAAAGTTGCACTTTTCAACAACACCTTTTGTTCTGGTGGGATAATCTGGTGATGTCTCTTTTAGTCCTTTCCTGGGGTCAACGAAGTTGAAACTTCTGGAGCCATAAGGACACGCTGCCATGCAATACCTGCACCCGATGCATCTGTGCATGTCCATCATGACAATACCGTCATCTTTTCGTTTGAAGGTCGCCTTTGTGGGGCATACCTTGACACAGGCTGGGTTCTCGCAGTGGTTGCACAACACTGGAACGAGTTTCTTTCGCACCGCCTCCCCCATGAAGGGATGCACCTCGTCTGGCAAAGCCCCTTGCCATTCCTCACGCCAGATCCATTTGATCTCGTGCCTCTTTTCATCAAAATGTGGGACATTGTGCGCCTTATGGCATGCCTCGGTGCACTTCGTGCATTCAGGGTGCATAGCGCACCTTTCCACAAGCACAGCCATCCCCCACCTAAGCCCCCCGCTCGTCTTTTCCTCGCTAATGCTTGCAAATAGCTCTTTAGGTTTTATTACCTCCCAGACGCCCTTTGAAACAAGCGCTGTCCCAGCACCAATCCCGATGATCTTGAAAAAATCTCGTCTATCCATACTAACGCTCCGAAAACCTCGCCTTCTCGAGATGACAGTCAAAGCAATAAGGCTTTTCACCTACATAGTCGTGGCACTTATCGCAAAACTCCTTTTTGTTCGTGTGGCACTTCAGACAGGTGCCAGTAAGTTTCATGTGCTTGAAGACCTTGCCGCTAGAAGATTGGTAATCCCTTTTGTTTTCCCTTACCACCCTATCCCTGAAATCGTTCAAGATCTGCATGTGATTAGCCCTGATTGTCTCTTTCGGCTCTATGCATTCCTTTGGCTTTCCTTGTTCGTCCAGCAACAAGTCTTTTGGAAGGTCTTCAAAGTCTTTTGATGACAAATCCACCTTTGGAAGCCCAAGGTCTAAAGCAGGCATTTCGTTTCTCTTTCCGCTCAATTGCGCATACCATGCGGGGGCAGTCACAAGCCCTATGAAGACCACAACCCCACCAATCACCTTGCCCGCGTCATACATGGTTGCCTCCTTTCTTCTCTTCCTCCTTCTTGAACTTCCACGGCACACCCCTCAAATCAGTTGACCTGTCGGGCTTTTCTCCTTTCATTACAAGGGCGTTTGCTACAAGTTCATGCACACCTCCCACATTCACTTGTGGGACCCAGTATTCCATAAGTGGAGTCAAAGTCGCCTTGTCAATCGCACATATACACAAAAGCCTGTTTACCCCATACTTCTCGTGCACATACCTCACAGCGTTTGCCCTTGGGAATCCTCCCCGAAGCCTCATCTCTAAGTTTTCGTCTGTTCCAAGCCCAGAACCACTCCCGCAACAAAAAGTCTGTTCCCTGATCGTGTTTTCTGGCATCTCGTAGAAGTTGTTTGCCACTGCCTTGATGATGAACCTTGGCTCCTCCAAAAGCCCCATTGCTCTGGCAGGATTACATGAATCGTGGAATGTGACCACAAGGTGGTCATTCCTCCTTTTGTCCAACTTTAGGACCCCGTGGTGGATGAGGTCTGCTGTAAACTCGCAGATGTGCACTGCCTTAGTAGAGCGGGCGTGCTCGAAAACTGTGCCAGTGATTGGCGACTTCGGGACTTCCAGGAAATCAGCAGGTCCATTGATGGTGTCCATATATTGATGGAACACGCGCCACATGTGCCCGCATTCACCCCCAAGAATCCATTTCACCTTCAGCCTTTTCGCTTCTTGATAGATCTTCGCATTCAAACGCTTCATGAGCTCGTTCGAATGGAAAAGCCCGAAGTTTCCACCTTCTGACGCGAAACTCGAAAATGTGTAGTCGAGACCTACCTCGTGAAGGAGTGCAAGATAGCCCATGAATGTATAGTAATGAGGCTCGGCAAAATAATCAGCAGATGGGACTACAAACAAGACTTCAGCGCCTTTTCTGTTGATTGACACATCAACCTTTACACCCGTATTGTCGTAAAGGTCTTGTGCGGCGAACTCGATGTTGTCTTTGAGTGTGTGTGGCAATACACCTAGGTGATTTCCTGTCCTAAAGCAGTTCGATGCTGGCTCGACGATCCAGTTTATGTTGATGCCTACGAGGTTCAGCATCTCGCGAGCCATCATGGTAATCTCGGCTGTGTCTATGCCGTAGGGGCAAAAGACAGAGCACCGCCTGCATTCAGTGCACTGGTAGTAGTAGTAAAACCATTCCTTGAGCACATCGAGGTTGAGTTCCCTTGCACCTACCGCACCCTTGAAAATCTTACCTGCCAGGGTGTGGTAACGGCGATACACAGAGCGCATGAGCTCTGCCCGCAAGACTGGCATGTTTTTTGGGTCACCAGAGCCAAGGAAATAATGACACTTGTCCGCACAAGCCCCGCATCGGACACAGATATCCATGAAGACGAACAATGACCTAAACCTTTTCAGCCTATCCTTTAGCCCTTCTAGGATGCGCTCCTTCCAGTCTGGGGGCAAGCCCCAATCCTCGTCGGTCGCTAGCCACTTTCTTGGGAATGGAAGTCCTAAGTAACTTGCGTGTTTAGGGTTTGCGCCGTAGCACCATGTGCCATGCCTGAACTCGACCTTCTTCTTCATCCAGTCTTCGCCCTTAGGTTCGAGCGAGACACTTTGAAGCATTTCTTGGGGTTTCGGCAACTTTTCAGCCATGTTTTTCCCTCTCGAGTGGGTAGCCTGCGTCCTTCAAAAGGTCGTAAAACTCTTCCTCGTATTCCTCGTAGGTGTGCACCTTTACCTCGGGGTTCCACGGATTTATGTGCCTTTTATACCTGTTGTTGTTGGCAAGGTTTCTTGTTGGGCTAAGGAACACGCCAGCCATGTGGACGAGCTTAGAAAACGGAAAATAGGCAAAAAGCAAAGAGACAAGAAAGAGGTGCGAGTAGAACAATGGGCTTAGGCCTTCTGGGGCGCTGAAACTGAAAGACAGCAAGGATGCGACTAACTGCTTTACCGTTGGTACATCTGTTTTGAAGAAATAGCGCATTAGGATGCCAGTAAGTGCGATGCCTAAAATCAAGAACAAGGGGAAATAGTCCTGTAGCAAAGAAACATATCGAACCTGGGGGAGGACAACCCTACGCAAGAAGAGGTAAGTAAGCGCAATCACGATTATGAGGTCTGTCAAATAAAGCACAGGAACGCCAATCTGGAAGAAGCCGTCCAGTGCCGAAAGTGTGTCAACAAAAGAGGGAACAGGCTCTAAGAACAGGCGCAAATGGCGAAGCACTATGATCAGGAAAGACCAATGGAAAAGAAGTCCGAAAAGCCAGAGCCACTTTGCGAAACCGAATACGAGCCTTTTGTCTTTCGTAAAAAATGCCTTTGTGTTCCTGAACAACGAGCGAAAGAGGAGGATTTCGAGTGCCATGCGCCCGATTACTTGAAGCGTGGTGAAAGGACTTTCTAGTTTGCTATGCCTCAGGAACGAAAGGGATTTTTGCTGTCCGCAAACCGTTGGGATGCGGAAGGGCACGGGCGACGATGCCCATCTGAAGACCTTCCACACAACCCCGACAACAAAGGTGAAAAAGGCAAGATAAGGGAAAAACACGCCAAACAGCCACTCGAGACCTATGGAAGAAAGACCGTAGGAAAAGATGAATGCCAAAAGGACAAGTGCCAAGGCTAAAAGTACCTTCATAGTTCAGTCTCCTTGTTCGACGATGGAAAGCGGGGATTTGTTGCCCGCTCGAGGAGTTTGAATAAAGCCCTTCTTGTCTCGTTTATCTTAATCTGAGCCAGCTTCTCTCTGCATTCCATGTAAATATCAAATGCCTCAAGTGCGAGGGCATCAATCCGCTTTTGAACCCGTAGTCTTTGCCTTGCGTCCAGCCGTGGACAAACTTTGTCAATCACATCCCGCAGTGCATACACGAAATCTAGCGCCTCAGATGGCGAAAACTCTTGGACTGCCCTGATTTTTACGACATCTGTGAGGTGGGGTCGCGTGTCCTCGCCACGAATGATGCTTTGAACAATGCCTGGGATTGCGGTCTTGAACACAAAACCCACAGGGTTTCCAAATCTGTCGTCACTTTCTCTCATCAGATTTGCGTATCTTTTGTTGTATGTGGCATACACTGCCTCGAGCCACTCCTGGCTGATAGCTTTTTGTTGACCTTCTAAAAACTCCAGTCCTTGCATGGTCGAAGGATAAAAGTCCCGCAATTGATAGCAGATGTGTGGACTACGGTGGAATATAAAAAGTCAAGAAGTTGACAGAAATTGATAGCGAAAGATGTTACCACTCGTGCGCTGTGTGCTAGTGGGCCTCATGGATGAACTTGGTGGACAGGGATGGAGGAAGAAGGTTTTTCAGACTAGGGCACACATGTGAGGAACACACTGCAACATGGTCACGATGCCCGGCGATGGCTTGGAAATATGGTAAAAGAATGACGAATCTCAAACTTTGGATGAAACGATTCTGTGGTTCAACCGAAATTACGGGTGACAGATGCGCCTTCCCCGCCACTGCCCGCGGGAGCGGCCGGGGATGGCGTGCCTTGGATGGGCACGAGCAGGAGTCCCAGCGAAGCTGGGGGGGTGTTTGCTGTCTCTATGGGTGGGAGTGTGAACTCGAAAACTAATCCAGCTTTCACACCATTTCTGTGGGCAACTTGTCTCACATGCGTTGACCTGTTTCAGCAGTT
>Ga0272449_1000422_pt1 | contig 50842 bp, 59 predicted proteins | sample YNPCB0241_FD_198679 | JGI IMG/M metagenome (GOLD analysis project Ga0272449, IMG submission 198679) | Hot spring sediment microbial communities from Yellowstone National Park, WY, United States - YNP-CB-024-1 | ecosystem: Environmental > Aquatic > Thermal springs > Hot (42-90C) > Sediment...
GTGGCCGTTTTCCGCCGCGGCGGTGGCGGTGGCTGTGGTGGTGGCCGTGGTGGCGGTGGCCGTGGTGGTGGCCGTGGTGGTGGCTGCGGTGGCCGTTTCCCGCCGCGGTGGTGGCCGTGGTGGCCGTTTTTTCGCCGCGGCGGTGGCGGTGGCCGTGGTGGCCGTGGTGGTGGCCGCGGTGGCCGTTTTCCGCCGTGATGGTGGCCGCGGTTTTCATTTTCTCAAAATTTTCGATAATTTCCCTGCGAAAATGAAAAAATTAGAGTGGGCCAGCGAAAATTTTCGCTATGGGTCCCCTTCGCAATTCCCAAGCCAATTTTTGGCTCGTCCACGCTGCCACCTCATTTCATCTTGTCTCCCAAACTTTTTCCTGTTATACTTGTCTCGTGCATTCTCTTTATCTTTTTGCCGGTCCTTCGAATTTAGCTCATCTAGACGAAGCGTTTTCTCGTCGTCTTCAGCCGGGTTGTTTTGTGATTTGGCGTGATGGTTATGTGAATTTTCGGTTGAATTTGATGTTAGATGGGCGTGGGGTGAAGTTTCGGTATGTGGAGGATTTGGGGGTATTGAAGCCGGGGTGGTTTACGGGGAGGGTAGGTTTGGTGGGGTTTGAGGATGATGCGCATTTGGTGGATTTTGTGAAGGACCTATTGGTGGTGTGTGATGTTGCGGTGCGATTTCGGACGGGTATTGGGGATTTTCGGGCGTTAGGGATGCTGGTAGCGATGGCGGATCGGGTGGAGGTGATGGGGAAGTCTTGTTTTGTTTGTGGGAGGCCGGGGGCAAAGATTGAGGATGAGTTTGGGAGGGTTTACTGCGGAGTATGTTGGAAGGGGGGAAGGCTATGAAAGTTTTGCTTGTGGTGGAGTCGGTGGCGAAGAGCATGGGGTCGGAGCGGGTGGTGGACTCTACGGCGAAGTGGTTACGGAGGGAGGGAGTTGATGTAGCGATTTTGGATCCGCGGCTAGATCTTCCTTTGTGGCTGGTTCGTGAGTTTGACGTGGTTCATGTCTTCAATTCGGGCGGTTCTTTGCGGGCGGTTTTCGAGCTAGTTAACGGAGTAAAGGGCGAGAAGCCGATTGTGCTAACGGTGACGTATTGGCCTCCTACGGTGGGGGAGATCAAGTTAGCGGAGAAGGTGATGGGGTTAGATGGGGAGAGGATTGCGATTTTGATGCAAGCTCGGGCGGCGAAGGATGTGACGTTATTTAGGATTGCGGAGAGGGCGGATGCGTTGATTTTTACGAGTGAGAGGGAGATGAAAGCTTTCTTCGAGGCTGAGGAAAGTTTCGGGTTTAGGGCGAAGGGGCTTTGCGAGGTAGTGGAGAATGCGGTGGATCCGGAAGAGGTAAGCGAGGTAAAGGTGGAGAAGGAATGTGGTTTATGTGCGACGGTGGGACGGGTGGAGGTTGCGAAGAACCAATGGACGGTAATTCAGGCTCTTCGGGAGCTTAAGAAGGAGTTTCCTGTAATCAGATATGTGAGTGTGGGGCGAGACAGTTTACGGCTTTCGGAGAAGGCGAAGGAAGGGTGGATTGAGTTTACTGGTGAGGTTGAGCCGCTGGAGGCTTTGCGGGTTTTGGGGCGGGCTGAGGTGCATATTTTGGCGAGTTTGCGGGACACGCCGGGGTTAGCTTCTTTGGAGGCTGCGGCGTTGGGGTGCAAGCTTGTAGTTTCGGATGATCCTTATGGTACGGCGCGGGATTATTTCCCTGAGGACATGGTTTCTTTTGTGGATCCTCTTTCTCCGATCAGCGTGTATCGTGGGATTCTGGAAGAGCTTTCCCGGGAAAGGCGTTGGGGGCTGAGGGAGTGGGTCTTGGGGAAGTTCTCGTATCCAAAAGTTGTGAAGAAGCTGATCGAGTTATACAATCAAGTGAGGTGATGGAAAGATGGCAGTGAAGGATCGGGCGTTAGCGGAGCTCCTGCAGCGGGCTTTAGCGGATGAGCTGGCGGTCGAGGTTCAGGGTGTGCGGATCAGGTTTGGGCGGCTTACGGTGAATGATTTCGTGAAGCTGGACGAGAAGCTGGGAGTGAACATTTTTGGCGAGCTTATGGAAGCTGCGCGGGCTGGAGGTGGGTTACCGAAGCTTTGGAGTTATAAGTTTCAGCGGGAGCTTCTGGGCCAGTCCTTGCGGAAATTTGAGCCGGAGATAACCGATGAAGAGGTGGGGCTGGTTTTGTCGTTGATTCCAGCGGACAAGTTGGGTGAGATTTTGACTTGGGTTTTGGCGGGTGTTCGGCCGGAGGAGATGAAAGATCGCCCTTTACCGACGCAGAGTTAGAGGAGATTGTAAGAGGAATTCCCGTTTTCCGGGCGGATGTTTACTTCCCGCTTCTTTTACATCTCTATCCTGGACTTTCCCTTGACGACCTTTACAAGCTAAATCTCACTGAGCTTGGGATCTTGATTGGCGGCCTGGAGTGGGTGATGAAATGGCATGTTATGCTTTCTCCTTTCAAGGATAAGAAGACGAAGGTCAAGATTCCTGATCCGATCGACTTTTATCATGGTGAGGACTTGCTTAGGGCTGGGAAGATTCCGCGGGAGAAATATCTTGAAATTCAGAAAAAGTTGGTTAGAGAAGCCGCTGAGCCTAAAGGTAGGAGGTGAGGGAGATGGCCAAGAGGAAGCGTGGTCGGAAAGCGAAGAAGGCTTGATGGTTTTCGCGGCGCGTTGGACAAGGGACGAGGGCAGCCTCGTCCCTTGTTTTATTTTCGGATTTTCTTGACCTTGTCTCTCTTCGGGGCTAAGTTCTTTCTGCCATGGCGACTCAACCCATTGCTGAGGCTGCAGTCCGAATAGTTGCGGACACAGCTGAGCTTGAGGCTGCGCTTAAGAGTGCTGAGAAAGCCTTTACTTCCTTTGTTGCAAAATGGGTCTCAATTGGCGCTGCAGCGAAAGGAGTTTTTGATGCATTGATGGAGCAAGAGCGAGCCTTGCGCTTGGTCTCCGCAGAGATGGGGGTTGGGCGCGAGGCCGCCATGGCTTATGTTAAATCCGTTGATCAAATTCGCCTCTATTGGGGCTTCGCTCGTGAGGAGGCGGTAAAGGCCGCGACCAACATTGCCGACGCAGGGTACACCGCAGCTGAATCGGCTTCGATTCTGGAAGAGGCAATGAAGTTGGCGGGCTCTACCGGCGCAAGCCTAGCAAATGTTGCGGACGTCCTCGCCTCTACAATGCGAGCTTACAACTTGAGCACCAATGAAGCCGGTAGGGCTGCCGAGAATCTCTTCTACATCCTTGCCGCAGGTCGTGTAACTCTGGAGGATCTTGACCTCGGTTTCAACCGCTTATTGGTCGTAGCACGACCGTTAGGGGTCTCCCTCGAAGAGCTCACTGCGAGCTACACAGTCATGTCCCAGAAGACGACCGAGACCTATAACATCTATTTGGCCTTGATGGGCGTGATCAAGGCCATGATCAATCCAACGAAACAGCTCCAGGAAATTCTTCTTGCTCATGGTTATGCCTCTGGTCTTGCGGCACTTAAGTCTATGGGCTTCCTCGGAGTGATGAAGCTCCTTTGGGATGAAATGGCGAAGGGTAGACTGAGGCTCCAGGACATCATTTCTGATATTCGTGCGGTTTCTGGTCTAGCTAGCATTACCTCCGGCGATATCGAAAAGATGTTCCAAGCATTCCAGGACTTAACAAAGGGTGAAACTGGCTACCATGAAGCTACTCAAGCTTTCACGGAGTCATTTATTCGCCAATGGAATGAGGTTAAGGAAACCTTGAAGCTTGTTGCTGCCGATATTGCGACAATTGTGCTTCCGGCTCTAAAGGGCTTATTGGATATTGTGAGGGGCCTTGCCGGCGCGTTAAAAACTGTAGCTGAGTTCGAATTAAGAATAATGGGAGTCAACATCACTGGCCAAGATCAATTTAGGAAGGCCGCTTCCGCGCTTCAAGTCCTACTACTTGCCCTTCTTCCGATTCTCGGACGGAAGTTTACGTTTGGGAATGTTCTGAAGTGGCTTATCCCATTGGAACTTTCGTTAGAGATTGCCAAGATCCTTGCTCGTTCTACAGCAAGTCCAGCTTCAACGGCTGAAACCATACTGCGGGCGGTTGTTACTGGGGTTGGCGCAGCACTAGCGGCGGCTGGGCTTGTTACAGGAAACATTTTCGTGGCTTTGGGGGGCCTAGTGATCGAGATCGCAGGGCAAATCGTTTTGAACCTTACCTTTAAGCCTCAGACTCCAGTAGATATTTCGAAGGTTCTCGAGGAGCAAGTCTTCCAGCCCTTTGGAACTTCCATGGAGGAACTCAATCAGAAAGTTCAGGAAATTGCAGGTCAAATGACGGTCAAAATAACGCCTAACATAGTGAGTGCACTTCCGCTTCTTCCTCCGAGGGAACTCCTGATTGGATTAACAAAGGCTTCGCAGGAACTGCAGGAGAGGTTCGCCCAAATCAAGAAAGAGCACCTTACTCCGGACGTTTACAAGGCTCTCGGCTTCGTGTTCGGGAAAGCGATGGCGGATGCCTTCTTTGATTTCGAGACACGGATGCAGGCTCTTGCTGAGGCCATTAACCGTAACCTCCAGATTGGGATTGCGGAGTGGGATTTAAGGCTATCCAAGGCTCCCACTGAATTTTGGGCGGCTTTCGCTTACGCGCAGAGCACAACCTTGGACGTATTGGCAACGCGGCTGGCTGAGCTTGGGGTTGATGTTCAGCTAATCAGCCCTCAGGCAGTTGAGGATGCTAGCAGTGCGATGGAGGCTCATCTCACGAAGCTCTCGACGGAGCTTCGAGAGGTCGTTTCCAGGTTTTCGGAGAGCTTGGCAGGCTACTTAATTGATGGCATTCTTACAGCTCTAAAACAGGGCCAAGATGCCTTAGAGAGTTTCCTTGCACAGGTAGCTGGGTTAGCTAGGACTATCGGACCAAAAGCGGTAGTTGAGCTGATCGAAGGAATTGATGACGCGATTAAGGAGATCGATAAATACGGCGAAGTTCTAGGTTCGCTTCCTCCAGAATATGAGAAAACTCGGGCAGCGCTGGTCTCGTTGAAGGAAAGCATCGTTGGCATAAAGAGCCCCATTGAGATCGCGGTCTCCTCATTTAGAGCTCAGCTCGAGAGCGTTAATTTCGGTGGTCTTGCTGGCGGGATCTGGGATGTTATTAACGCTATCTCCGGCATGAAGGATGTCAACTGGATAGTTACCCTGTTACGAAGCGAGATCGAAGTTCGAAAGGACCAGCCAGCGCAGCTTCTTGCTCTTTCGGATGCGATTCTTACGGTTCTTGAAAGACTCAGGGAGGCAGCCTCCACTCTCGAAGGTTGGGGCGTGGAGGTTCCAGAAAAGATTCGGGCTGGAATTGCAGCGCTCTCCACTTTCGAGAGGACTACGTCGCTTGAGACCGAGCTTCTCAAGGCCAGCTTTGGTGGGCTTCAACAAATGCTTTATGAGCGAATTGGAGCTGAGTTAGAGGCGGGAAAAAGCGTTGACGAAGTTGCGCATTCTTTGCGAGTCCTTGCTGCATCCGTGGCAGACAACCCGGCAGCGCTCAAGGAATTAGCAGAGACTGCCATTTCGCTGCGAAAGCAACTTGAGGATGTAGTGAGGACTTACAATTTTGCTTTACAGCCAGTCCCTAAGAAGATTCAGGATAGCCTTGCTGCTCTTACGAAGTTCACAAAGGCCATGGAGGATTCGGCCGAGGATCTTATCACCTCATTTCGTAAAGCTCGGCTACCCGATCTTCAGGAAAGGTTGCTTCGCCTTCTTATAGCTGTGATCTCTTATAGCGAGGTTCAAGAACAGGCTGCTCAGGCTATGGAATTCCTTAGGAGTGCCTTCTCTGAGACGAGCACATTCCTTTATGACTTCGCTAAATCGGTTTTGCAGGTTTCCTCCAGCGCTGAATCTTCTGGCGCAGTATTGGGGCTTAGTCTTAGCCAACTAAGTTTCACGACCGAGAAGAGTGCAGAAAGGCTTTCTTCTGCCCTAGACTCTGTGGCCGCGGGTTCGAAAAGCCTCCTAGCTTCCCTTGGGAGTGTTAGTGCTCGACTGCCAACTCTTTTCACGACAGTAACTCCTCCCGCGTTTAGTCTCGCTTTCGTGACAACGCCTGCTGTAGTCAGTCTCTCAAGGACGATCGAGGAAATCAGCGCGAAGATTAATCAGTCAGCCCAAACATTAACGGGTCTTAGCCAAAGCGTAGCCAACTTGCCCGGACTTTTTACGAATCTGCAAGAACAGGGAGCACAACTTACACTCGGTCTTTCCTTCCTTCAGATACAGAGCACGGACCTCAGCACGCGAATCGCTATGGTCGCTACCGAGCTTCAGAATCTTGGCGAGGCCACGAAAAGCTTAAGCGAGACTGCTCGACAGGCTGCGGCCGAAATGGACCCATTCACGAGAGTTCTTGCCGAGGTGTGGGGCACTCTTATGAAGGGAGCGGAAGGCGGCGCAGAGGCTGCCGAAAAGGCCCTCCGAGCTTTGGCTGAAAGGCTAGCAAAAGAAGCCGAGGGCGAAGGAGTAAACATTGCGCCCCTTCTTGAACTAATTGAAGTGTCTCAGGGCTTGAGGGACGCCTTGGGGAAGTACTTGGATTTCGTTACAGAGAAGCAGATCCCAATTAACGAAGACCTGAAAAGGAAGCTAGAAGCAGCTAGGACCGCCCTTGACAATTTTGTCGGCGAGGCGAAAGACAGTTCCGAGTTTCTTAGGAAACTGCAAAGCGCCCTTGAAGAAGGTATTAACTCTATAGCCAGAGCAATGGGCATTGAGATCCCGTCCTCAGTTTCCTATGCAATCTCCGCTTTACTAGGAATCGAATCATTCGATCCCATCATATTTGCAATTAAAGCTGCGGTTGATCTCGCTGTGTTCTCATTAAATCAAGCGAGGGCGTCACTTGATCAGGCAAAGCGGAGTTTGGATCAGTTTATTGATTCCGTTCTCGACTTGACGGAGATCTTTTGGGAACTAGTTACAAGCTCTAAGCCTTATGCGGATTTGATGAGCATCATGTCGTTTGTAGTCGGGGCCCTCATCGACACACTACTTGCTTTCTTATGGCCGCTTGTGGCGATCCTTCAAGAACTTGGTATTGTCGCAAGCGACTTCTTGAATGCGCTTTATCCGCTTGAACGGGAGACCGAGGAGGTTACGAAGCAAGCGCGGACTTTTACAGAGCTCAATGTTCCTGCAGGATTCAAGGAGCTTGCCGCCAGACTCGAGTACCTGGTAGCACGTCCGGGCGAGCCCTACGTGCCTGAGGCTGCTGAAGCTGGCGGAGGCGCGGCGCCTAGACCAGGTCCATATCAGCCTCCGGAGGTTAAGATCCCCGCTTGGGCTAGAGATCTAATCGAAGGCTTCCGCGGGATCATTGAGGAGATCAAGGCTGCCCTTCAGAAAGCACTTGCAGGGCTTCTGAGTTTCGCACAAGCGATTGCGCCGGCCTTCACCGAGCTTCTCCTTTCGGTGATTAAGACCTTTGCTAGTTCCCTTGCCATAATTGTCGATTGGCTTAATTCCACGGCGGCTCCGATCCTCATCCAGATCTTCCAAAGCTTAACGGATTTCTGGAATAACCAGGTTGCTCCATGGATCACTTCAACAATTCTTCCCGGTCTCCTTGGTATGTTTACAGCTCTCCTGGACTTCCTGAATACTACGGTGCTACCTTTCATCGAGAACTATGTATTCCCGTTACTTCAGAAGCTATGGCCCTTAATTGAGCAAATATTTTATGAGCTTTTCGACGCATTAAAGCGGGTTATCAGTTGGCTTCAGCAGAACTGGCCATTAATCGAGCAGTGGATCAACAACATGCTCCAGGAATGGAAAAACAACATCTTGAAGGGCCTGGATCTTTGGAAAGCCGATATGCAAGCCAAGGCGGGTGATTTCTGGGGCTCCTGGCAAACAATTTGGCAAAGCCAGAACTTGACGTTCTGGGAAAAGGTTTTGGCTGGCTGGATCCCAGTACAGCAAGCTTTTGCACAGGGACAAGTGGCTTTAGGCCTCTTCCTTGCTGCCATTCAAGTTGTCACGACGGTTTTAGGGTTGGCGGTCCAGGGTCTACTGCTTTTTGTCCAGGTCTTCAAGGCCGCGATCGATGTAATTGCTAGTGTTGTTAGATTCTTTTGGAACGTACTTGCCGACTTTATTGCCACGATCACCTTTGGCCTAGTTCGTCTTCCTAGGCTTCAGGAGGGCGGTATCATAGCAAAGCCAACTGTTCTTATGGCAGGCGAAGCTGGTCCCGAGGCGATTATTCCGCTGCCGGAGTTCAATGCTTTGATCAATGCCCTTAATGTCCCCAAAGGCGCTGGAGGCGAGTTCACGCTTGTGAATGAGATTCATATTGAGGTGGATGGGCGCGAGCTCGCGGCGATTGTCAAGCGTCAGGAAGTCCGGGAAGCTATAATAAGGGGCAGGTGGTGATATGCCGAGGCTGAAGGCGAAGAACTTAGCTCGAACGACTCTCGCAGCCGATCTTTCGGAGTCTGCTACAACTTGTACTGTAGCGGATTCCTCTCAGCTTCCTGATGCTCCATTTCGAGCAGTGATCGGAGGCTCTGAAATCGTTGAAGTAACAGCTAAGAACAACAACACCTTGACGATTGTTCGTGGCCAGGAGGGTACAACCGCTCAAGCCTGGCCTGCAGGAACGCCTATCGAGAACCGGTTCACAGCCGGCTATTGGGACGAAGTTTGTCGGCTTATTAGCCTTACCTCGGCGCAGACTGTCGCGATCTCAAACGACGCGATCACAATGACCCAGTCATTCCACCTCGTGGATACCGAGGATGGGGCTTCAACGGACAACCTCTCCACGATAAACGGAGGTTCTGCCGGAGACCTCCTCTTCCTAAGACCCGTTTCGTCTTCTCGGCAAGTTGTCATAAAACATGGAGTAGGGAACATAAAGACACCAAGCGGACTTGATGTTCTGCTTGACTCAGTAGATAAGCTTGTAGCTCTCGCATATGATGGTTCATCTTGGCTAGTTTTGGGCGGAGACCTAGATCTAAGCATAGGCATCAGAGTAGTCACGGGGTCTTATACACTTCAATTGTCTGATTCCGGGAAGCTCGTGCAGGTTAACTCCTCATCTGCAAGTACAGTCACGATTCCGCCTAACTCAAGCGTTCCGTTCCGGACAGGGACAAGGATTGCTATTCAGCAGTATGGAACTGGCTCAGTCACTATTCAAGCGGGGTCCGGAGTTACATTGCGGGACCCGAACTCAATGGCATCGATCTCAACCCAGTATGATCTACGAGTTATTCTGAAGATCGGTTCGGATGAGTGGGTGATCATTTAGTATGGCCTGGTTATCCGGTTGGTCTTATCGAAGAAAGATAACAATCTCTGGTTCTTCTGGTGCAGGAACTAACTACCAAGTTCTTCTGAAGATTGGCGAGAGCTCTGGCGCAACGGGCTATCATTTCCATCTTGATGGCAAGTCGGCCAGCTTTCCATCTGGAATGAACCAAGGCGGGGATCTTCGATTTACTGCCGATGATGGAATGACGCTTCTGAGCTTTTGGGTAGAAACTGTCAGGGGAACTTCTCCTAACCGAACCGCATACGTTTGGGTAAAAGTTTCCGCAGACCTTGGCACAGACCAGATCATCTATTGTTACTTTGGAAATCCAAACGCGACAAATGCAAGTGATGCTACTAACACATTTTTGGCGTATGAGGGTTTCGAAAACGGGACCTTCGGCCTATTTAAAAATGTTTATGCCAATGATTATTTTAGTGTTAGTTCGACTATAAAAAGGGAAGGCAACTACGGAGCTCGAGCTAATGACACTTCTTCGAGTGAGGGTGGTGGCCGTTATTCTGATGCTGATAAATTTTGGGCTCAAAATAAGGTTGCAATAGAATTCTGGATGAGATGTAATGCCACTTCTTCGGCTGGCGGGGAAACTCGAGTTTCTTTCATGAAAGCTGGATATCGCAGAGCAGGTATAAGCATTGTAGATACTGGAGTTTTTGCTTACTGGACACAGTCTAAAACAACTTTTGGTTCCGCGCAGAAAAATACTTGGTATAAATTTGTAGTCGAACTTGACCATGATAGCCTCACTTGGAATTTCAGGATTTACGATTCGGACTATAATCTCTTATATTCTTATTCCAACTTGTCGATGGGGGCTACTTCGGTATCTTTTTCTGATGTGATAATGTTTTCAAGCAATACTTTGGTTGGGAATAGTTACTGGGATGAGTTTTTCTCAAGGAAATGGACTTCTCCTGAGCCAGCATTCAGTTCAGCAGGAGCGATAGAAGTGCCTCCCATGCCTTCCAGCCGTGGTTTGTTGCTGATGCCTCTTTAATTGAAGCGGGATGAGAAGCCAGATTACCTGAATTTCTTGACTAAAGGCTAGCTAGGCAGATAAACTCATTATAGGAGGTGAAAGATGGCAGGGTGCTCTACTTATCTTAGCCATGCGTTGTTGAATGAGGTTTTCCGGGCTACGGACTATACGCCTCCTTCTGAAGTATATCTCGCTCTCTATACAACCGATCCTGGTCCTGATGATTCCGGGACTGAAGTATCCGGGAACGGTTACCAGCGAGTCCAAGTAACCTTCGGGTCTCCCTCTAACCGTCAGATCTCAAACTCTGCAGACGTGGTCTTTCCGGAGGCTACGGGATCCTGGGGCACGATCGCTTATGTAGGAATAAAAGATGCAGCTACGGGCGGGAACCTTCTCGCATACGGAGCGGTGACAAACCCGAAATCTGTAGATGCTGGTGACCAAGTTATCTTTCGGGCTGGGAACATCACAATTTCACTAACATGAAGGGTAAGTCTCAGACCCAACTTGCGGTTAAGGCAACAATGACCGTTCGCCGCGGCTTTAAAGCGGCGTTGGTTACGGACCTGAGCAAGCGCTAATGTGTTCGGTAACGTTTGGTTTGGCTATGCTCTCTTTGAGGGGCCTCGGTCCGCCGAGGTCACTTCTTCTTTAGGAGTCGACTGCCAAACCACAGGCTCTGCCTCCAGGTCAGCTCAGCTTTATGCCTTAGCAGCGCTAAGCTGCAGTTTAGGGTCTTTCTCAAGCAGGCGCATCCCAGCTTCTAGCGTTGCTTCTTGTTCAGTTGGGATGGAATCTGTCTTCGTTCGCGCTCGCCTCGTCGAGTCTTCTCTCGGACTTAGCCTTGTCTCCGTATTTATCGCGCTCCGAGCCAGGTCCTTTGGATCTCAGATGTCTTGCCAAGTCTCATCTTCGGCCTCACTCCTTCATAAGGTTGGACTGGCCTCGGAAATTGACTCCGAGCTTGCAGAAACCTCTACTCTTAGCCGGGCTTGCTCCCTCTTGGGCGAAACTGCTCCGGGTTTCTCTCTCGGGTTCTCGGTTTCTCGTGCCCGGCCTGTTGCCATCTCAATCGGAGCTTCTATTATAAGCAGCGCTCTTTCCTCCCGTTTGCGGGCCATCTCCTTTTCGCAGGAACTCTCCTTCTATTTCGAAGCGACTACGCGAGGCCCGCTCTACCTCGCTGCTAGTCTTTCGTGCAGCGTTGGGGTCATCCCCGGAGCCAACATCAAAGCTTCGTTAACGACTGCGGTCTTTGCAGACCTATTCACTTTGGCCCACCCCACTCGGCCTCTTGAATTCCGTTTTGGCGTCCTTACTGAAGTGACAGCTTCTGCATCAATATTCCGCAGCCGCGGCCTCTTTAGCCCACTAGAGTCTCGAATGTTTATAGAAGGCCAGCTTGCTCGGATGCGCTATATGCAATCACAAATCGAGCCGAGTCTTGATCCTACAAGCGAGCTCTCCCGTATCCGGTTGATGGACGTTCCTGTGGGACTTGAGGTAGAAACTTCACTTTACGCATCGAGACAGCTTTATCCACAGCTTAATCTCGCGTTTTCCTTATCAACTGAAGCGTTCGCTACCCATCTGGTCTTTCCGGAAGTTCAGGCTGCTTTGTCTATAGAAACCGCAGTAAGCGTAATCAGAACACGCTTCTTCGATTTCGGCATTTCGGCTGAACTATCATGCACTCTAAGGATTCTTCGTGGAGCCTTATTTTCCTCTAACGTCACGTGTGAAGTGCAATCAGAATCTTTCCGTCTTTCAAGGCTGGGCCTATCTGCAATCGTAGAACTAGAGCTCGATTCCGAGAGCCTTTTCGGCGTGTTTAAGCCTCTCTCCTGTTCCGCCTCCTTCATCGCGCAATGCTCCATAAGGATGTCTCGCGGACGCGGCCTTGCTATTCGACTACTTGAAGAGGTCGGATTCATTGTTGAAATCCCGGGCGTTCCGACTCTTCCCATCCGCTGGTGGCCGAGATTGATTGTGAAGGATACTGACCTATCTTATAGGCTTAAGTCTTGCCGACTCTCGTTCTCATTTGATTCCGGAGCCTGGACGCTTGACCTTGAACTCACAAACCATCAGCAATTAGTAGAACAGGGAGAAGGCCTCGATCCATTCGACCCGATTTCTCGCTACAACACTAACGGACCGCTCCTCGGGGCATATAATCCTGTGGAGTTCTCGCTTATTGCGGAGAATGGCTATGTTTGGCAATGTTTCACAGGCTATGTAGGGCCACTTGACCGAAGTAGCCAAGAAGCCTGGGGTGAGGCCGGAACCATATCAGTTAGCTGTGTTGGACCATCTCAGCCTCTTAAGGACTATTTCATCCCCGAGTGGGAAGCTCGGCGTTATACCCAAGCGGTTATTTCAAGGGAAGGACGGCCGGATCTTTTGAATAGGATTTTGATGGACCAAGGATTCGCACCCATCATCGGCTATATTGATGACCCTTATTTCCATGTCGATGAGTACATTATCGGCGGAGTCTCTCTTTGGGAAGCCCTTGAGAATGCTCTTGCACCCACGGGTTTCCGACTCATCGAGTACATGACCGCTGCGGGGCTTAGGATTAAAGTGAAAGATCCGCTCCGCTTTCGTACAAACCCTGATAGGGTTCTCATAGGTGGTTTCCGCTCTCGGCGCATAACTGGTAATGAGGCGGACGTTCGGACTTGGGTTGCGGTTGTCTATCGAGACCGCAATGACTTCCAGGAGAAGTTTGTTTGGGCAGAAGCTGATCCAGACATCGTAGCTATTTATGGGATACCGGACGGTCAGGGCGGTAGAAAACATAAGCGTATGGTTTACAAGACTTCGGAGCGCTCCCTTATTGATTCAGAATCCGAAGCACGGGAACTTGCGGCCACTATTCTATGGGATTTGCAATATCCTACGCCAAACCTTGAGCTTGAGATCCCCTGGATTGATCCATTCTTCCGGCCATTCTATCTTGTAAGGACAATAGGCGAGACGATCTCCACGGACTTCGGAGTTATGGAAATCGAGTGGGAGTGGAGCTGGGAGAATCCATACGGAAGCACTACTCTTCGTGGCTCAACGGGCCGGGTTATCGGCGCGAAAGGACTATGGTTTGCAAAAGATACCAAGAAGGAGCTCGCTAGGATTCATGGACGGCTCGAAGAGTTAACCAACGAAGCCTGTCCTAGGCCAGATGCGCCAGAAGTTTATGGAGCGTGGTACGTCCATGCCGATGGTTCACCCAGCCCTGTAGTGGATATCTACATCCCAGCGACCCCGCCTCATTGGGCTTCGGGAATCAGGGTGTATGTATGGCGTTTCAAGCGAATTGAAGAAGGCAGGATCGGCCAACTCGGGACGAACTGGTTTGCGCCCAAAGGTGAAACTTACGCAGACTACCGATTCGGCGCGGCTTATCGGGATTACGTAGTTTTTACAAGCGGAGCAGCAAAGAACAAGGGGGCGAAGATCATCACCACGCTTTCGAACCATGTGATCACTGCCTCCGATCTTCCTTCAGGCCTTGCCCAAGGCGACGGCTTTTGGATCGTTCGTCTTAACGATATCCAATCGTTTGAAATTGGGATCACAAACTACTATCGGCTCACTGGGCTTAGGGAGGGGGAGGCTGTAGCGGTGTCTTTCGCTTGGATCCCGAGGGTCTCGCGGTAAAATCTTTCTGCCATGCCTGCGCGCTGGTACAAGTATGTTGGCTTGACCCTGGTAGACGGACGACCAGAGCCATTGGTGAAAGTTTATGTGTACGAGCCAGGCACTCAAAATGAGATAACAATCTATGAGGATCGTGGTAACACGGAGATCACGCAGCCGATCTTGACTGATTCAGCAGGAATGTTCTCATTCTTCGTGGATGCGGATGCGCATCCAAGTATCAAGTTATACTTTGAAAAGGAAGGCGTGGATTTTACAAATACGAATTCTCACCACGAGGAGATTGTGATTGCCTGGTAGCATGGAAACGAAACGGCTAGGAAGTGCGGTCCAGATTGGCCACGCCCACTTCGGGCGGTGGGCGGGAGGTTTAATTTCAGAACCTTCCTTTGCAATCACGCCAGTTAAAGAGGTCGTACCCAATCCTCCAGTCATCCAATCCGTTTCGCTTGTAGAGAATGCGCCGGGTACCATTAAGTTGGCTATTGAGCTTCCTTCAACGAATACGGATGGATCACCTCTGGCTATTGGTGAGCTTGTTCGATTAAGAGTGAAATATGGTCCGGCCTCTAATGATCTAAGGTATCAGAATGACTTCCCTCCTGGATCCGAAATCAGTTTCGCGCCTGGCATGTCAGGTATAGTTTATTTAGCGGCCCAAGTCCAAGATTCTCATGGTAACTGGTCTGCTCTTGGTTCGGTTGTACAAAGCCCATCCATCCCATCCATTGAAGAAAGCATTGCCTTTTGGGCTCATCGCCTTAATGCCGATGCTGTCTTTACTAATAACTCGCCATCCCCGGGGTATGTTTCTTGGAGCAATGTGAAGCTGTCCTTCCGCGATGAAACTTGGTCAATTCAGAACGGGAATACTAATAAGCGTTACATCTGGTGGGATTACTCGCTCTCAAAAACCACATTCCAGACCTCCGATGATCCGCCTTCACTGGATCTTGAGGATGTGCTTGTTGCCGTCAATATAAATGGAACGTGCTATCTCTATATGTATCGGCCGATGGTCGCAGCCGATTTCCTTCGCGCAGGAGTCTTGCAAAGCGCGAACTGGAGCGAAACTTCTGGATCACAATTCAGTCTCAACGATGGAACATTTAAACTCGGCGGTTCGAGTTCTCCCAAGCTTTCTTGGGATGGAAGCACTTTGCAGGTGATGGGCATCATCCAAGCAGGCGCGAACAGCTGGCTTGGAAACTCCAACGCCGTTCAGATCACATCACAGGGTATCAATGTTGGCTCGTCGGGTTATATTAGGGGAGGAGCGACAGGCTACAACCAAGGGACAGGCTTCTGGTTGGGCTATGATAGTACTACATACAAGTTCTTTATCGGAAATGCTTCGGGCAATAGGCTTACCTGGGATGGCTCATCCCTAACGGTTTATGGCACAATCCAGGCAGCAAGTGGATTCCTAGGAAGCTCCTCGGGCGTGACTATCGAAAGTTCTGGAATAAACGTCGGCTCTTCGGGCTATATTCGGGGCGGGAAATCTGGTTACGGCTCGGGTTCCGGATTTTGGCTGGGATACAGCGGAGGCTATTACAGGTTTGACATTGGAGATTCTACGTATTATTTGCGGTGGGATGGAAGTAACCTTTTAGTTAATGGGAGGGTCTATTCGCAGGCGGGATCATATTTGGTAACGGGATCAACACAGAGGACGGACATCAACTATTCCTATTCTCACCGGATAGCCCTCTTCGCCTCGAGCGGAAATCTTGGGACTTACATCGACGTCGGAGCCGTAACGCTCTATGATGCGAGCTATACCCCTGTCAGACTGCAGTCAGCGTCCCCTCACATTTATTTGTCCCCTTACGGCGGGAGCGCGCGCATTGAATCTTCTGGCACCCTTATTGTTTCTGGAACGACTATCCTCTCGCTTGTAGCTTCTTCTGCAGAGCTTATTAGGCTAGATTCCAGCTATGTACGCATGCCATATAGCGGCGGGACCTGGAAGTATGAGGGAGGGACTTATGGAGGAGCCTTTTATACTCCAGCTGGAGGCATCTATGTTTATATCGGAGCAAATCGTTATGCTATCCCATACTATGGACCAGTATAAAGGAGGTGCTATATGGAGATCGCGGATTTTGTGATCAGCGATGTAATGATCACGCAGGAGAACAGCCCGCGTCCGGATGGCCGGTTCGATGCAGGCCTTGTGATCAGCTTTCGGATCATTCCGCTAGATACGAATGGAAATCCTTTGCCGCTCACGACCCGCGCTTACCGTCTCTACTACCGAGAAGACGAAATCCCTCCTGAACTCGCAGATGTACTGGATCGATTATTCAGCCTAATTCGTCCACCAGTAGATGCAATCAAGCAGGACATCCAGCAAGATGCTGAACCACTGAGACGCGTGAAGCTCGACAAAATGATCAAGGAGAAGCGGTCTGGTCGTGGCCCTGTAAAGTGACTTCGATCTTCTCCAGTCGATAGTTGCGGAACTGGGGCTGGTAAGAAGCGATCTCCAGCCCCTGTGCTTTTCCTTTCTCGTAGATAAGATCGGCAATCTCTTTGTTCGTAACTTGCAGCTCAGCGTAAATTCTTTCCATATCCCGAGAAAGCAACTCTGCTCTTAGGAAGAGAGCCTCGAGCTCTCGCCTCTCCTGATCCGACAGCTTCAATTCTGGCATGGTCTAGCCCAGGTGCGGGATTCGAACCCGCTGCCGGGTGCGGCGGCCTCGGCCTCCTTGCCTGGGCTTCGAAAGGAGGTAGGACGGGCGGGAATACCCGCCAGCCTGATCTTAGATCAAAGTCCTGAAGTCGGCAAACCGAACAGCCAAGTTTTGCGAGAGCAAGGTCTGGCTACCACCAGGATTGACAAGACTCGCAATTTCTGTAGACTTTTCAGTGCTATGAAATGCGCGCTTATAGCAGGTACACGGCCGGAGGTAATTAAGCTGGCTCCATTAGCGAAAGCTATGGAGCGCTGGAAAATCCCTTATGGATGGGTTCTAGTACGACAACATCAAGAGCTCCTTGATATTGCGAAGCATGACTTCGGCGTCTCGGGCCAAGAAATAAATCTTGACCTTGCAGAGTCTATGGCCCGAAAGCTTGGTTCTATGCTTCCAAAACTTGAGAATGCGCTCGCCGACTACAGTCATGTTGTTGTTCAGGGCGACACGCTAACGGCTTTTGCCGGAGCACTGGTTGGCTTTCTGTGCGAAAAGAAAGTCATTCACATTGAAGCTGGCGTGAGGTCACATAACCTTTTCGAACCCTTTCCCGAAGAGCAGATTAGGATGTTCATAGACCGTGTTGCGTTCCTCCGTTTTGCGCCTACCAAGCACACTCTTCGGAATCTGAAAACTGAAGGTCTTTTATCGGGAACCATTTGCTCTTATGGCAATACTGTCTCGGATGCTCTCTTTTCTACTAAAGTCCCGGTAGTCGAGCTCCCCTTCCCAGAAGGATCGTACTTTCTTGTGTCCCTTCTTCGGAGAGAAAACTGGAGCATCATTCCAAAAGTCTATGAGATGCTGAGCAAGGAGAAAGACCGCCTCTTCATTGTGGTAGTCCATCCTAACCACAGTCATGAGGCCTCGAAATTGACGGGTTCCCATATCGTAAAGATGGGCCCCTTACTTTACCCTTTCTTTATAGCGCTTCTTAGAAATGCAGCAGCGGTTATCACGGATTCTGGTGGAACCCAGGAAGAGGCCGCCCTACTAGGAGTCCCAGCGTTTATACTGAGACGAGCTATTGATCGTCCAGAATCCATCGAAGCTGGCCAAGCGAAACAAGTAGCAGACTACGAAGAGCTCTTCAAGATCATCGATGAAAGCGACCTCAAAGAGATGGCAAAGCAGTCAATAGTTTACGGAGACGGACGGGTGAGCGAAAGAATAGCACTGCAATTGGCTAGAAAATTAGGCCTACTTAAAAGGCAATAAAGCCGTTCTAAGGGACCGATAGGCTTTATTACCCGTAGAAGGATGCGGAGGCGCCTTTAAGGCCGTTTTAATAGAAGAGGGGCGGACCTTCTTGGATCCGCCCCACTCCGATAGAAGATCTGATTCCCTAGGAAGTAAGGTACTTTTTGATGTTCTGGTAGAGGACCTGCGCCGATGCGAACACAACGCTAGAGGCTTTAGCGGCCTCAGCAAGGAATGCTTCAGGCGAAGAGAACATGGATGTAGTGAGTTGCCCCGTTGCAAACCCTGTTATGATGCCGCCGAGCACGCTGATTACGAGTGCTGTCCAGAACATCGGCCGGTCTTTGAGCCCCGTATACTTCTTCACAACCTGGATGAGCGGCACCAAGATCCAGCCTATCACTATGTTTACAAAGATATCCATGCTTCACCTCCCGTCTTGGGTTTAAAGGGGCCGGCCTCTTCCGCATTCTTTTTAAGCCAGCGAAGGGCCAGCCCCTTCCCACCTTGGGCCCGCGGCGGCGAGTCCCGGCTAAGAATACACCGGGACCACCGCTCTGCAAAGTCTAACACGGCCATACCTTGAGCAAGATTTCCTTGAAGCTAGTGCGTCCGCTTCGGTCGGTTACCCAGATTCGCACACGATATACCCAGTATGCTTGTGGAGCCGGACAACAGGAAGGGCCGGGAAGACCGCGCTCAAATCGGAACTCAGGGCCTTCATGACGGAAGTATTCCGGATCTTTCGGGCAGAGATCAGGATCAGTGCATTGGTACGGGTAGGGTTTTGGAACCCACTGTCCGTTTTCCATCTCAACATAGACAACCTCCCAGCGAATCCAGAGCGGTAGGTCTCTTTCTGGTGAGTAGCTTCCAGAAGCGTCCAAGATTATCGGCTGCCAGGCGAAAAGCTTATCGGGATTCACCTCGTCCCTAAGCGCGTCATAGACCGATAAAACAACTACGGGATAGTTGTGGGCCAGTAAGTCTACCTTCAAGGCACGGTACTTCTTAGTTGGCGAAGTTGTTCCGCCTCCACCGCCACCTACTCCGCCAGGATATTCTATATATGGATCATTGGGATCATTAGGTACGCCCTCGACCCGCAGGCGAGCGAAATACACCCCGGCCTCGGAGTAACGATAGACCATAATGGGGTCCCCCTCGATAAACGTGCCCGTACCGATAAAGTCCCAGTAGAAGTGAAGATTAGTACCGCGCTCTAGATATGCTGAAGCGTCGAAAAGGACGGTTCGATTATCCGAGCCGATCGCGACGACAACCTCCGGCTCCGATGTAGGAGGAGGCGAGGAAGTCTGCGGGATTAAAGAGCAGCCTCCTAGAAGGAGACAGAACACCAGACAACCAAGAGTAACCACGGAGAGGACTCGCCGCCGCATGCCTCACCTCCTACTGGCCAGGCGCTGGACAGGGTGGCTCGCCCGGCAAGCCGCACCAAAGCAGATACCGGAAGCCGAAGGAGATGCGAATGAGGCCGCCAAAAGGCCACGTTGACTGGATCGGGCCGATTGGTGTTCCTTCGGCAGTCTGCATTGGGATGAAAGAGTAGATCGAGAAGAAGACAGTTACGGGTTTATGGACCCATTCCGCAATGGCGGCAAGGCCCCAGTGCCAGTTCGAGAGGGCCCAGTTATCGGTGATAAACACCGAGAACCGCGGGCCTCCGCCGATATAGAAGTTATCAAAGAACATTGGGACCTTTCCTTCGACCCCGAGTGCCCACCAGTGCCCAAGGTTGGGCTCATATTTCTTGACCCATCCGGTGAACCCGAGGGTAGACCACCCGGCCTCAGCATAGGGCCATCCCCAGTCAAGCCCGACCCCGATGAACGGGGAAGCCAAGGCTGCGACACCCAACACCGTTGTCAGTAACAACGCAGCAAGTTTCATTGAGACACCTCCTCTTGCTTCTCTTCTTCCCTTTCCGGCGCAAGTCCTCGCGCCGGTTGATTTAGATTAACCTCCACTTCATCAGGCTGCAAGACCCGGTAATAGTAGTGACCGGGTTTCCAGCCCTCCTGCTCGATCACAGCAGCTAGAAAGATGTCACACCATACTTTCTTTTCTTTGTTGCCAAAGTTCAAAGCTCGCATCCCGCCATCGTCTTCCCGGAACTTTATCCTGATCGTGGATTTCGTGTATTTGATATCGCATGACTTGAACTGGGAAAGGTTTAATAACTGCGACGCTTCCACGCCGAACCGAACTCGCCCCGTTCCTACGAAGACGACATCCGGCGGGAGTTTCCTTCTTAACACGCGCATGGACTCACCACCTCCTAGAACGGAACATCGTCACTTCTCTTTCTGATCTCGCTTTGCCCTGCCTCCAGCCTAATAAAGCCTTTTATACGGTTGACAAGGGAACCATCCTGCCGCGTGGAAACAGAAACGGTTGCAAGGATCCGTTTCCCTTGGGCTGCTTTTATCACGGCCTCAAGGAAGTCGAGGGCATTTTGATACTCCTTCTCCACGAGTGATGGATCGACGAGTTTCGCAAGCGCTACTGCAGAACGAACAGCCATTTCCGAATCGGGATACCACACAGCCGTAACAGTTGACTCATGTCCTTCCACTCCGAAGTCGACCACAATACCCACAGATCCATCCGCCCGCGTCTGAAAGCGGTAGTCCACCGGGGTCACCACATAAGTCCCCGCCCTGATAAGCCTTGATTCCAGATAGTTTTTAGGATTGAACATCCGACCTCCTCTCTTGATCCTCAGAATTGCCCGCTTCGCTCTTCAAGCGATCAGCCTCTAGCTCAGCTTCATAGCGTCTCCTCAGCTCACTGTACGAAGGCGGAAAAGGCGAGATTCGAAGAAGATATGGGTCGCGCGATCCTGCTTCAATCAGAGGTGAGGGCGCGGTGATACAAACCCTCTCACCATTATCGTTGATTGTTAGGAAGATTATGTTATTTACCGCGGCCATTAGAGCCCTTGCTAGCTTCCCGGGCAGGTTGACAGTAGCCTTCTCTGAGTCTCCCTTTGAATGGGCAACGATGACTAGACCAGCGGGGAATATCGTAAACTGCTTCACAAGATCGAGAACGGAAGCTCGAAGCTTGGCCCATTCCGCGCCGAAAGCCTGGGACGGTCCGATCAGATCCTTTCTTCCGAACTCTAGCGCGATCTCGTCCATTAGCCAATCCGTGATTGCATCGATTGTATCAAGGGCGATGGTCTTCCATGGAAAATCATTGGACTCAGCTCGCTGCTTTAACTCTTTCCAGAGTAATCTGAGTTCATCAAGCGAACGGACCTCTGCGACCCATCCTTCGATGTAGTCTGCACCGCCGGGCTCAGCCTCGATAATCAGAACGTCAGGGAACGTAGACACAAAGGTTGTCTTACCAACCTTGGGCGGCCCATAAATCAGCGTAGTCGACCGAAGAAATCGGTCGATTCCCTTAATCGGACGCCGAAGCTCAATCATCTCCACCTCCTCTCAAGTCTCTTACATTTTACCACATTCTCAGGCTTTGTCAAGTGGCTCGGTCAAGTTGTTCTTGGGGAGGAAGCCTAAGGCCACGGCGGTGTCATCAGCCCTGCAGATCAGCTGATAGGGGCAGGGGAAAGCCGCACAGGCTTGTGGATTTCGGAAGATCTTTCCCTGTCTTATCTCTTCCGAGATCAGTCTTATTTCCTCTTCGATGAAAGCTAGGTCAGATTCAGTAAAAGTCGTCGGAATAGTTACTACTGGACTTCCGCGGGATAGGCTCTCATCGACAAGACGATTCTCGAATTCCTCTAACGACTCATCATTCCTTCTTCTGAGATTCGGCACGACCACAATGTCCCAGATGCCGCCCATAACGCCCTTTATCCCAGCCTGTTTAGCTAGCCAGGCATAGAAGAGGAGCTGGTCTGAGATCGTTCTGTACCAGTCCCAGTGAGGATTTGATGTAAGCTTATGATCAACGATAAACAACGAGTCGCCTAGCCGTCGGATCGCATCCAGCCGACCTACCCAACGGATGCCATCGAATTCCACTTCCAGCCAGCTCTCGACCTGGAGAAGCTGGCCGCCAATTTCGTCCTTCCATAAACGAACTCCTGCCTTGGCTCGGGCAACTGCCACATCGGGCTGCTCGCAACGATCCAAAAGAGGTGAACTAAAGTTAAGAGGCTCATTTCGTTGTTTTCGGGCAAGGTTATCATGGAACAGAGATCCCGCTGCTAAGGCGGTTGGTATTGTCGGAGGTTCCCACTTCTGCTCCAACTCCCAGCGCCTTCGGCACGTTAACCACATTCCGATACTCGTGATTGATAATCTCATGTTGCTCAATTTTACTACATTTCTCCTAAAAAGTCAAGCGAGGGGAGCCATGATCCGACTCCCCTCGCTAGTCCGGACGGACCTAGGGACAGTCCTAAGGCTCTACTCCCAGCCGATCTTGTCCAACATCCCCGTGCCTTGGACGTCGTAGGAGATCGTGCCCGCGCCGTCCCAGGTAAGCTCGATATCCTCGCCCGTTAGCACGCCCTTGCCCGCAAGGTACCTCGTGCCATCAAGATGGAAGTAAAACGAGAGCTCTGTGGCATTCCAGAGGGCGTCCTTGATGGCTTTCTGTCCCAAGTCCGTTGGCTCGACGAATCCCTCAAACGTGGCCGTCCAGCCCAAAGGGCCAGGGAGGAACTTCCGGAACCGCTTCGCAATGGGGCCAGCCTCAGGATCAAAAGCGGAGACGTCGATCGTGTCCTGAGACGTGCTCACCGTCCAGCGGTTCATTCTCCCGATGACCTTCAGGCCCTCCTCGGTCGACACTGCGACGTAGCCGTCAAAACCGGAAAAAGGCATACAATCACCTCCTGCTTCGTGGTCTTGCGACAAGTTTCAAGCTGGATATTGGCCTGTCAAGTTTTTCTCGATACGTGGAGAATAAAGTCCCCACTTACATACCAGAGACCAGCTTCCTGATCATAGACTTTTCGCACCGTACTTAGTTGCATTCTGTAACGCGCCGTGGTTGTCTCAAAAGCAAAGCCTTCCAATTTATCCTGGATGTTTGCAAATATGTTTTCTGCTTCCGTGCTTACGTTCGACTTGGAGACGGCATCCACAGTTATTCCGGTCCTTGAGAAAAAATGCTTACTCTGAAAGGAGGAAAGCCAGTCCATCCCGATTAGATAGAACCGAATGAGTGGCGGATCCTGGCCCAGAGGTATAGCAGTATCGAAAACGGGAAGATTCAGCTCGCGCAAGCGTTCCCAAATTGCGCGCTTGAGCTCTTTGAGCTCGCGCATATCATGCTCCCAAGATGAAGTCTAGACTCTCCTCAACGATCAGCTCATCCCCACTAAAGAGCCGGATCCTGGTCCCGCCATCGTCGAGCTCTTCCATAAAGATGATTTGATCCGCAGGGAACGCAATCTTCCTCCGCACAACCTCGCCCTGAAAAGCCCGCACCTTCTCGAGCTTCGTCAAGACCAGGAACCTTAGTACCTCACCTTCAGCCTCGGGGTAATCGCGATCGTCCTTCCGCGCCATATGGACCTCACCTCCTCTGCTTTTGACCACAACGCGCCTCGTAGATAGGGAAACGGCCCAACAAACCGCTTTGCCCTAACATGATAAAACCCAAGCTCGATGAAAACAGCGTAAGGAACAGAACGAGATCCCCGCCATGGGCGGTTTGAACCGTACCATCCTTCAATCCGGGAGCCCTTATCGAGGACCTCCCATACCAAAGAGTCACGTAGCCTCCCCGTCCTCACCCGAACAAGCTGTTTGGCCTCTTGGCAGAGCATGTTTACAGTTTCGGCCATGAGAAACTTTGTGAGCTCTCTTGTAGGAATGATCGCGTTAAGGATCGACCCAACCCGCCTAACATCAACCCGAAACACGTTTCACCCCTAAATAGAAAAGAGTCCGCGTAGGGTCCTCTCGGCACATCGCCCTCCTCGCAACTTCGGCCGGAGTCCATACCGCATCGTGAAATTCAAGTTCATCCCCCAGCCCCGGCTTTGGCTCGGTTTCTTCTCCTGGCTGCTTCGTGAACGCGTTCCTCCTGAAAACAACAATTGCATCCCAGTTGGCTAGTTCTCCTCCCTCGATCGCGAGGCTTCCCGCGCCTTTGTCGTATACGATTGCTGAAAATTCGACCTCCTCCCAAAAGGTCTTAACTGTCCCTAGGTCAGGATCATATGATGAGGAACGGAGGCGCTTATATTTCACGAGCGTTCCTAGGCGCTTTACGAGGTAGTCGAAAGCCTGGTCTACTGCTTCCTCAAACATTCCTCTCTCCATTGCTCCAACCTTTCAATTCTGCCAAGCTGCTTTTCTATATTAGAGCATACGTTATTTATGCGCTCTTCCAGATTGCCAAGCTTATGCCAAATTGTGAAGAGCGTTCCTATGAAAAGCACGACGATTCCTACATCCTGTATCGAGGAGTGCGTAAGAAGGAGGACGCCTCCAGCCGTGAACAAAGCAAATCCGAGAAGGAAGTACGGCCTTTTTATCCTCATATCAGCCTCCTTCTGCGCCAAATTGGCCAAGTTTAAAGAGTGGATCGCGAGGCTGTTCACGAGCAAGGAGCGGCAAACCTATCGAATCGGGGCTTCCCGCATCAAACGAAAATCCTTGACGCAAGCTTTCAGCTAATTCGAAATAACGCGTCGCTATGCTCGAGTATTTCACAGATAGATCGCCTACCGCAATATCAGCCTCTCGTGCGAAACGAGCGGCTATTACATCAGCTGCTCTTGCTGCTGCGAGTATTTCATTCGCTTCTTTCGAGATGATCCAATCAAGAACCTCATCGCTGATTAAAGGCTCAGCCGGATTCGTATCCCCGATTAGGATACGGACTCTATCCCGAACTGAATTGGCGGGATCATTGGTGAAAGTCCAGCTCATCAGCTTTTATCTTCTAGTGCCTGTTTCTCCTCGTCAAGACTTTTCTTCTTATATTGGCGCTTATGTCCTGTTTCCTTTTTGTGTTTCTGAAGAGCACTGTGTAAGAAATAGACCTTCAAGCAGTCTCCGCAATGATGGAGATCAGATAATTCAGCGTCATCGAGGGGAATAACCCAGCCGCGCTTTTCATAATGCGGGGGCAAGTCTTCAAGAGGGAGCACTTCATAAGCTTCGCCTTCAGGGAGGTTGCGCAGGAGCACCCCATACCCCGAAGGATGCTTTGGTGGCTCGATTGTTACAGCCCTTACCGCCAATAGTTCGGGAAGCTGTTCAATCACGAAAGCCAATGGGACTTTTACGCCTTGGGCGAGGACCTTCTTTCCTAAAACCGTCCCGCGAAGGATCTTTACTCTTGGTAGCTCCATATCGCTGCGAGTATACATGGTGAAAATGGAAAAAGAAAGGCCGGACCAAATCTTGGTCCGGCCCTGACTTTTTACGGTCTTTTTTAGGATCAGCTCAATACATCATAGAGGATGTATCCAAGGTCTGGTGCCAGGAGCTTCTGGTCATAGGCCATTTCGCCCTCGTACCTAATGGCCTTACGGGTGGGAAGTTCGATTGTCGCGACGCCCACGTTATAACCATTGTTATAGCCAGTCCAGGCGAAGATGTACCCGCCCGTAGGCACCATTAGGCCTGGCCGCTCCGGAGCGTATACAAGTAGGAGGTTATCAGGGAACATGTAGGTCGGGTTAAGAGCCGAGCCCTCCGGGCCAGTATCGTGAAGAGCTCGACCAACCAAGACCTCATCGACATCAAAGAGACGAGCGAGAAGTTCGGGTGTTACGAGGCCCTTTACATCCGGCGCGGTAGGCGCATAGACCAGCTGGGCCTGGATCTTGGGGTGCATGCGAAGAGCGTTATAGACCTTAACCGACATCACGATTTTGTTGGGGGAGATTCCGGTGATGCTTTCGATGTATTCCCTTGCACTGAAGATATCAGCAATGGGATCCGAGTTTTCGTTGTCCCACTTTACGGTCGGAGAAGACCCGTTCCAGAAGTTTACGCCGAGGCTCTTCCCGTTGTGATCGAAGAACTTCTCGACCCAGGTCTTCTCGCGCAAGAGCAAGAGCTGGTACATTACGGTCTCGACTACCTGACGCTCCAGGTTGGGGATATCCGAGTTCTTGAACGTAGCAAGGGGCACGTCCCAGTGGAAGGCATAAATGTCGCAGAAGTAGGGCTCGGTTCGAGCGATCGCAAAGCCAGACCCAGCAGACTCCGCACCAGGAGCGCGCTTCTGGGCTTTGATCCGAAGCCAGGCCTCTTTGTCAAAGACCAAAACGAGGTCGCTTTGTTTCTCTACGTTTACGACGGGGAAGACGCGATCGGCAATGAACTTCTTGGTATCCTGGATATAAGCGACCGCGATCTGGGTCAACACCTGATCAAAGTGGACTTCCTGGGTTGTAGGCTGAGGCATTGTCTCTCACCTCCTCACAGGGCCTTCTTCTCAGGGAGAATGAAGGCCGTAACAACCTGGCCAGCCTGCGCTGCAGCCTCAAGGGCTATACCAATTGGGTAGTAGCCCGTAGAGGCCGCAATAAGCCGGCCATCATCATCCGCGGTGAGGACGTCACCAATCGCGATGGCACCGCCTGCAACTACTTTTGAGATACCGAGCATGCGCACATTCGCAGCCTGCCCTTCCTTAGGCTTATCCTGGAGGATCCCGATCGGCAGCGTATCCGATTTAGCCTTCACAACCTTTCCGTTGCTGTTGAGCGCAACTGCCAGGAACTGCGCATTGGATAGGTCCTCACCGGACTCCAACGACACATCGAAAAGTGAAAGTTCCCATGCCATGGACCTCACCCCCTAAGCTGGCGATAAAGATCCGGGTTCTTCGTAAGAACCATGACCCGCGCTGCCTCGATGGACTTAGCCGCACCCTTTGCAAGGAGTTCCTGGGCTTGCTTCTCTACGATATCCCACGGCGACTCCTCGACCTGACCAGCAGACCCAAGCTCCTTGAACAAGGGGCTAGCGGATACCACAGCCTCAAGTTTCTTGAAGGCTTCCTCGAGGCGGGTATCACCAGACTTTTTCATAGTGAAGAGCAAGTCTGCGATCTCTGGCGCGATGGACATCAAGCTCGGAATCTGAGACTTCATAGTCTCGATATATTCCTTCTTCTCGCGGATCAACCGCTCCTCTTCGAGGGCTTTGCGGAGAGCCTCCAGCTCAGCCTGGGCCTTCTGCAGGGCTTCAAGCTCAGCCGAGGGCTTCTGAGCCTCTTCCGCCTTTTCGATGGACTCTTGCTTCACTTCAGCTACATTAGGCTCGGATTTTGCAGCTTCCTCAGCGGCTGTGTTGGTAGAGCAGGAGGTTTCCTGGGGAGCAGGATAGCCATAGGGCTTGGGATAAGAATACTGAGGATAAGCTCCCGGATGCTGGTAAGGATACGGGTACGGGTAAGGCTTTACTCCCTCAGGCAGCGGGTACCCTACGAGCTTCCCCAATGCGGCGATCACCACATCAGGGATCAATCCTTCCTCAAACAGCGGATACAGAATCTCCAAGGCCTTCTTGACCTGGTCTTGCTGATCCGCTGTAAGGCCCTTTGTCTTCTTCTCTTCCTCTTGGAGAGTCTCCGGCATCTCTCCCACCTCCTTGAGAAGTAAAAATCGACGGCGGTTGGCGGGACTGCCAACCGCATCGACCCGCGGCACAAAGAGATCTTCAAGGCGCGCTTTTGCCCGCATGGCTTTAAGATTCCTGAATCAAGGGAATCTAGTCAAGGGATTCTTGTAGTTTGTGCCTGATCCCCAAGCCCTGAATAGACCAACCCGTAAGTTCTCCATTCTTGATTTTCTCCCATACCTCCCGCTCGGGGATCCAAACTCCTAAAACCCACTCTCCTTCCCGGACCAAACTGTCGGGACGCGATGGATCATAATAGAAAGAAGTGCGCGCTATAAAAGATTCGACCGGGAATGCTAAGATCGGCTCACCTTGATGATTTATTCCTACTTGTCTACCAAAAATCAAGTACCGATGTGCGGCCTTCTCCACCTCATCCGGACTTATTATGTCTCCCTGAGCGTCTGGCTCATGAGGCGAAAGTACCACACCATAAACGATCTGTTTCTCCTCATTCTTCCCGACCGGAATGAAAGGAGTCCCTTTCAGTGCGGATGGCGTATCAGACCTTCTGACAATCACGATTGGCGAGTCTTCCGATTCCCAAAGGATAAGGTAGTATCCGGTGATTTCCCTTCCTTCCAGCTTAAGCCTTAATAAGCCCGGCTCTTCCTCAAGGACAGTGGCCTCTCCTTCGTCAATCAGCTCGATTCTTGATGGAGTCTCCTTTGTTGGATTCAGAAGAGTACCAGGTTCGGGCTCAAACACGCCAGTCTTGGTGTACAAGGCCCTGTAGTAATCCTCATCAAGTTCCACGCCAGCTACTTCTTCTCTAAGACGGGGATCATTATCAAGAGAAAACACCATCTTAGGATCATTGAGAAGAAGGTAGTAAATTGTGGTCGAGGGCCCAAATCTGATTACAATCTGGCCACGAAATGTTTGCCGGAAAATCTTAAAACGTGGCTTCGCCTTCTCTTGCGGCTTAAAATTTCCTTCCTCATACCAGGCCACAAGCTCTTCCCGCATGGCTTTTCGCTTCTCTTCGTCCTTCTCCTCCCAAAATCTTAATTCTGGCGGAACCCTCTCGCGCAGCCAGGATGGCAGCGCTGCCACCCCCACGGGCGGAAGCCAGTCTTTCTCGACTGCGTCATCTGAAAGAACATAGGGAGTTGGATCGGGAGTCACGAATAGCCAATACCCTGACTCTCGGGCGGTCTCCTCGGCTTCGCCCGGAGGCAAAACGATGGCTCCGGCTTTTGCAAGCTCTACGGCCTCCCTCATCGACTTCGCCCGTGCAACAAACCGGAAAACGACCTTAGGAGGGAAGAGCTCATTTCCTTCCAGGAAATACTCGAAAAAGTAGGGCTTCCTGGCACCTGGGACCCAATACCCCCTATCAATCACCACGAAGACACCGGGGAAGGATCGCGTCGCGCCAACCGGTATGCGATCGACTTTCCATGAACCATCCTTAATGACCTGTTCTGCTTTCTTTGGATCCCAGCCTTCCCTCCTCAGCCTCTCTTGGACTTCCGTTGGCCACTCATCCCAGTACTCGATCACGGTTTTCGGCCAATCCGGAGGGAATTCTGTTCGCCCCTCGACCTCTAACCACTCAATTGGGATGAGCTGGGCTTTTCGTTCGGCATAAAGTGAGCCAGGTCGGATCACCGTTCGTTTCTCGCCACGAATCGTAGTTTTTACCTCGCGCGGGAAGATGTAGCCCGTGTCCAGGTCGAACTTCCATACCGATTGGTCTTTCGCAATCTTCCTTCCTTGCTCTAGCGTGACTACCGGAGTCTTAATCGCACCCTCCACCTGAGCTGAAACAGTCCATCCTTCAGCAACTGAGTTTCGTGCGAAACGAAAGTCGAGGTGAACGCTCATGCCACGATAGTGAGCTTGGACTACAAAGCGCTTTGGAGTATTAGGATCCTCCGGATACTCAGTAGTGGGCCCAAGTTGCTTTTCCATACCTACTTAATCTTGACAGGACTCTTATGGCTACGTCAAGGATTTTCTTATTTTTCGATATCAAGCAAAGAAGCGAACTCTTCCGGCGGCTCTTTCCTATGAGCGAAGAATGCAGCCTGAATGGTTCCAATTCGGCTGCCGGGATCCTTTATGCCTACGGGAATCGGGTGCTGCCAAGATACATGGATTCCGCCCTTCTCATCTTTGAACGTGGTTATTTCCATGGGGGCTACTGTCAAGATGGTCCCAGGCTTGGGAGGCGAGGGGAACTTTATCGCATAAGAATTCCCAAATGCATACTCTCCCGGACCACGGTGTGGGATTCCGAAGAACATTGTCCAAACTTTTGGATCGTCTAGACCCGTCCAGGCCTGCTTTTCTTCGTCCCAGTCCAGCTTTAGGTCCTTCTCGGTTAGCTTCTTCTTCGACTCGATCGGGACAATCTTTCCGGTTTTCTCGTCTAGCAGGCCTAGCCGACAGATATAGGTATCCGTCCATTCGAGATTTTTAAAGGCCTCTTCCTTTGTCCAAGTAGTTCCAGCTGGCCGAGGCTTGGGCATCCGACGATAGCCAAGAATTAGGCAATCAAGCTCAACTCGGTTCTTCAGTTTGATGACGGCTGTCCTAGCTTCCTGGGGATCGTACCTAAATGAGCCCAGTTTAGCCATCACTCCCTCGGTTGAGCGCCCTTTCTTGACTTGTCGGAACTCCTCTATTGCCTCGAGGAACGACTCTCTGTCTTTCACGATCTTGGTTTCGAAAACTTGGAGTATATAGCGCCCAAGCTTGATTGGCTTTGGAATAAGGTCCTGTAGGATCTTTAATCTCTCGGTGTATGGGAGCTGAGTTACATTCTTCCCATTCAGCCAAGCGATGTCGTGCACGAAGATCTTGATGTGGAAATCTTCTTTCGGCTCCTTCGCCGTCGCCATCCATGTCATTTGGGTCCTTGAAATCTGGTACTCATAACCCGGATCAAACTCAACAAACTCGCAGTCAAGGACGAATGATGGTGCAATCTTTTTCGCTAACCTCTCGATTCCAGGGAAATTATGGACTACATCGCTACCTTTCTCAGTAAATACATGGACTTTCTTGCCTCGGGAAAAGATGAAGCGTAGCCCATCGCCCTTAGGTTGCAGGACTATAACCTCGCCCTTCTCAACTGCCCGACGAGCCCACTTCTCCCATGCTAGTTCTGCTTCATGAGGGATGTAAAACTCCCCAGCTACGTCGTAGTGCACAAAAGGTTTATCTGGATCTAACTTCTCGGGGTCCGTGATCAGCTTGGCCTTATACAGGAGTCTACGAGCCTCTTCGCCTTCCCGAACAACCCGTAGCTCGAAGGGAACCTTCCGTGCTACGAGCTCGTAGATGGGAAGGTAGTCCCAAGTGGGACCATTCGGGTCTAAGGAGAATTGCACGGGGAGGTTTACTTCGCTCTGAATGGCCCGCTGAATCTTGAGGAGAGCTCCGGGACTGGCATTCAGCCGAATGATTACGTCCACATCCCGGGGCGGATGCTGACCATAAATCAAAGAGCCAGTAACCGACGCCCATTCGGGCTGTATCAAGATTTCATTGGGGAGTGCGCTCCATAGTGCAAAAAGGGCGTCTTTGATGATCTCGGCTCGCTTCTTGTCCCATTCTCTAAGCTCTTCTTCCGAGGGAGGCTTGCTCTTAATATAGCCTCGCTTCTCAGCCTCGCGATAAGCCTCCCAATAGGAAGAATGGTATTGCGGATCGGTTGGTTTTGGCGGGATAAGTGGGAAATAAATGGAACGAAGCGTATCGATGATCTTCCCAAAGTACCGCAGGACCAGGTCCAACGTCCAATCTCCCCATTTCTCTCCCGCCTTCAATCGTGGATAAGCAGAGTTTCCAAGGTATCTTGCATCAGCTAGCAATTGGCGCCATCTTTCGGCAGGATGCTCTAAATCATAATCAATGCCTGTCGCCATAAACTCTTCAAGATGGAGCTTAGCAAGCAGATTTATCTCCTGTCCTTCGTGGGTGAACTGGATATCTACTCCATGTTTCGCTCCGATTTCCTTAGCTAAGACGAGGGCCTCCTCTGGCGAGTCATAGTAAAACTCTCCAAAGTGGATTAGGTAGATCTTTGAAACGCCAGCCTTCTGTGCCCAAGAAGCTTCAGCAGCCCACGATGCATGGCCCCAAAGGTTGCCTTGGGCATCCCTCCGGGTGATGCCATCAGGGTGCGATGCATCAAAAAATGCAAATGATGCTCCCTCCAGGCAGGCATCGCGATCGTCTCGAGATTCCCAGCCTAGGATGTCCGGGGCATAGACAAATGAGAACGAATCTCCGTCTACTCTCAGCGCTGCAGCGGGAGCCCGGATCGAGTGAAGGACAGGATAAGGCGTGACTGAAATCCCATTAATCTTAGTCGGCTTTCGGAAAGGCATCTCGATTACATTGAAGCCAGCTTCCGCCAAGGCTTTATAGGCTGGCGGAGGCGCATAGATCACATCAGTTTTATCGATGGCTCCAATATGATCGGGATGAATATGAGTAATGACTACCACATCTGCCTTAACGCCGCGTGCAGAGCCCTTATCAAAACGTATCTTCTCGCCATTTACCTCAAGTAAGATGGAGGCATTATTGCCTTCGCGATCGATGTTGCCTTTAACGCCGATAACCCTAATCCTCGCTTGGACGGATTTTTCGAGGAGCTCGACGTTAGGGAGCTCAACTTGCTCAATAAATGTTTGGACTCCAGGAGGAGTATCGAAGGCAATTGGGGCCGGATAAGGCCGAACGTCCTTCACGAAATACATGAAAAGTACATTTGCATCAGGCCACCATTTATCCAATTCCTCGGCGCTGACCCTATGGATGTTTATATAGTCTAGAACCTGGTCTCGTGGAATCGGAATAGGATCATGGAATTGCGCAACGCCGAGAAGTTGCTGGTCTTCAATGATCGCGAGCCATTCCCCGGACATGTTAAAGCGCACCGATTTCAGGACGGCTTTCTTCTCCCCACGGATCAGCATGGTTCCGTGGGGTGGAACGAGGTAAAGCCCGCGGACAATCTCCGGAATCTCTCGATCCATCATGACCCTCCCAAGCCTACTAGCTCTCTTGTAAGTTTCGCAAGCGCGTTCTTCAAGTCCTCCGGAGCCTCGAGCTTCGCTACTGCGCCAATCAGGTCAACGAGTTCGTCAATCGTTGGCTTCCGCGGGAGCACTAGGCGAATCTTTGGCGTTAACTTCGCATCTATTCCATTTAGACTAACGATCGTTCTTGCCACATCTCGCTGAAGCGCATTTGCAATCGCATCAAGACAAGTCTGAATCCCAACTTCGAAGAGCGAACGCTTTTCCCGAGCTAGGGCATAAGAGCCGCGCGCTTCCATCCCGACCAAAATCAGATCAGCGAGAAGCGTATGGGCTATCTCCTGATTATAGCGTTCAATAATATCAGAGGTTGAGAACTGTCTTCCGCCCGAAAGTGATAGTAACTTGAGATCAAAAAGAGGCTCGTTTGACCCCGCTGCTTTAGGCAGAATTAGGCCTTCCTCCTCGTCCCTTCGCAATTGTCTCATGAGCTCCCGAAGCTTTGCCATCTTCGCCTCATCTTTATACGTAGTCTGTGGCACGTATAGAATGGGAAGCCCAACCAAATCACGCTCCACTCCGATTCCTTCCAGGATCTGGAGGTGTTTCTTGAAGGTATACGGAACATAGGCGTTACGGAGGAGTGACCGGCCTGTAGGCGTATAGGAGTAACCCGGCGTTACGATGTGAAGTATCTTCCAGCGCGGAAGGAATACTTCTTCTCCGCTCAAAAGTCGCTGGTAGCATCCAAGTACATTTCCACGTGCATCAAATTCCCATCTTTCGATGGTCTCTGGCAGACGATAGGAAAGCTTTGCCAAAGAGACTCTTCCGTCCATCGTTCTGTATACTTCTTCAAAAACAGAGAATCCGAATATTACGAAATTAGTAGCCTGGAATAGGAGCTCCGGACTCAGACTTGGCTCCAGCATCCTGAAGTCTTCGGAGACCATTTCTGCAGCTGTTTGAGCCTCCTTCGAATCATCGGCCGGCTCGATCACAAGATCAGCCTGCCCCATGAATTGTTTCATTGCGAAGACGATGGCACCAATGGTGGGGTCGTTTTCGGCCATTTCCCGATACACCTTGAAGGCCTTACGACCCTGGAGATCCCGCAGAAACTCCTCGGAGACAATCCCGGCCCAGCGCTGGAGACCGGTCTCGCCAAACTCCCGTTCTATGTCTAGCTGTTTAACCACCCGCATCGCTCTTCAACATCTGGCTCCGGAACATGGTCTCGAACATTTGGACTAATAATTCGCGAGTTAATCTGTAAGCCGTATCCTCATCTATGCCTCCATCAACAAGGGTCCTATAAAAGGTAACGATGGCTTTGGCGAAGCCCCGAATTCCTTCCTCAGGCCCGTTCATACTCATGACTTGGTAAATGTAAAGCAAACCCCTAGTCCGCGTCAAGTCCTATAAAATGCTTGCGGAGAAAGCAAATCAGCTTTAGGTTCGATGAAAGATGTCTACCCCATATTCGAGGGGCGCAAGAGCAGAACGCGAGCTGGCAAAGCTTTTGGCTGAAAAATTCTCGATTCGTGCCTTTCGAGTGGCGGGGTCTCATGAGGCTGACCTCGTGATCTTGGGCATTCCCATTGAGGTTAAAAAGCGAAAAACCATCCCGGAAACAGTCAAGCCGGCCTTCTTTGCCCTCCTTTCGGATGCGTCTGTGGTAGCAGGCCCCCTCGACCTTTTCTTTTCTCAGGCTGATCCCATGAGAGTGTCTAAGATAATAACGCCTGCCCTAATCATGCTTATCCCACCCCACGGGATTCTCGCTCTTCGTGCACCAATGCTAGGCTTTGCTTTATTCATGAAGTGGGAGGACTTTGTCAAGCTACGATCTATCCTCGGCCGCTTGAAATAATCTTGAGCAACTATTAAACTTCTCCCAGAGGAGGTGAAGAATGAGCTTCCCTCTTAGTGAGCTAAACGTTCCATATGATGTGACCGAGGACCAAGCAAAGGAGATTCAGTGCTTGAGCTATGAAGCCCTCCGGCTCTGGTTACTTAAAGCGTGCGAGATGATGCGGACGGAATCGCCTTCTAGCATCAAAGATATGAAAACATTTGCGACTATAGTCGACAAAGTGATACTCATTCTCCGCATACTAGGATTCAAGCCCCAGAGCAAGGACGAATTTGACAAGATCCTGGCCAGGCTAGCCTCAAGCGATGAATCAAAAGATTAAACCTTCTGATTTCTGTCGTAGAGTCCTGGGGGAATCGCCCTATGACCTCCAGGCAGAGATCATGGATTCGCTCCTCGAATCTAAGCGGATTGCTGTAGCTGCTGCAAACGGAGTTGGGAAGACATGGGCCGCTGCTAGGATTGCAGCATGGTTTCTAATCTGCATCCCACAATCCTTAGTTGTCACGACTGCCCCGACCTACCGCCAGGTCCGCTTTTTGATCTGGCGAGAGCTCGCTGCAATTTATCAGAACCTTGTGAAGAGATTCCCGGGTCGGGATTTCGGAAAGTGCGTGAGCACAAGATGGGAGACCCATAACTCAAGCCTTGCTCTTGGTTTTGCTGCTTCCGAGTACAAAGTAGATCGCTTCCAGGGCCTTCATGCGCCAAATCTTCTCGTGATTGTAGACGAGGCATCTGGGATTAGCGATGCCATCTATGAACAGATCCTGGCTACGCTGCGCGGGAAGAATTCCTACCTCTTCATGATCGGCAACCCACTCCGCTCCTCCGGCCCATTCGCCGACGCCTTCCTCTCAGGGACATTCAAGACCTTCAAAATCTCGGCTTTCGATAGCCCGAACGTTAAGGCTAAGAAGGTGGTTGTTCCTGGCCTTGTAACTCTCGAAGACATAGAGCGTGACAGGAGACTCTTCGGCGAGGACTCGGTTTATTGGCGGACTCGCATCCTTGCGGAGTTTCCCAAAGAGGAGGAGGGCGCGCTTTTTTCCTTGGGCGATATCCTCAATGCCCAGTACCTCGAACGAGATCCTTCCTGTCCTGTAGAGGCGGGTTTCGATCCCGCAAGCGGGTCATCTGGCTCGGCCTCGGTAATCGTCTTTCGGCAGGGACCGGCCGCCTATCGCCTGGAAACGCTGACGGCCAAAAACTTAATGGAGATGGCGGAGAAAGCCCATAGTCTGATCCTTGAAGAGCACGCAGCGCGCGTAAAGGTCGATGCGCTAGGCCTCTCTGCTGGCGTGGCCGATAGGTTAGCCGAGCTCGCTTCTGGGCTTTATGAAGTGATTCCTATCCGCGGATCTGAAAAGTCGGTGGAAGGCTATGTAAACCTGAGGACCGAGATGTGGGTGTACTTTGCAGAACTTGTAAAGCGGGCGCAGGCGGGTGGGCCAGTCTTCGCGGACCGGAGGGTAGTAAATGACCTCCTTACGATTCAGCTCGAGATCTCCCCATCGGGAAAACTTGGGCTTTCGAAGAAATCTTATGGAAGACCGACATTCGATTTTGGCGATGCCCTGGTCTACGCATTTTGGAACCCTGGTGGGATCTCTGACCTCGAATCGCTTATTTCCGCCGACTTCGAGCCGATCACGATTCCTAAGGAGTCTCCTTTTGTTCACGATGAGAGGCCTTGGAAATCGCTTTGATCTTCTCCCATTCTTCGTTGGCTTTCGCGAGATCATCGAAGTAAAGAACCTTAACCTTCCTTGGCTTCATAAAGACGATCGCTGCTTCGGTATCGAGGAATGCATGGCGCTCGTCCCAGGTTAACGGAGGGTAGAAGTCCTTGAGGGCCGAGACCCCATTTTCATAAGGCCTGATCAAAAGAGCGGCCCAAGCCCAACCAGGAGGATTGGCCAAATCGTCACATGACTGGTAGGCAAGATGGTATAGAAGCCTGTCCAGAGGAGTAGAGAGGGAATGCTCTTGCTGATAGGCCCGGATCTTATACTTGTGACCCTTTAGCTCGAGCGTGATTTTCCTGGGCATCAAGCCCAAGCATACGCTCACACACCGCACCCCTGTCAAGTGCCCCAACTGTCCTAATTATGAACGGAATATCCCGGATCCTTCTGTCGCTATCCCGCTGCGCCAAATACCAGCCCACCACACCTTTAAGCATCCGCACGAGATTGAGTGGGGAATCCTCGATTCCGGCCTCGATCTCCATGATGATGAAAGACGGCATAACGTCTATGGATGTGATGGATACGTTATTCTTCTCGGCGGTCCGATAGAGCAATTCCTTTATAGCTTGCTCGTGTCCAATCAGCCGGTCTTTCCCACAGTAAAGCCCTAGGAGATAGTGGAGCTCCATCACTGGGCAATTATAAGGGTTCAAGGTCTAGGAGTCAAGCCGAATGTTACAATTCAGTTCCTAACGAAAACGGCATTTTCATGATAATGAAGGGTACCTTGAAGGAGGGGCGCTTCTCGGATAAACTTGGGAAGGCGCGCCATGCAGAATGAGCTTCTCGATACTATTCTATCCAGGCTGAGCGGGGTTAAGCAACTCGGACCCGATCGCTGGATGGCAAAGTGTCCCGCCCATCATGATGAACACCCATCCCTCTCAATAAAAGCCGTAGAAGGAAGGGTTCTTCTTCATTGCTTTGCGGGATGTAAGTACCAAGACATTCTACGGGCGCTAGGCCTTGAGTCCACGAAAACTGAGGAAATCGAGGACATCTATGAATATCGCGATATGGATAATCGTCCTCTCTTCCGGAAGATCCGCTTCTCGGGGAAACGGTTTGTCATAGAGCATGTCCATGAGAACTATTGGGTCCGAGGCCAAGGCTCAGCGCCTAACGTCCTTTACCGCCTTCCCGAGGTGAAAAACGCCCAGAAAGTCTACATCGTGGAGGGCGAGAAGGATGTCGAGAATCTTGTCCGCTTCGGTCTAGTTGCCACTACTAATCCGCATGGAGCGAATGAGCCCGATCTCCGCCCTTACGTTGAGCACCTGAAGGGGAAGGACATCGTAATCATTCCCGACCAGGATAAAGCCGGACTTGAATTAGCCAGACGGTGGACCGAACTCCTCTTTCCAGTCGCGAAGAGTCTGAAAGTCATTTACCTTCCCCATCCCGCAAAAGATGTCTCAGATTTCCTAGCCTCCCATTCGATTGATGAGCTCCTCGCGCTGGAGGAAGTAACAACTTCTTTCTCTGCAGCTGACATCCAAGAGGAGTTCTCGGAGGCCCTGATCAGATTGAAGTTGAACAAAATCGAACTCATTCTAACCCGAGGTAAGCAGGATGCGAAGGGTTACGATTTCTGGCGCTATCATGCCATCACCCCCTCCGGATCGACCTCGAGCCTAGTAGCCCTTAATAACCTCACAGCTCGCAGAAAAGAAGCCGCCCAGCTCGAAGATTATTTACCGACTGGGCTTTGGGGATATCTCCTTGAGAGAGCAGCAAGCGGCGTTTCAAAACCGAAAGCGCAGGTATTTTGTCTTGCCGAGGCCAAGGCCGAAGCCCCTTCTTTCCTTCTTAAGCCTTTTATCATCGCGGATGGACTAAATATCATATTCGGCCCCGGCGGGACCATGAAGAGCCTCTTTGCAATAATTCTTTCGAAATGCATCACGAATAACTGGCTTCCTCCTGGAACCCACGATCTCGAGCTCTACAAAACTGGCAATGTACTTTTCATTGATTGGGAAGATGAGCTCGGACCATTTCTTGATCGCGTAAGGAAAGTGGGCCTCGTCCTCGACAGAGTGTTTTACGAAAAAGCAACACGACCTTTTGTAGAGATGATCCCCGAAATCAAGAAGGAGGTTGACGAACGCGATATAGCTCTGATTGTTATAGACTCAATCGGGCCAGCCCTGGGAAGTGGGAATCCATTCTCTTTGGAGGCGGCTACTGCATTCATTGCCGCGACAAAGTCCCTGGGAAGACCAGTGCTTGCCATAGGACATCCGCCGAAACACATGAGCGAAACAGTATATGGGTCGGTGTTTTTCGAGAACCTTTCAAGGAATATTTTTCGAGTCGAGGCTTTTCTGCCGGGCAACCCCTTTTCCATTATGGAGCTCGTAAATAAGAAGTCTTCCTATTTTGACGGATCTAATTTGGCTTATAAAGTATCCATTGGATTCTTTGGGACTTCCATCGAGGCCAAGATAGACCGAATCTCAGTGGCGCCAAAGGCGCTCGCGCCAGCTATTTTGTTCCTGCTCAAGACTCATGGAAAGATGACCTTCCGCGAGCTAAAGAACGAGCTACCCACTACTCCGGAAAACGTGATCCGGAGAGAACTGGGGCACCTGAAAGAGCTTGGCCAGATCGAAATTGATGACGAGGGGAAGTTTATGCTCTCCGAAAAAGCCTTAGACGACGAAGTCCCATTCTGAGCGCGTGGGTGTTGAAGTCAACGACAAAACATAAATAGAGGAAAGCTCATCCGCTGCTACCACCTTTATCTTTCCCGTTAAGAAGAGGTCTTCGATTTCTTCAGTCGCGCCAACAATATCGAAATTAGGCTTTTCCTTCCATGTCCGTCGAGATTTGGAACCCATTTCATAACACCTCCTTCAGAAGATCCCCATTAAAGCTTTCGTGGGCTCGCTGGCACTCATGATCCGGAGCTGTTCTTCCGCAAAGCTCGCAAATAAAGATCACGTTTCCAAAGCGATCGATCTTCTTTGGAGAGAGGAATTCGCTTCCGCAGTACGGACAAGCGCGGAGCCCATCCCGGACTTCCACCGTCCTTCCCTTGACTCGGACTTTCAAGGCTCCTCCTTTCGCTCAATTTTAAACGGAATGAAATTACGGCTCAAACCACGTTTTCGAGTGATTTTGCCTCTCGATCCATTCGCCTGGATAATCGAGTGCATGAACTTAAAGAGGCGTTGGCGGAATGCATTGCTCCGCTGGAAGCGCTGGCGCACAAGAAGAGCTCTTCGAAGGAGGCTAAGGAAAGATGAAGAGCGAAGAGCGCGATAGAATGCTTATTAGACTAGGCTTGTTTCTGGTATCGATCGGCGCCATCTTGGTCATAATTGGGTCCATACTTCGTGTCTAGAAGGTGTTCTAGTAAGCGGCTCCTGACGCCCAGGACCTGGAAGACATGCGCAACGTCCATGGCTGTCAGATACCGCCCGGGGCCGTCGAACACGCCCTTTGGAATTCTGTGCCCAACGGCTTCTTTTACGAGAGTGCGTGCGTGTTTCTTTAGGTATTGCCGGCATCTATCGCCAAACCGCGCGCGATAGGCGCTGAGGAGCTCTCGTGCAAGGACTCTCCGAGACACCTCCCGATGCCATTCAAGCTCCGACTCTAGAGTTTGCGGTGGCCGCTTTTGGAAAGCTTCCTCGAAGTCCTGCTGGCGCTTCGTGTAGGTAAGAAGAACGGCCTCACAGGCCACCTCCACAAGCCTCAACGTCGTCAACCCATGATCTTCCGCAAACTTCCCCAATAACTCGTGCACGGCCGACCTCCTTTCAGTCCAAAATTTCTAGCGCTTCATTAAGTTCTGGATGAAATTGCGCTTCGTAGGCAAGCAATCTCTTTACGAGATCCCTAACCGATTCTGGGGAAAACGCCTCATCGGGAAGCGAATGGAAAAGCTTGTTAAACGACCACTTATGCAAAACCAGGCCGATGTGCGCGAAATCTATAAACGAACACGGAGCAACATTCAGGTACAGACCACGCTCTGCGATCCGTGTTTCGGCTTCCTCTCTAGGCAGAACCTGGGCAGAGATGATAGTATTCATAACTTGCATCAACCATGATCCAAATTCATTCTCGAACTCTTCCGCAGATGATGGCTGTTTTCCCGCGTTCTTAATTTTCTTAAGGGAAATCTTGAGGTACTTTACACTTTCCCTCCGCAATTCCTCCTCTGCCATAAATACCGCAATCAGCCTTGCTACCCCTTTAACGAGGGATAGAGCGAAAGAAGCAACCAAAATGGGGTCCTTAAGCACCTTTACAACATACTTACTTAACTCAAGATTTCGACGCCCGTCCGCCTCTTCGAGATCGTTCCCCGAAAGCAGGAGCATACTTAATGCATTCGTATGGCAGATACTATTCCAAATTCTTTCCCTACCCTTCTCTGTGTTATCTCTTTCCGTTCCTGGATTAATCATCAAGGGCCCTCCTCAATTCTGGATAAATTTCCGCCTCAAAAGACACCCATCCCTCCGCGATATCCAGAATAGAAGAAAGCTGGAAAACCTGAGGTGGCAGAAGAGAAAAGAAGCGCTGCAAAGCTAGGACATGTAGCGTCCATCCTACGTACATGATCTGAAAAGAAGAGAAATTCTCGAACTCTAGAGGCCTTTCCTCAAACCGTTCGATGAATTCTTCCTTCGCGATAAATGGAGCGAAGAGAAAAGCATTCGTCATGCCCACAAACCAGAGTCCAAGATGTTTCGCAATGTCGTCTGGGGATTTAATCTTGCTTTTCTGGTCCCTGGCTTTACGAAGCACCGCTTTAATGTAGTCTGTGCCCATTGCTTCCAGCTCCTTTTCATGTCCTTGCGTAGCAAGGTTTCTCACCCCATGCATAACCAAAGCTGCAGCAATGGGAGCAAGCTCCAATGGAGAAGGATGGACTTCAGCGATCGAGCCTGCTGCCTCGATGATCCGCTTCTCTTCATCTTGTGAAAACTGTTTTTGATGGAGCGCAAGAATGCTTAAGGCATGGGACAGACAAACACTTTCCGCAACTTTCGGAGTTTCCTTTTTCATTTTGCCCTCCTTATTCTACTAAATGAATCGCAAGAAGAAAGAGCCGATGCCGAATGGAGCTAAAGGGAAGGAGATAATCATCGGAAATCTTCCAAAATACGAGGAGTCGAGTAAGCCCCTCCAGAACATCAAAAATTGCAACGAGCACCAACACGAACGTAGCGAGGTAGTCCTTAGCCCATCGCACCAGCTTCCCGGGCCTCTTTGGAACATAAGGCCAGCGTAAGTCCTTCTTTAGCTGATCAACTACGATTTCTTGGTACATCGCACCTCCTCCATTAACTTCATCGCCGCCTGCCAAGCTTCCTTCCTTCTGAAGTATACGTCCTTCGCGCCCAAAGCCATGTTCCCACGGCCATCGTCAGTTCCTAGACCAAACTTTTGGTCAGGATCTCCAACGAATTGCCCGAATATTTCGAAGAAAGTCAGCAGAGCATCCCATCGGGCCTCGGCTTTTCCGGCCCAATAGATTCTCTTTTCCAGACCCTCGAGCGCGCTCGCCGCCTTCGCCTCCTCAACCCTCACCGAAACGATCATCCGCTCTGTGAAGGCAAGGAAGGAATTCCTCATCCTCTTTTTCAAAATCAGTCATTTCTCCTCCTTTAACAACCATCCGAAACGGCAAAAGAACCAGTCACAAGCCCTATCCGCAGCCTCACATGGGTCTGGTCCCCATTTCTTTTGGGGATCCTCCGGAATGTCAGGAAGGCCAGCCCTGCGGAGAAGGTCCAGGCCCATTCCCAGGTCGGTCCAGATTTTCTCCTTTTCGGTCCGACGGACGGTCCTAAAGAAGAAGAATTTAGCTGCCTTGATGAGATCATCGGGGCTGACCTCCTCGCCTTGGACCATTCGCCTATACACTCTCTCCGCCTCCCTTTTCCTTAGCCCGCCCGCCATTTTAGTGCTCCTTTCTTCGGAAGTAAGCAACCGCTGCGGCCCTCATTTGTTCAAGGTGGTCGACTATTTCCTTGCCAAGCTCCGTTAATGAGTAAAAGGATCGGTAGGGCGGCTGGGGTTCTACATCCTTCTTGATCAAGAGAGCATCCATCAAGACCTGAAGGTTCTTGAGGATATTAAAGCTTTTTTCTCCAAGCTTTCCCTCCATTTCGCCAAACGGAACCACGTCCTCCTGTCTGAGCAAGAAAAGGATCTTCATCCTAATTGGATAAATCACGGCCTTTAGAACCTGTTCGAAAGGATCTTTCCTCATATTCTCCTCCAGCCTCCCCGTGGCCACATCTCATAGATCCTGAGCTCTCGGCCCAGCCTCGCCCTTCCGATTTTTCGTAATAGCTCGATGCAGGCGGAGAGTCGCTCAGGATCCTGGGCTGCCGGACCATCCAGAACCACGGCATATCCGTCCACCGCGTCTTTTTCAACTAACGCAAGCGTAGGACTGTCCTTTTTCACGAAATCCGCCAGGAGGGCCCGAACAGGAAACGCGCCGCCATCTTCGCAAAGCTGCATCAGATCCGAAAGCCGCACCGCTTTCATCTTCACCTCCATAACTCCTATTTTACCCTATAACTAAACCGTTGTCAAGAGACCTGTTATCGGGTATCCTTAAGGGATGAAGAAGGAGATCCGGGAAGTGGTTTATGTGGATCGGAATGGGGTTCACTCCATTCCGGTCGAGAAATTAATTGGAGCGGACTTCGCTGAGGTTTCCCTCGAACCCTCTGGGAGTCTTTTCATAAAAGGCCAGGTTGGTGACTTACCTTTTTCGTTCGAAGTAACGCGCAAAAACACAAAGGAATTCGGGATCACCGTTCCCCTTCTCGCTATCAGGAAGTACCTTTCCGAAATGGAGGAGGGAAATGAAAGGGAAAAGGGAAAGGAAAAGAAAGACTAAGATGAAGATGGGCCCGATGCTTCCTCAAAAGGCTGGCCCCATGAAGGACCGCCGCACGAAACGCGAAAGGCAGAAGCTTATGAGGATCCTAGAGGAGGAGGCGCTCGATGCTGGAATCATCTTGTAAATTCATCCACATCCGAGCCTCGAAAGAAGAAGCCCTCCAGCTCTTCGAAGCCCTAAACCAGGGATCCAAGCGCACTTGGGGAGGGTTCCCTCTCGCCACTTTCTGGAGGGACAACCAGACTCACATTTCCTTCCACTGGATTCCCCTCGGGAAAACAGGAAACATCCTCCTCGCCTTTTCGCCCACCCTAGAAAGGGAGATCATGCAGTTTGCCCAAGGGAAGAAACAGGAAAGTCCCGAGAAGAGCCTGCAGGAATTAGAGACCCTTCCGCTCCTCGGAAAGGAGGAATAATGAAAGTTGAGCTCTGGGAAATAACCCGTGTTCCGGAAATTTTTATTGTGCGATGTGCACGAGTTAGCCGCGGGAAATCTGGAAGGGATGAGCTGATACTCCTTGATGATGCACGAGACTTCATAAGAAAGCTCATCAGAAAGGGGCATGAATCGGTTCTAGAACATGCCTGGGCCACTTTCTACATCGATGGGATCTCCAGGGTTTGCCTTGCCCAACTTACCCGCCACCGCATAGCTTCCTACACGGTCGAGTCCCAAAGGTTTGTGACGCCCAAGGAAACGTTCGTGATCCCGCCTTCTTTTCTGAAACCCGATGATCCTAGCGTAAAAGCTATGGTGGAGGCCTATTTGGAGACTTCGAAAGTTGTCTTCGAAAACTTACTTGCCTCGGGCATCCCGAAAGAAGATGCCCGTTTCATGCTTCCGCAAGCGATCACTACCTCCCTTGTCATGACCGCGAATTTCCGAGAGTGGAGGCATATTCTAAAACTCCGAACCGCCCCGGATGCTCAATGGGAGATCCGCACCTTGTGCACGGAGATCGGTAGAATCCTTATGGAACACGCTCCAAGCGTGTTCCAGGACATCATGGAGGGAAAATGAACTTTCATTTTCTGCCGGATTATGAAATAAAGGAACTGTGCGAACGGGACCCGCCCATGATTTCTCCTTTCGTCCCTCGACAAGAAGGGAGACCAACCTATGGGCTTAGCTCTATAGGCTACGACATCCGCCTAGGACGGAAATTCCTGGTCCCAAAGTTCTCAGGAGTGAACCTCGTCCTGGATCCACGAAGGTTTCCGAGGGAGATGTTTGCAAGCGTGGAACTAGATAAGAATGAGAAGACCATAGAGCTCGCGCCCCATTCATCGATTTTGGCCGAGTCCTTAGAGCACTTCGTGATGCCCGATGATGTGTTCGCTCTTTGTGTAGGCAAATCGACCTATGCTCGATGTGGGGTCTTCATCAACTTCACCGTCGCCGAACCAGGATGGCGAGGAGTTTTAACCCTGGAAATCATGAACCTCTCAAGCTACCCCGTTCGCCTATACCTGGAAGAAGGCATAGGACAAATGCTTTTCTTCCGCGTCCCGCGTCCGAAACGTACTTACTCCGAGAAAGAAGCAGGAGGGATCTATCAAGACCAAACTGGCGCAACTCTGCCTTCTTGGTGAGGGGTGAGCCTTGTTCTGTCCACGATGCGGAGAAAGAGGAAGATGGCAGTCACTTGGAAGCGGAAAAGTTTTATTTTGCCCTTATTGTCGAAGCCTCTGGGATCTTGATTACATCTCCCGCGTAGTAGAAAAGCGGCGAGCTTTCCTAAAATTCTCCCGTGGAGATGCCAGCCGAAGAGTCCGCTTGTTAAACCCTAAAACTCCTTAATGGAAAATCTTCTTGGAATTGAAAATCGCCATAGTAACAAGAAACGCTATACACGGAGGAGTAGAAAGCCTCGTTGCTCTTCACCAGGAATATTTCCCAGCTGATGTTTTCGTGGCTGGAGGAATTAATCAGCCCAAAACCTGCCCATTTTCTTACACTTACATAGATGCCAAGAATGGGAAGAAAGCTCATGAAGACCTCGCACTCCTCTTAAGAGATTATGATGTGGTTGAGTACCATTGGCCTCCGCCTTGGGCCGTCCAGGCCATAGCTTCAACGAAGAAGCCCTGTGTGGAAGTTGTGCATCGAACTGATGCCTCCGAGTGCGATAAAACCGTCCCGACCCTGATCATAACCCACTCCCATTATCTCGCTGATTTCCTCGAAAAGACTTATGGCCGAAACGCGATCGTCATCCCAAATGCGATCGAAGTGGATAAGTTTCCAGAGAAAAGCAGAGGGGAATTCGTGGGCGCAATCACTTCCTATTCCAGGATCAAAGGAATAGACCTCTTCTTAAAAGCCTGGAAAGGAGTGCAACAACTCTTTCCCGAAGTTCCCGTCCGGTTCTATGGTGCTGGACCAGACCTTCCCCTATTTAAGAAAATGGTTTCTGATTTAGGCTTGAAGAATGTGGAACTCCTCGGCCCAGTAGCCCACCCAGAAAACTACATCACCGAGTTCAAGCTTTTTGTTGTGCCATCAAGGGTCGAAGGCTTTCCTACGACCATTTTGGAGGCTCTAGCCTGTAACATCCCCGTACTAGCTTCAGCTTTGCCGGGAATTCTTGAGTTCAAGGAACTTTCCGAAAAGCGCGGCTTTTCTCTTCCGCTCTTCTTATTCAATCCGGAAGACATCAATGATCTAAGGGGAAAACTAATCGAGCTTCTAAGTTCATCTCCGCATTCCCTAAATGGACGCATTTATGTCTCTCGGTACCATAACGCAAAAGATCATTGCCATGCATACCTTGAAGTACTTCGTCAAGCTTTTATGAAGATTGAACTGGAGCGTTTGGATAGAATCTTTTGAAGAGGCCCAGGCGAGCCTTATCCGAGGCCGGACCCTAAAGCTCGCCTGAACCTCTTGCAATTCTTCGCTCTCTTGACAAAACTCAAGCCATGTGGTAAACTAGAAGCATGGGGACTGGAACCCAGGAAGTAGATCAGGAAACGAGGAAATACCAGGAATTCAAATCAGTGCCATTATGCCCCATGAATGATTTTGGAGCGTGCAAAGAGGGAAGATGCGCGTGGTTCGACCCATGGGCCAAAAAGTGCGCAGTACTTGTTATTGCCCAGGCAATTCCTCGAGTGGATATCCAAGAGTTACCATGAAAGATGGGCTGGGGGCATCCCGCCCCGCTGTCCCTCAAATCGCCCCCAGCCCTCCACCCTCCGAAAGGAGGACATCATGATGATCCGAGATTCCCTGGAGCCGCCCGAAAACCCCCTCCTAACTTTCGTCGAGAATTACATTGAGCTCGGCCCCGAGGAGAAGAGGAAAGCCTTCTGGAGGGCCATAAGCTGGCAATCGCGCTTCAAGGAAGTCCTCCGCGGCGATGCCTCGTTCTGCCGAAAACACTTCGCCCGAGTCCTGAAAGAGTTCGGCTACCCTGGGAACCCCCAACAAGACTACATCGAATTCCTCCTCCGCCGAGGAGCTTGGAAATACATGAACCCAAGAAGGCCTCCCAAACTCGAACTCTACGTCCTCCTCGCCCTTCTCCTCGCAGGAAGGTCCCTATCCAAGAACGAACTCACCCTCTTCCTCAACCTCCCCAAACGAAAAATCACCCAGGCCATCCATAACCTCCGCCGCGATGCCCTCGTCCGAGTCTCCTCAACCCCTAGAACTCCCATCCGAAGAAACTTCTGGACACTCCACAACTCCACAAAACTCCTCCTCACCGAACTCCTCAACTCCGGCCTCTTCGTAAAAGAAACCTGGGAAGTCCAAGTCGCCCTCCACTCCAAAGGAGTAAAACCCATCTGCCCCTACACCCCAGATATGCGAACCACCATCCTGAAAGCCCGCCTCTATATCCAACAAAGGGATAACCTCTATAACCTCCCCGTCACCGTAGGACTCGAAATCGGAAAAGACGAAATCCAAATCCTCCCTAACCCGAACACCGAAACCTACCAAGCCTCCTGAATAACTCATAGCTTGAAATCTGCATTCTAACAGAACTTGCCTCAACTCGAAAGGTTCCGCACGTCTCTTAGACTTTCCAAACTAGTGCGAGAGGTAAGAAAACCCAGACTAGGACCGCAAAACCTCGATTTTAAAACCGGTGATTAAAATGAAACTGTTGGGGACCGCAAAAAGCATCTATATAGACCACCATAGTCGATTTTCACCACTGAAAGTCCCGCTTGGCAACTGAACGAACCCTTTATGATGCGTTTTTCGATATGCGCGGAAATTCAGTTCCAGTCTAGCCAAAGTCCAACATGCTTCACACGAGGCGAATCAGGAGTTCCCATGCGAGGAATCGAGATTCCACGCTTGCCACCTGCTAAAGACCTCGATACTTAAAGGATCTTTGAAGTATTTGCTAAAAAATCCTTTAAATGATGCCTAGAGACTCTAGAAACTACCCAAGACTAACAGACATTTGTCCCTTACGACTGTCAATTCGCGAAAGCTCAACTCTGTGGCAGGAAAGCACGAAGAGAACCGAGGAGAAACTTGGATGATGGAGTATGATGGAAAACAGTGTTACAACGAGGGGTTTTGACCCTCCTCCCCGAAAAGGTGGGGGGTCTTTTTCTTCCTGGGGTCCAAGTTCCAACCCACGAGAAATCAAGATAGCTAGCCAGCGGAAACTTAATAAAATGCGATCTTGAAACTGTTTTGCAAAAATCACTTGGATAGAGTCCAGAACAGAGAAAAACCCGTTTGTACAAACCAAGCCACTCTCTTGAAACTATACAACCCACTGAATTTCGAACGGCACATCATCAGAACCTTATTCTAAGACAAGCCACGAAGTTTTCAGACTTTGTGAGCAAATTTAAAGCTCGAAGGAGTCTGCATAAGCAATCACGATTTTTTGAGAGCGAACTACAGCACCCTTCAAAGTATTTTGAAATGTCCACTTACATAACTCTAACCCCTCCGAGCAAATTTGACAAATCAGCTGGGGAAGCTCCTTCCATCGAGGCCGAGCGAGTTAATCACACGAAGAGAACAGCAATAGCCTACAAGCAAACCTGAAATCTATCCAAGCTTCACGGCTTGGCTTGATAGAGGAACTCAAGATAGTCCTGGACTAAGCAGAACCTAATTTTAAAGGCCGTTTTTCGGCTTGTCTTAAACTTGAAAACCACCCACCCAAAATACAGTCTAGAACGTATGTGAGTTTGTAGTGGATTTTTCAGAAAAAATTGCGTCGAATTAGCATACAGTCTTAATTTAGAGGAATGTAGTAAAATGTTAGTCGAAGTTTGCACCCTCCAGGGAAAAGGTATATAAGGAGCTTCGGTGTCACACTGTTAAAACGAGCCAAAATCAAACCAACGGGAAACACAGAATGAACCAGCAAAATCCCCTAAACCAGACCCTAAAGAACCCCATTTAAAAGCCCATAAAGGCGTTCCTCCATGGCTCTACGTATAAAGAGACTATCCCATACCTCGGAGGCCATTTAAAGCCATTTTAGACGGGTTGGGAGGAGAAACTTACCATAACCCCTCGAGGAAGACTTAAGAGGGAGGAAGGAAGATGTGCCACAGTCATCTAGCTGCATAAGTCAGATATTCCAGGTTGTAATACCCTAGTTTGGAATATCCAGACTTGGAATACCACAGTTCGGAATATCATAGTTTGGACTGCTTCTGGTTTGCCATTGACGGCTTGCTCGCGGCTAGAGTCTGTGAGAAGCGTTCGGTTCGTCAGGAAAGCTCTCTGGTTCCATCCTTTCCGGCCCGGTATTCGCGGAATGTATCCAGGGCGGAATGCGCGCGCTCTGCGCTTCCATTCTGCATTTTCCTATCATCTCTTTCTTGCTTCCCAACTGTTTTCCCGTAATCGGTGCTTTCTCTCATGGGGGAAACATAGAGCAGATGAGGACTTTGATTAAATAGAAGAGGAAAAGGCCGGTTATGAGAAGGAAGAGGGCCTGGAGGATTCTCCATCTCATGGCTTTTCCATTTTACTGTGTGCTTCTCGGTTTTGCAACGTGCTTCACATGCTGCATGTGCTGCATTTGCTTCATGGCTCACAAGTTTCATGAATCACTTGACAATGGCTTGGAGGTGTGGTATAATATGGGCGAAAGGAGGCGGAGATGGACATAAGGATTTCGGCAATTGAGTATAGGGTGCTGTGCTTTGAGGCTTCTGGCGTTAAGGTCTGGGCCGATGAGGCCCAGATCATCAATGGCTCGCTCCACCTATACAAAAACGGTGGAGTAGTAGCCGTTTTCGAGCTTTCAAAGTTTGGTCCTCAAGAAAGGAGGGAGTGATGTTGCGAGCGGTGATTTCAGGGGTGGATGAGAGGAATTTAGTGAAGCGGGCCGTCCTGTTCTGGGACGGTGCGGGGTGGTATGCCACAGGCACTCGCTGGGATTCGGTTCGTCGCGAATCCTATCTTGTGATCCAGTGTCTGTGTCGGGATCGAGATGCATACGATAAGGCTGCGCGAGAGGCCCGGAGTTGGTTTCTCGGTTCTCCGTTTTGGGCGGAGACGCCCGAGGAGGCGCTTCGCCCATACAAGGAAGTGGGGAGGGTGATTTATGATGATCATTCTGAAGTTTCTTGAGATCGCACCGGGCGGAGATTTCGCTTTCGCTATCAGGGTCTATGATTCGAATAGCGGGACTCTCTGTCATGTTGGAACTGTCTGGGCTGATCGCATAATTGTCTCGTCTCAGCCACCCTATTTTGTCGTAACGCTGTTCACATCAGGAAACGCAAATTTTGTCGCTGTCGTGGATGAGATCGATCTCGCTTTGGCTCCTCCGGAACTTCGCGAGAAATTCCGGGCCCCGCGGGCTGATCTTCGGGCATGGGAGGTCGTATGAGTCGCAATCCCTTTCAGGGTGGGATGGGGTTTTTCACCTGATCGACTGTTTGCGTTTGCTCGTTCTCGGGATTAGAATTGGGCGAATGCATTAGCCCTCCCTCATCCTTCCCTCCGGGACGGGCCCAGGGCAAAACCTGGGCCCGTTTTATTTTCCCTCCGAGTTGCAATTCTGAACGCTTTCTGATATAATTTCAGCATGCTAAAATGGGAAGAGATCCCGGGAAATGAACACGTGAAGCGGGCCCTCGAGGTGGCTGCGGTTGGCTGCCATCCTGTTCTTTTCGTGCCTTTTGATATCGAACTCGCAGAGGATTTCGAAAAGTATGCCTCTTCACTTGGCGTTCAAGTTACGAAGATTGATCCATCTGAATTCGAGATTGACACTAAACTGCGCTTTTCAATTCCTATTCAGGTCGCAATCTTCACGCCGGAACCTTTTGAAATTGTGAGGCTAGTTGGATATGGCGCAAAGGGCGAGAATTTCGATGAGCTGAGGAAACGGGTTGAAGAGGCCCGAGATTTCCGAAGGCGGGTTTCTGAGGTTTTCTCGGGGAAAGAAGATATCATTCTCGAAGACATCAAAACCTACGGGATCGGATTGGGCCTATTCTTGAAAATGTTTCAGGTCGCCCGTTCTTGTGCAGCGCTCGAGAAGAATGAGAAAGTGGATGCTTGGCATTGGAAGGAAGCGCTTGCTCTCTGGCGTTCGGCTGAGCTCGCTTTGGCCGCCAAGAAAATTTAGCGGAATGTTTCGCGGAATGTTTTAGCGGAATGTTCTTCGGAATTTTTCCTTGCCAGATCCCGGTTGCTTTCTTGCGGTCCTAAATTTGGCAAGTTTTCCGAAATTGTTAAAAAATTCTTGAAATGTTGCAGGTGCAGCACATGCTGCATGTGTTGTATGTGCCGCAATGGAAGCGGGTTTTCCATAGGTGCATGATTATACGCGATATTTTTCGAAAATGCAAGATGGAGGAGACATGAACGCGAGTCTAATCATGTTTTAACGCCCCACGCCCCACGCCCACGCCCACGCCCACGCCC
>Ga0272449_1000424_pt1 | contig 50644 bp, 53 predicted proteins | sample YNPCB0241_FD_198679 | JGI IMG/M metagenome (GOLD analysis project Ga0272449, IMG submission 198679) | Hot spring sediment microbial communities from Yellowstone National Park, WY, United States - YNP-CB-024-1 | ecosystem: Environmental > Aquatic > Thermal springs > Hot (42-90C) > Sediment...
GTTACATCAGTAAATACTGGTCCTGCTACAGCCCCTGGCGAAAGGGCTCTATCAACAATACCTATTGCCTTTGCATTCTTTATGGATTTGATTAACTCATCGAGGGGGAAAGGTCTGAAGAGTCTGAGGCTCACCATTCCTACTCTTTCACCCTTTTCTCTAAGTTTCTTTACAGTAGCCCTAACTGTTGTAGATATAGAACCCATGGAGATCAAAATTATATCAGCATCATCACACCTAAATGGAGATGCTAAACCATAGCTTCTTCCTGACAACTTGCCAAAATCTTTATCCACTTCAGATATTATAGAAAGAGAATCATCCAATGCTTTTGAAGATTGATACCTAGCCTCAAAGTAATAATCAGGATAGCAGAAAGCGCCCATGGTTAAGGGATTGTCTGGATCTAATCTTAGAGGGTATAACTTCCAAGGTGAGAATGAAGTAACCTCAAAATCACTAAGAGGGTATATAGGCTCATAAGTATGACTTAGGACTATGCCATCAATATTGACCATAATAGGAAGCCTAACTCGATCATCTTCAGCTATCCGATACGCTTGGACGATCTTATCATAAGCTTCTTGAGCAGACTCTACGAAAAATTGAATCCAGCCTGTATCTCTTTGGGGCATTATATCTCCGTGATCGTTCCATATGTTTATCGGTGCTGAGACAGCCCTATTGGCTATAGCCATAACTACTGGAAGCCTTAGCGCAGAGGTTATGAAGAGTATTTCATGCATTAAAAGTAACCCTTGGGAGCTAGTAGATGTGAAGACCCTTGCTCCACTAGCAGCAGCGGATAGGCATGCTGATATAGCTGAATGCTCTGATTCAACTAGCATAAATTTTGCTCTTAGCTCTCCTTTTGCAACATATTCTGAAATTTTTTCGACCATAGTGGTTTGTGGTGTAATAGGGTAAGCGGCTACTACATCTACATCTAGTTGCTTTACAGCATAGGCTATAGCAAGGTTTCCTGACAGGACGAGAGGCTCAACTACTTGCACTTTCATTCCTCCAATTTCATATCTATGCACTTGATAGGACACTCTTCGGCACATATGCCACAACCTTTGCAGAAATCATAGTCTATAACTATTTTACCATCTTTTGTAGATTCAGAATATATGCAAGGTTCAGGACAGTAAACTATGCACCAGCCACATTTAGTACATCTTGAGTAGTCTATAACGGGCTTAAAAGTGCGCCAAGCGCCTGTCTTGCTGATAGATTCAGATAAAGTCTTAGTTATGAAACCTTTCTCCATTTCATTCCAATTGGGTAACTTTTTCATCCTCATACCTCCAGTACCATAGTCTTATCAAAAGCTTCTCTCACTGCTTCAGCATTGATTTGGTTAAACCTCTCAAGTACGACCTTCTCTACGTTATTGAGCTCTACAATCTTTGTTGCCTTCACAAGAGCGCCTAGCATAACGGTATTGGTTATAGGCGCACTTAATCTTTGTAAGGCTATAGATGTAGCATCAACAGTAGCTATTCTAAAATTAGGAAAGGATTTCTTTAGCTTTTTTGGAGAAAATTTGGAATTGATTACTAGGGTACCTTTAGGCTTTAAGCCAGCAGAGACGTCTATAATATTCATGATGGTTGGATCTAATATGATCACTATATCTGGCTCGTAAATGTGAGATCTAACTTCTATGGGCTCTTTATCTACTCTAGTAAAAGCTACTACTGGAGAACCTCGCCTCTCAGGTCCAAACATAGCAAAGGCTTGAGCGTATAATCCTTGCTTGACAACAGCTTTGGCTAATAGTTCTGTAGCAGTAACTGCACCTTGACCACCACGCCCATGCCATCTGATTTCAATCATGTCTTAACACATCATGTATAAATTTAATTCATTACTTTAAATTTTATAGTTATTATGGATGAACCTTTATTTATGAATTACTATTCAACATTTTTGATCTGTTATGCGGTCTATAGGTTATCTTTCTGCAGATGGTTTTTTGGTCTTTTAGGAGTTGATTTTTATGGTGAGGTTATTGACCAAGACGTCTAATATGTAATACGTGAATATAACGATAGAAGAAAAATCCTTAGAAAGTCAAAATACGCTTAACATCACCATTACAAACTTCTATCTTTCCTTCCCAAGTATTCCCTCTCATAACGCTACTTAACATCACCATTACAAACTTCCGGCGATTTTCACATACATAGTGCGGGGGGTGGGATTTGAACCCACGAAGGCCTAAGCCAGAGGATCTTAAGTCCTCCCCCTTTGATCGCAGCCCTATCTTTGACCTGGCTTGGGAACCCCCGCCCACAATGAATCATCATCAATAGTTAAAAAGCCTCGCTATAATAATTTCCTGTAAAGATTAATTAAAAATAATAAAAGTAAAAGATGCTGATAGAATTTTGAGCAAGATGGCTACCCGTTTTGAATTTAAAATGGCAATAGTGGTTAGAGCAGATTTGAATATGAGCCCTGGTAAGATAGCTGCCCAAGCTTGCCATGCATGCTTAGAAGCCTATGAGAAAGCGAGGAGAAGAAAAGACAAATATTGGAAGAGATGGAGAAAAGAAGGAGCAAAGAAAGTCATTCTCAAAGTTAAATCTTTAGAAGAACTTCTTGAATTAGAAAAAAAGGCTAGAGGGCTAAGACTACCATGCGCTCTAATTGTGGATAAGGGTTTAACGGAGATTCCTCCTGGCACTCCTACAACTTTAGGGATAGGACCGTCGCTTTCTCAATCGGTAGACAAGGTTACTGGTCATCTTCCATTACTATGAATAAATCAGTCTAACTTTTATTTTATAAGGAGCAAAGAAAGTGCTGCCAAACAGACTTAGCGCAGAATACTAAAGGCAAAGCTCAAACGATTCTGCAATAACTTCCCTACGAATCGATACTCTCAATGACAAAGTGATAACATCATTTTTTCTTAAGTCTTAGGATTTTTTAAACATGCTGGCTACAACTGGATGGTTAGGGTCTACTAGGATTACCTCATACCAAGCGTATCTACCATCCTTGTACAAAAAGTATGAATTAAGAACCTTAAGGTTTGGATATCTTTCCGATGCCCTTCTCTCTGCCACTTTACGAGCATTAACATTAGCCTTTATCTTAACAGTCCCAAGGTGCTTTGGCCTTCTACCAGACCTTGGCCTCTTTTTTCTCATACCTCCCCTCCCGACTCTGACACGAACTACAATAAAGCCTTGCTTCGCTTTGTATCCCAACCTTCTTGCTTTGTCTATTCTTGATGGATTTTCAACTCTAACTATAGCTGGTTCTTTTCTCCAAGAAATAGCCCTTTCTCTTATGCTCTCAGGCTTTTCCTTCCAAATCTTTTGCCAAGCTTCATTAACATACTTATACATATTGAATCAGCTTATATTTTATCATTGATAAACCTTTTTCTAGATTTAAAAAATGCTATTTAATAAATTCTCTATTACAGGCCATCCAAAGAATCCAGCATAAGCATAGAACAAGTTCAAAATTATCTTTCCAGTTATAGCAGCCAAAAGAGCTTTCATCTTTGGGTATCCTATAAGCCCTAGGGGTATCCAAATCAGATCATCAGGAGTCAAAGGAGTCATGGCAAGTAGTATTATTAACCATAAACCATATTTTTCTAATCTAGGGCGCCACTTGGCTATACTCTCTTTCATCTTTTCAGACAAGATGTACCTTCCCCCTACTCCAACATAGTAATGGAGATATTGCCCTAAACCTGCGCCAAATCCAGCAAGTATCCCGACTAATAACGGGTCAAGAGAAGCAACACCAACCAACAATGGTATTATTATGTAAGAAGGAAATACTGATAAGAATAGTGTGCTTGTTGCTAGAAAGCCGGATACAAATGCTCCAGCATAGCCCATACCTTTTATAATCTCAACGATTCCCCCCAAGCTTATAATCGAAGCTTCCACGCAATAGTATAGGATAATAGTTATAATGAATAATGATGCTGTCATTATCCCGATTAATAGAATCTTTTTCATCCCAAATCAGATTTATCTTGATAAAGCATCAATTATCTTTTCAACCAATAAAGTTGCTGCTAACTCTTGGGCTTCTTTGGTCTGGGCACCTATATGGGGTGTTGCTATAACGTTATGAAGCTTAACCAGTTCGCTGGAGACTGGTGGCTCTACCTCAAATACATCTAGAGCAGCTCCTTTTATTGAGCCGTTCTTGAGGGCATTTAGAAGAGCTTTCTCATCTACAACAGGACCTCTTGCTGTGTTGATCAAGTATGCTTCCCTTTTCATCTTGCTTAGCTTCTTTTCATCTATCATATGGTAAGTTTCATCGGTCAAAGTAACATGTAGGGATACAAAGTCTGAAGATGATAATAGCTCATCTAAGGATACTAACTTTGCCCTAACTTCATTAAGAATATCCTCATTCAATTCTACTATGTCATGGACAAGAATCTTCATCCCAAAAGCTTTTGCCAATCTTGCGACTTGGGTACCTATTCTACCCATGCCTATTATCCCCAAAGTCTTTCCCCTCAACTCAAAACCCATAAGTTCATCTTTGAGCCAATTGCCCTGCTTCATACCAAAGTCACCCCTTGAAATCCCACGAGCTAGATCTATCATGAGCCCTATAGTTAGCTCAGCGACAGCATTTGTAGAAGATTCGGGAGTATTGAAGACCTTTATTCCTTTGGATTCAGCATACTTTACATCTATATTATCAAGCCCTATACCAGCTCTTCCTATTACCTTAAGATTCTCTCCTTTTGTTATTACATCCTTGGTTATCTTTGTTCTTCCTCTAACAACAACCACATCATAATCATGAATTTTATCTAATAATTCTTGGCTAGTTATCTTTGGTAAGTATGTTACATCGAAGTATGACGATAGCCTTTTTATCCCACTCTCAGCAAAACTATCACAGACGAGTACTTTATATTTTGCTCGCTCCAATTCTAAGCACTTAGATTTATTTTGTATTTATAAGCATAAAGTTAATCCAATAAGATGGTGTCAAGATAAGCTTTAAATATTTTTCAACAAAGCACCATTTTAAGCCATTATTATCTTGACATCATAAATGCTCTTATTTTAGTGTTTTTAGAGTATGTAATAATAATGACAGAAGATTTAATAGCCATAATTGACTTTGGAAGCCAATATACACATCTCATAGCTAGGCGTATAAGAGAATGTGAAGTTAGATCAGACATATTTCCTTTTTATGTTCCTGCAAAAGAATTAATGTCTATAAAGCCTAAAGGGATAATACTATCTGGAAGCCCTGCCAGCGTTTATGAGAAAGATGCTCCTTTATGTGATATAAGTATCTTTGATTTAGGAGTACCTATTCTTGGGATTTGTTATGGCATGCAGATTATCGCTTATACTTTAGGTGGATCTGTGAAGCAAGGTGAAAAGAGAGAGTATGGAAAGACAGAGCTCTTTATTAAAGACAAATCTGATCTTTTCCAAGGATTTGATAATAAAACTATAGTTTGGATGAGCCATGGAGATTACGTTGATAGCCTTCCAGAAGGCTTTGATGTTATAGCGAATTCAGAGAATTGTCCTATTGCAGCCATAAGAAATAAAGGCAAAAGAATTTTCGGTCTTCAGTTTCATCCTGAAGTTATTCATACAGAGAAAGGTGTTAATATTCTCAAGAATTTCATCTTCAGCATATGTAAATGTAAACCAGAATGGAAGATGGAGTCGTTCATAGAAAAAGCGATATCAGAAATAAAAGACAAGGTAGGGAAGGAAAAAGTTCTCTGTGCTTTGAGTGGTGGCGTAGATTCATTTACTACCGCTGTTCTAATCTATAAGGCTATAGGAGAAAACCTTACTTGCATCTTTGTAGACCATGGTCTCTTAAGAAAGGATGAATCTCAACAGATCGTTAAAACCTTTCGTGAAAATTATAAGATGAAAATGGTCTATGTGGATGCATCGAATAGATTCTTAAGTAGATTAAAGGGAGTGACTGATCCAGAGGAGAAGAGAAGAATAGTAGGAGAAGAGTTCATCAAAGTTTTTACTGAAGAAGGCAAAAAGCTTGGAGAATTTCAGTGGTTAGCCCAAGGAACCCTTTACCCTGATGTAATAGAAAGTGCTAAGGCTGGAAGTATTGCATCAAGAATAAAGACTCATCATAACGTTGCCGGTCTTCCTGGTTGGATGACCTTTAAACTTTTAGAACCATTAAGAATGCTTTACAAGGATGAGGTTAGAAAAATCGCTCATCTATTAGGACTGCCAGAAGATATAGTGAAGAGGCATCCTTTCCCAGGACCAGGATTGTCTGTTAGGATAATAGGTGAGGTAACAGAAGAGAAGATAAAGATATGCAGAGAGGCAAGCTATATAGTTGAAGACGAATTGAAGAAAGCAGGTCTTTACGATAAAGTCTGGCAAGCCTTTGCTATTGTAGGAGATGATAAGGCAGTAGGGATATTGGGCGATAAGAAAAGATTTGGGCATATAGTCACAATAAGAGTGGTTGAATCTATAGATGGTATGACTGCTAACTGGGTCAAATTACCATATGAGATTTTGGAGAAGATTAGTAATAGAATTACTAATGAAGTGCCTAATGTTACATGGGTATCTTACGCCATATCCTCAAAACCACCATCCACTATAGAGCCTTGTTAATATAGACCTAATTATAGATGATCATGTTTATTAGCATAGGATTGAGTATTAATAACGCTGATGATAGTAGGTGTGATAGGCAAGCCTAATACTGGCAAGACTACATTCTTTAATGCTGCCACTCTATCCCATGCACCAATGGCAAGCTATCCTTTTACTACGATTAAACCTAATGTGGGTATAGCTTATTTGAGAGTTGATTGTGTATGTAAAGAATTAGGAGTTAAAGATGAACCTGTCAACTCTGTTTGCATTAATGGTATTCGTCTAATACCTGTAGAGTTAGTTGATGTTGCAGGATTAGTTCCTGATGCTTGGAAAGGTAAAGGATTAGGAAATCAGTTCTTAGATGATATAAGAAGGGCTGATGCCCTGATTCATGTTGTTGATGCCTCTGGAGGAACTGATGAAGAAGGCAGAATCGTTGCCTTAGGCACTCACGATCCTTTATTAGATGTTGATTTTGTAGAGAGAGAGTTTGACTTATGGATATTACAAATTATCAAAAGAGATTGGCAAAAGATATCCCGTACTGCTGAGGCTGGCGCCGGAAAGATAAGCTCTATGATTGCAGAGAGACTTAGTGGATTGTCGATAACAGAGAAACAGATAATCGAGTCTATGGATGCTCTTAAACTTATTCGTGAAAAACCGACTTTATGGACTGAAGAAGATCTTTTCAACCTCTGCCGTTCTATAAGAATGAAATCAAAGCCCATGATCATAGCAGCCAATAAGGCTGACTTATCGACATCAGCAAAGAACATAGAGAAATTAAAGGCTAAAAAACGTTTAGTCATACCTTGTGCAGCTGAAGCAGAGTTACTTCTAAGGAGAGCAGCCGAGAAAGGTTTGATAGAATATATACCAGGAGATAGCTCATTTCGCATTGTTAGCCCTGAAAAGCTGACTTTAGAACAAAGAAAGGCTTTTGATCTTGTAAATGAGAAAATCCTTAAGCCATGGGGTAATACAGGAGTCCAGCAAATAATCAACTCTGCATACTTTGATTTATTAAAGAGTATTGTGGTCTATCCTGTCGAAGACGAGAAAAAATTTTCAGATAAAGCTGGGCATGTATTGCCAGATGCATATGTTATGCAAGAGGGCTCTACCGCAATAGACTTAGCATACAAGATTCATACAGACCTAGGAGAAGGTTTCTTATATGCTATAGACGCAAAAAGAGGAACCCGTCTTAGTGCTGACTATGTTTTAAAAGATAAGGATGTGATAAAGATTGTATCAACTACAAAGAGAGGTTAGCGAGCCACAATTTAATGAGACTTAAACCCAAACTGTTCTATGCTTTGTAGTTTAATTAACATATTCACTTAACATATTCACGATTGAACAAAATTCTTAACATAAGCAAGCTCCAAGAATTAAGCCATAAAGTAAAAATTTTGGAGACAAACAAAAACTATGATGAACAGATTACTAGCAATCTCAATTTGATTCCATGTTGAGTGCCCCGTAGAGATTTAATAGCTATTCAAAGAAGTTAGCTAGCTTGTGTAACCTGCTCGACTTTTATCTCTGGCTTTTCAACAGATATTAGCTTCATCTTTCTAACTCCTATATGCCTTATTGGAGTTACCTTCTTCGCTTCATTTAGTATTTCTGATGTCATCTTTCCATATACCACTTCTTGAGAGAATTGATCATAAGTCATATTCTTAGCCTTTTCACTTATAACTTTATCAGCAGCCTCTCTTATACTCTTTTTTCTTGAGGAGTTTATCCTAAATTGTGTGAAGGCTACGACATAAACCCTAACTTTAAAGCCATCTTTTGTTGTGTAGTCTTTTATCATGTTTACCATGGATGAACCACGCCTGATAAGACTTCTCAGATAATCTCTTGAGTACTCCTCACTCTTTAGAATTGTAAGGGCTCTCTCCCCTTCTACCTTTACTATTTGAAAGTACAATTTTATTGTATACTGCTGGATATCTTGCTTTAACAAGTCAAAAAGTGTAGTCTCTAAAACCCTTCCTATAGCCTTACCAGGATCTGTAACGGGTATAGAGGCTAAGACCATGCCCCCAAAGCTTTGAGGAGCCTCGACCATCAACCATTTCTTTTCACGCCACTTATCCTTGACTTTGACTTTTCTAGCCTTGACCATGGTTTTAATCTCCTTTACCTTAGACCCTTAAAAACTTCCTATTTAAATTGCTCCAATTTATTTTGTCTTCTCCAGCATTCTAGTGAAAGCCCATGTGACTGTGTTTATGATTTCATTTAACCTGTTCTTATCCCTATAATTCTCTATTACGATCTTCTTTATCATATTATTCTCTTCTTCAATGCTATAATTTATCATCTCCTCACTTTTTATCTTACCTTGTGATAAGCTCTCTTGATCTTTGTTTTTCATTCCCTCAAGTATTCTATTCACAAAAAATGATTTAAAAGGAGGTGTAGAAACTTCTAAGTGAACATCATTCGAAGGTATTATGACTAACTTTGAGCTTGAGATATAAGCATTACCCAATAGATAACCATCTTTACTCCTTTTCAATTGACGAACTTCTTTAAACTCTTCCTCAGAAGGCTTCAACTTTTCAGCGATGATGGTAACAGGTTCCTCTTTAGTAGCAGGCTGAGGAGCAAGCTCCAACGCTACTTTAAAGCTTGTAGTACGTAGCACACTATCGATTATTGCCAAGGCTTCTTTTAGTTTCTCAATCTCTCCCTCCAGTTCAGCAATTCTTGTCTCTATCCATAATCTTAGTTCTGCTGCCCTCTTTATCTCTTCTTCTGTAAAGCTCATAATTATGATTTTATATCACATAATTTTAAACTTTAATCCAAAACAAAGATAAGATAATTTTCCAATTATACAATGAAAATCCTAGCTGATTGAAGCCCTTATGTTATTAAAACTCAAATTATAAGTAAGTAAAGTATATAAAAAGCTTATATTAATATCATACAGGTGGAAAATTATGGAAAAAGCAAAAGAAGAATTGATCAAATTACTGAATCAAGCCTTGGAGCTTGAGCATGCCGCCAGGATTCAATACTTGGCTCATGCAGAACTTATAGATGGGTTGAACGCAGAACCAATAATCGAGAGACTAAAAGAGATCGCTGGAGATGAGAAAAAACATGAAGATATGTTTAGAAGATTGATAGGCATTCTTGGTGGAGAGCCAACCATGGAAATGGCAGAAACACATAAGGCAAAAACCATACAAGAGATTCTAGAAGTAAACCTCAAAGACGAAAAACATGCAGTTGATGTTTATACAGGCATTCTAAAGAGAATAGTCGAACTGAAGGATAGCCTACCTTATGAATTCTTAACATTGGAGCATGATGTAAGACACATCATCATGGATGAGCAAGAACACATATCTGAATTGAAAATTCTTTTAGCCAAAAGAGATTAATGCTACAATTAGTGGGGAATATATGCTGTACGAAGCAAAGAACTTTGATCATTTGCTAGGAACTAAAGGCTTTAGCGATCAACTTCTTAAGAATCATTTTACATTATACCAAGGCTACGTCACCAATACTAACAAGCTTGCTGAAACATTAAGTATGTTTTTGAAAGAAGGAAAGACTAATACGCCAGAATACGCAGAGTTAAAGCGAAGGTTTGGATGGGAATTCAACGGAATGAGACTTCATGAATACTATTTTGGCAATATGATAAAAGATGGTAAAGAACTTGATAAGAGCTCAAAACTATTCAAAAAGATCACAGAGGATTTTGGAACATATGAAAACTGGGAAAAAGATTTTAAAGGTACAGGAATGATGCGCGGCATAGGTTGGGTAGTGCTTTATTATGATAAAATGGCTAATAAGCTCTTCAATGTATGGATTAATGAGCATGATGTAGGTCACCTTTCTGGAAATATTCCAATATTAATTATGGATGTTTTTGAGCATGCGTTCATGATCGATTATGGAGTGAAGCGAGCGGACTACATCGAAGCATTTTTTAAAGTAATAGATTGGTCTGTCGTTGCAGATAGATTCGATGAAGCATCTAAGAAACAAATAGAATAGCATTAGCGTAAAGCCATGCTGTGCTAAATTATTTTATTCTTATTTTATGTTTATCATAGTTCCATCTCTTAGGATGCATCATTACTACCGAAGAGTTTATCAATCGTTAAAATAGGGGTTTTGTTAATGCAGTATGCCAACATCGCCAGTAAAGATTTTCAGGACAAGGTCTTGGCAGATGAAGGGCTAACCTTTAGTGAGAAGATTCTCTCATTAAAAAGGTCTGATGAGCCCGGAAAAGTAGCGATAGCTAATGAGATAATAGTAGCAAAAGTCGATCTCACAATGGCTCATGATGGAACTGCTCCTTTAGCCATAAAAGTTCTTGATGAATTAGGAATAAAAAAGGTATGGGATAATAGCAAAGTCATTTTGCACATAGATCATACATATCCTTCTTCATCTGAGCAGATAGCTAATTTCCATTCAATTATGAGAAAGTTTGCAAAAGCTCAAGGATGCCATATACAAGAGGGGAATATATGCCATCAATATATGCTTGAAAACTATGTAGTGCCAGGGATGCTGATAATAGGTGCAGATTCCCACACAAATACTCAAGGTTGTTTAGGTGCTTTCGCTACAGGTATGGGAAGCACAGAAATAGCTGCCATATGGGCAAGCGGTAAAATTTGGTTGAGAGTTCCTGAGTCTATAAAAGTAGTATTCAAGGGTAATTTGCCAAAAGGAGTATATGCTAAAGATTTGATCCTCTTTACTATAGGTAAGATCTCATGTGAAGGAGCCAACTATAAAACTATGGAGTTCACAGGTAGTGTGGTAAAAGAGTTCTCAATAGATTCAAGGGCAACCCTTTGCAACATGAGTACTGAGGCAGGGGCTAAAGCTGGGATAGTTGAAATGGATGATGTTACAAAAGAATACTTGATGTCATTAGGAAGGGAGCCTATGCTTGAAGTACATGCAGGGAAAGAAGCAACATACGATAAAGTTTTGGAAGAAGATGTGGAGCAAATGGAACCTTATATAGCGTTACCTCATAGCGTTGATAATGTTAAACCTGTAAGAGAAGTTGAAGGGATACCTATAGATCAGGCTTTTCTTGGAAGCTGTACAAATGCTAGGCTCGAAGACCTTATGATAGCTGCAAAGATACTTAAGGGTAGAAAAGTGAAAGAAGGTGTAAGGCTCATAGTTACCCCAGCATCAAAATCAGTTTATAAATCTGCTTTAAAAAATGAAATAGCAAGTATCTTGATGGAAGCTGGTGCTTCCATAACATCACCAACTTGTGGAGCGTGTGTTGGCACTCATTGTGGTGTACTCGGATCTGGTGAAGTTTGCATATCAAGTAGCAATAGGAATTTTATAGGACGGATGGGCTCAACTGATTCGAAAGTCTATCTGGCATCTCCAGCAACAGTAGTTGCGTCAGCCATCAAAGGAGTTATAACAGATCCAAGAGATTACTTGAGGTGATATTTTTGATAGGAAGAGCTTGGAAATTTTCTGACAATATTGATACAGATGTTATAATACCTTACAAATACAAAGCAAGAAGCATAGATCCAAAAGAGTTGGCTGAGCATTGCATGGAAGGCATAGATCCTAATTTTTCTAAGAAGGTCAAAAAGGGTGATTTTATCGTTGCGGGAAGAAATTTTGGCTGTGGTTCAAGCAGAGAGCAAGCCCCTGTAGCCATTAAAGCCTGTGGCATATCAGCAGTCATAGCAGAGAGCTTTGCAAGGATCTTCTACAGAAACGCAATAAATATAGGTTTACCAGTAATCATTTGTAAAGATTTCCCAAAAGAAACTAATGAAGGCGATTTAATAGAAGTAGATTTAAAGGAAGGTTTTGTCAAGAATCTGTCAAATGGGAAGATTATGAAGATAAACAAGCAACCCGCTTTCTTAGAAAGAATGCTTGAGGTTGGTGGTCTCATAGAATACTACAAAAAGTTTAGAAAATTCCCATGGGAATGATCTAGATAGAATGGATAAGGTTAGGGCCCATGTCTACATTTCAGGCTTCGTACAAGGAGTTTTCTTTAGATCCAATACAAGAAAGATGGCTCTCAAGCTTGGTCTGAAAGGATGGGTCAGAAACCTTCCTGATGGCCGAGTTGAAGCAATATTTGAGGGCGATAGAGACAAAGTGTTAGAGATTTTGCAGTGGTGTAAAACAGGCCCTCCTAACGCTCAAGTAGAGGATGTGGATATAGAATGGGAAAAATATGAAGGTAATTTTAAGAACTTTGAGATACTTTACTGAATTTTTAACATTAAATTTATGTTTTGTATCTTAATTAAGATATTCAAATTAAACAGGATCTTAACATAGTAAGCCCCAAGAAACAACTATAAAGCAATAATTAGAACTTATCAAACCTAAAACTGAATTAATTTTCTGTCCACAAATCCATTGACTTGAAAGCTTCTGAGATCTTAATTCTCATCCCATCTATTGCTGCTATAGTATTAACTCCAGTAACCTTTGTCATTCTCTCTGCCTCCTTTTCAGGAGGAGCTCTTAACATTCTAGCACCAAAATGTGTGATCAAAACCTTTTTTGGAGATATGAGTTCAACCATCTTTATTGCATCATCGATGCATAAATGATAAGGAAACTTTTGGTTGCCAGGTCTTAAAACACTTAAGATCAAGAGATCAGAATGCTCTGCACCCTTTGTGATTTCTTCGTCAAACTCTGTGTCTGGAAAGTAGGATATTGAATGCTTTCCATCTTCTAATCTAAAGCCTATAGTGTAGGGATCTGTGTGAAGAGACTTTAAAGCTGTTATATTAATCTTATTATAGACAATGCTATCACCAGGTATCATAGATTTGACGACTTCAGGTAGGCTTTTATGATAAATGGAAATGGCAGGATATCCTAGATCATTAACATACTCTAAGACACTTTTTGCGCCAATTAATAATCCTCTTTTTACATTCGCTCCTCTTGTAGCTGCTTCTACATAGATTTCAGCATCAGTGTAATGGTCTGGATGCCTATGGGAGATAAGTACGCCTTTTACTAAGAAGGGATTCAGACCTAGTTGATTGAAGTGAAATATAGAACCAGGACCAGGATCGATTATGAATATGCCATCATCTATGATAAATGCTAGTCCGCCAGTTCTTCTTTCTTGCTTTATGGTAACCATCCTGCTTCCTCCACTACCTAATACGATTAATTCCTTTATCATTACAGAAGTATTGTCTGGATCTATTATTAGCCTTTTAAAAAATAGAAACTGTTATTTTTATGACGAACAGAATAATATTCGGATTTAAGCCGAGGTGACGGAACCTGGTTACGTACCCGCCTGCAGAGCGGGGTTATAGGGGTTCAAATCCCCTCCTCGGCTCTATAAATGATGCCCAAATACAAAGGCTCAAGTAATCTGCTCTCTTTGCTTTTTCCAAAAGAATGATAAATGAAAGAATTTTAAAATATCAATTATGAATATCGAACTTTAGTATATCTTGGATTTTCCTTGATGTGTAAAGAGTGTAAAGACTAAAGAATTAATTAAAAGAAGTTTGAAAGAACTTAAAATAAATGCTAACATCGAGGAGATTTTAATCGATATCAATGAAAAAGCAAGAAAATATCATTTTGTTGGTTCACCAACTATCAGGATCGATGGGAAAGATATTCAAGAAGAAGTTTGCAAGGGTAGGTGTCTGCCTTGTGAGAAAATCGCTGAACATACTCAAGGAGCAACAGAATTTATAAAACAGGAATGTGATTATAGATGCAGGATTTATTTTTATAAAGGCAAACAGTATCCTTATCCACCAAAAGAAATGATTAAAGTGGCTATTAAGAAACACATGTGATTTTTACGCATGTTTGGTAAATGATAAGCAATTGAACTAGCATATGCAAACTCGATTCCTTCTAGCTCTTATTAAAAAGGAAAGTCTGAGAAATTTCATAAAGATTATTTAAAAGATACTTTTTAGATAAGATTAACTTCATCAAAGATTCTGTGATTAGAGATGACTATAAGGGTCTACAATACTTATACAAGAAAGAAAGAAGATTTTAAACCTATCAGTGATAAAAAGGTAAGGATGTTTGTATGTGGCCCAACTGTTTACGATTTTTCACATTTAGGGCATGCTAGAACATACATTGCCTATGATGTGATAGCAAAATGGCTTCGCTATAGAGGGTTTGATGTATTCTATCTAATGAACATAACTGACATAGATGATAAAATCATCAAGAGAGCAAAAGAGACAGGTGAAGACCCAATGGAGTTGGCTAGGAGATTTGAGGAATCTTTCTTTAACGATATGGCATCTCTGGAAATAAATACCATCAATGTTTATGCTCGTGCATCAGAGCATATACCTGAGATTATAGACCAAATCAAAAGGCTGATGGAGAAGGGTTTTGCATATACTACCCAGACAGGGGTTTATTTCGATGTTTCTAAATTTAAAGATTATGGAAAATTATCCCACCAAAAACCTGAAGAGTTAAAAAGGCATAGAATAGAGCCTGATCCAAGTAAAAGAAATAAACAGGATTTCTCCCTTTGGAAAATGAGAAAAGAAGGAGAACCTTATTGGAGTTCGCCTTGGGGCGATGGTCGACCAGGATGGCATATAGAAGATACAGCTATTGCTGAGAAGTATCTCGGTCAGCAGTATGATATTCATGGTGGTGGTATCGATTTAATATTCCCACATCATGAAGCAGAGATTGCCCAGATGGAATCTATCTCAGGGAAAAAACCTATGGTTAAGTATTGGATTCATACAGGATTTTTAAAAGTAGAGGGAAAGAAGATGGCAAAATCCTTGGGAAACTTTATCACGATTCAAGAAGCATTAAAAAGTTACGATGTGGAAACATTAAGATTGTTCTTTTTATCGACTCATTACCGTAGCTCTATAGATTTTTATGAGAAAAAAATGGAGCAGGCTAAGAGAGCTCTAGAAGCACTTTATAGAACTATTGATAACATTAGAAGAGCAACGAAAAGAATAGATGATTTAACAGAAGATGAAAAGGCTTTAGAGAGAATAATAGAAGAGAGCAGAAGAAGATTTAGAGAAGCCATGGATGATGATTTCAATACACCTTTGGCACTAGCTTGTTTGTTCAATTTGGCCAAAGATGTGAACAAATTATTTGATAAACAAGAAAACATCAACAAAAGATTGGCAGAAGATCTTATAGCCACTTTTAGAGAATTGGGAGGAATATTTGGCTTACTTCAAAAAGAAGAAGTAAAAGAAGAACTGCCAGATGAGTTAAGACTACTGATAGAGGAAAGAGAGAGAGCAAGAAAGAGGAAGGATTGGAAGGTCGCGGATGAGATAAGAAAAAGGTTAGAAGGACTTGGGATAATCCTTGAAGATACTCCAGAAGGAGTTAAATGGAAAAAGAAGGTATAAAAGATTTAATTCTAGCCTTTTCTTAGACCTCTCTCAGCCAAAACGATACCTATTAATGAAAATATAGTTGCAAAGGCTATAAGAACTTCAAAATTCAGAGTAATCCTTGAGATATCCAAACCGACAGAATGGCTATGTAGTATAAAAGCTCTGATAAGGTCCGAAGAATATGAGATAGGGTTAACTTTCACTATTGCTTGTAGCCAATCTGGCATTATGTTTATGGGGAAAAGGGCACTACTAGCAAACATAAGAGGTAAATTGAGTAGGTTGACGACCGCCATATGCGCCTCCCAGCTCCTTATTCTTATAGTCAAGGCTATGAAAAGGGATGAGAGTCCTAAGCTTAATAAAAAGAGACCTGTAAAGATTCCTATTAAATCTAACACATTAAAAGCGTCTCCAATTTTTAATCCAAAGGCGAATGCTATAGCAAATACTAGAGCAGCTTGGAAAAGCCCTCTAATAACACTTGAGGTAACCTTTGCTATGACTATGGATCCTCGGGCTATAGGAGCTACTAAGAGCTTATTAAGAAAGCCAAACCTTCTGTCCCAAACCACTGACATACCGCTAAACATGGATGTGAAAAGTATTACAACAGAAAGCATCCCAGCAGCCATGTATGTAAAGTAATCTGTGATTCCGCTAAAAATGCTACTTATCATTTGATTAAATATTTCAGCTATTTGAATAGTTATGTATGGTGGGAGTTGGTTTAATAGTTGTGGTGGTATTGAGACCAAGCCTGTAAGGTTAAAGGCTTTGCCAAATAGACCCAACCATATTACTGGTTGGATGATCATCATGAAGACTAGTACGGGCTCTCTGATCCATTTTTTGACTTCACGAATTGTTAAAGCCCATATCTTAGATATTATTGTCTCACCCTCCTTATGTTCCTCATCATTCTCATGACTTCCTCACGATTTCCTTCAATTTCTCTCAACGATCTACCTGTATATTCTAAGTATACTTGATCGAGTGTAGGTTTTATCAAAGATACTTTGCTTACTTTTAAGTTCATCTTCAAAATGTTCTCAATTATTTTCGGTAGTGCTTCTTCCCCTTTAGAAACTTTTATCCTATATGTCTCGCTCTTTCTCTTAGCATCTATGACATAAGGCATTTTGGCAATATCTTCACTAAAATCCTTTGAATAATCAGACAAAACCAATTCTATAACATCTCCTCCTATACTATCCTTGAGCTCCTTAGGCTTACCCAAAGCTCTTATCTTACCATAGTCTATGATGGCGATCCTATCACATAAGGCGTCAGCCTCCTCCATATAATGGGTTGTCATAAAAATGGTTATTCCATGCTCTTCTTTTAACTTCTTAATATAATCCCAAATTACAGCTCTAGTCTGAACATCCAATCCTAAGGTAGGTTCATCGAGAAAGAGAACCTTCGGATAGTGAAGCAATCCTTCTGCCAATTCCAATCTTTTTCTCATACCTCCTGAGTAAGTTTCAACTTTCCTATTAGCCACATCCTTAAGCTCCACTAGGCTTAGAACTTCTTCTATTCTCTTTTTTGCAACTTCTTTTGGCACATTATAGAGCGTTGCTTGTAGTAACATATTCTCCATTCCAGTCAAATCTTCGTCCACTGTCAAATCTTGGGGCACTAATCCTATCAGACTCCTAACTTTGTTAGCATCCTTTACTATGTCCATCCCAGCAACTTTTGCAGTTCCTTCTGTAGGTTTCAAAAGGGTTGTAAGCATGTTTATGGTTGTGGTCTTTCCTGCGCCATTCGGTCCAAGAAAGCCGAAGATTTCCCCTTCCTCTACATTAAAAGATACATGATCAACAGCAATTAACTTACCAAATACCTTCGTTAATCCTTTAGTTTCGATTATAGACATATTCTCAATCACCTTCAAGAATAATTTTGCTTATCTTCTCCCTTGCTTCTTTAATGATACTTTTTACCTTTTCAGCTTCCTCAGAAGTAAGATTCCAGTAATTTATGACTATGAGTTTTACAAGCCATCCCAACTCCCTATTCAACCTCATCCTTTCATGCTTAAAACATTCATGTCTCTTTATGATATCTTCTATAGTTTCTTTTCTCTTCGCAATGAAATCTTTACCCTCGTTAGTAATGGAATAAACTTTCTTTCCAGACTCTTCCTTTACACTAACATAGCCTAAGTCTTCGAGCATCTGAAGAGTAGGGTAAACCAAACCAGCACTAGGAACGTAAAACCCTGAAAATTTTTCGCCAATAGCCTTCATTATCTCATATCCATGCATAGGTCTATCCTTAAGCGTATCAAGTACTAAGTACTTGAAGGTTCCTTTCTCCATCAACCGTCTTGCTTTAGGAAAAAATGCAACATGTTAATAAGATATATCAAAATATATTTAAACATTACTTTGAAATTGATGTGGTGATTTATGATATAGGTTTAGCAGCTAAGGCTTCTTGAGAAATAGGGGGTTTTATTAGGCTATAAGATTCTTGGTTTAGTTCAGTTTTTATGAGAGATACCTAAAAATCGAATTTACTTGTTAAACTTACATCGTTTTAAGAAAAAGGACATGAATTTAATTCCTTTCATGAGTCCTAAAGATCCTTCTTTAACTGAGAATTCATCGAAATGCTTGATATTGTCTCCTTTGTCTTGGGAGGTTGAGAATATGGCGAAGGGAACAGGATCTCTTGAATGGGTTCTCAATTCTGTTGGGGTAGCATGGTCTGGTAGAATTGCAATTGTATAATCTCCTTTAAGACCCTCTAATATTCTACCAATCAACCTCTTGTCCAAATCCTCTATCGTCTTTATCTTAAGGTCATAGTCTCCTAAATGTCCTGCCTCATCAGGAGCTTCAACATGAATCAAAACGAAATCATAATCCTTTAAGCTCTTTAAAGCATAATCTGCCTTTCCTTCGTAATTTGTATCATAATAGCCTGTAGCACCTGGAACTCTTATCACATCCAAACCTGCAAGGGCCCCTATCCCGTTTACAATATCCACTGCAGATATTACCGCCCCTTTAATACCGTATAAATCATAAAAAGGATGAAATTTTGGCTTTATCCCTTGACCCCATGGCCATATCATGTTGGCAGGGTTATTTCCCTTCTCAACTCTCTTTCTATTGATGGGATGATCTGATAATATATTTTTGGATGCTGTTATCATCTTTCTTAGAGTTCTAGCTGTCTTTAAACCCTTTTCATCTGTTTCTCTAGGAAGAATCTCAGAAATTGGTTTATTTAATGCATCATGAGGAGGAGTGCATATAATTTTGTTAGAGTATTTATTCCCCTTTAGAACGAGCAAGTGCCTAAAGCTCACACCAAGAAAGAATTCTATCTCTTTAGGCTTCTCAAAAACATCTTTTATTGATTCTAAGAGCTCTTTAGCTTCTTCTGTACTAATATGTCCTGCAGAGTAATCTGCTAATATGCCATTCCTCTCAGTTATTAGATTACACCTAAAGGCTATATCATAATCGTTAAGTTTGACACCAATACCTGCTGCTTCTAACGGTCCCCTTCCAGTATGGAATTCCTTAGGATCGTAACCCAAGATGTTCATGATGGCAACGTCTGTGCCAGTATCCATTTCTTGCGGAAGAGTGATTAATCTACCACATGATCCATGGGAGGCTATAAAGTCCATGTTAGGATGATCAGCTACCTGCAAAGGTGTCTTACCACCTAACCCCTTTATAGGGGAATCTGCCATTCCATCTCCGATTATCAATATATACTTCATTGGATAACAAGACTAAATGATCTTTATCATAAACTTTTAGGTAAAAGCAAGAATTATGCCAAGATAAAATATATGTCTTAAAAATGGGAGAACATATTTCAAGCTTATCTTGACATCGTCAAAAAAGGGTGCTAAATTAACAGCACAAATCAAGATAATTTTTTGAGTTTTTGTTAGATTCTATGTTGTTGCAAGATCCACCATCTTCTCTGTTTAACATTTTTACTTTTTCATTATGATTATGCTCTCTCTCGCTTTTCCTATCTTGAAAGTCCTTTCTTTAGTTACAACTCTCTCATTAGCAATAATTATTCTCTCAACCCTAAAGCCTATTCTTTCGGCTAAATTGGCCATCAACAAATCTACTGGCACTATTCTATCAGGAAAAGCACCTTCAGCAACTACCATAGAGCATTTAGCATTGTCTTTTAATACCCTATAAATTTCTTCCAAAGCATCGTTCATGTCTTGCAAGTACGCTTTTGCTATATCTGGTAAGTTCAATTCTGGAAATAAATCTTTGACATGTTTAGGGTTTAGTCCGATATATGATCTCAGACTATCAATTTTAAAGTCTTCAAAGAATAATTCATACTCTATTGAGTAAACTTTCGTATATTCAATCTTGTTCAAGTATGGGGGAGATGTTATAACAACATCAAAGAAACCATCCTGAAGAAAATCCATCCTTCTGGCATCTCCAATGTAAACTTTTATCTCAGAGCCTTTGTAATTTACCTTCTTTAAATCATGAATCATCTTCTTAACAATTCTTTTGAATACTTTCTTTAATGGGATAGTGGGCTTTTCACATATCTTTATAACGCCACCATCCTTATATGCATAACTAACTTTATCTGCTGCATTCATCAAAGCCAAAATGAAGAAATTTCTTATCTTCGGATCTTCTATCTCCTTAATTTCTTCTTTAAAGAATAAAATATCTTCAAGGGAGTATCTTGAGAAGGCTCTCTTGGTTAAAGAGCTCAATCCCTTGATTTCATACCTTTTAAATTTCTTTAAAAAAAGTTCTTTAGCATAATCCCTAATCTTTTCCAAATTATAATTTTCTGTCTTTACTTGTGTAACAAAGACTGCAAGAGGAGAAGCATCAACCCCGATAGCATTTACTCCAAATTCTTTTGATGTTAATAATGTCGTACCTGATCCACAGAAGGGGTCGAGTATCCAATCATCACCCTTAATCTTTAGCCAATCTAGCATAAGTAAAACAAAGTCTCTTGAAAAGCCTTCTTTAAAATAAAACCAGTTATGTATCGGAACTCTCTTATTCGGTATGAAGGTCACTAGATTACCAAGATCATATCTCTCTTCGATCTTGAACGATAAAGAACTCTTGCTCTTATCTTGCATTTTTTAATAAAAATTATATGATTGAACCTTATAATCTTACCGTAGTCAGTAAGGATCATAGACTCTTGACTATCTCATTTCTTTCAGCCATCAATTCTATTAGTATTCTATGTATCATCGAACAGGCATCAACTATCTCCAATCTCCTCAGGCTATAGTAGGTGTTCATTCCTTTTTTCCTACTAATGACAATCCCTCTTTCCCTTAATATTGCTAGGTGCTGGGATAGAGCAGCCTGCTTTATATTTAGACTTTTTATCATCTCACTGACATTCTTTTCTCCACTTTTCAAAAGGTCTATGATCTTAAGCCTCACGGGATGAGCCAGAGCCTTACAGAAATCTGCTTGTATTCTATAGATTTCTTTGCTCAATTTTATTGTCACAAGAATCTAGCCTTTGCTACAGTATGCCAGTACAGTTTGTTGAAGGCTAGCTTTAATAAACGATATATCCATCTAGGATGACCAGGCTTTGGAGGATGATCGTAGTCAAAGTTTAAATAAATTGCTTTGTTACCAGTATCGCACATGCAGATTACTTTCCCGTTGTACTTATCATGGCTTTCAATACCTTTTATCTCTGATGCTATATTATTGGCAACAACCTTTGCCTCATAATGGGCTGCTGCACCAGACTTAGATATAGGAAGATCTGTAGCGTCTCCTATTGAATAAACATCATCGTAACCCTTGACCTTTAGAGTGTATCTATCAGTTGGCACCCACCCTCCTCTATCTCCTAATCCCGAGTCTTCAATAACTTTCGACCCTCTATGAGGTGGTATCAATATCAATAAATCATAGCCTATGGTTTCACCTTCTAAAGAGTGAACTTCTTTTCTTACAGGGTCAACAGATTCTACGTTGAAGAAAGTAGTATACTTTATCTCTTCTTTATCAAAGATTTCTTTCACTATAGGGTCTATAGATTCTATGGGAAAAACTCTTGGCAATGGTGATAGATAATGTATATCAACCCTTTCTCTTATCTTCCTTTTCCTTAGTTTATAGTCCAAAAAGCATGTAATCTCTGCAGGCGCTGGAGGGCACTTATAAGGAACCCCTCCAACTCCTATCACTATCTTTCCTTTTTCAAAGTTACCCAAAGCTTTCTTCAGTCTTATGGCTTCCTCGATAGTATAAAAGTGATAAGCTCCTTCTTTTAGCCCTGGCACTTCTTCTGGGCACAGCCTTGCTCCAGTGGCTATTATTAAGTAATCATAATTGAGCCTATCGCCACTCTTCACCTCTACCATCTTTTTCTTTGTGTCTATCTTCGTTGCTTCATTAACGATCAACCTTACTTTCTTGTTCAAGATATCCTTCTCATCCTTTACTATCCCTTTTGGATCCTGATCGCCAAGGGTTACATACAAAAGTCCAGGCTCATATACGTGTTTTCCAGTTTTGTCTATTACAGTAATAGATGCTTCTTCTTTTTTGAGCTTCTTAGCGAGCAAGTTTGCTGCTATAGTGCCTGCTGGTCCTCCTCCAACTATAACGATATTCTTTCTCATACTCATTCAACCAAAAAATAAGGGTGCTCTTGACACTTACTTCATCTTCTGAACCACTATCTCTGCATATCCAGCTTTTTCATAGATGCCAATGAGCTTATGACCTGCCTTACTCACCCAAAGGGGGATGTCTCTTTTTGACCCTGTGTCAGATGATAAAACTCCTATAATTTCTCCAACCTTTGCTTCTCTTATGGCTCTTATCAATTCCATCAAAGGTCCTGGGCAGAAGGTGTTCCTAGCGTCTATCAGCCTATCTACTTTAGGTTCTTCGCCCACAAATCTTCACTCCTTATATGAAAAGGGTTATTTTTGAATTTCTTGCCGTCTCTATGAATTCGCCCACTCCCATTATATCATCAACTATCTCATCAAGTGATTCTTTTTTTATGTCTAAAAGATCCAAAGTCATGGAACATGCATGAATTTTCACGTTACCTAGTTCCTTAGCTCTTTTTAGAGTATCATACCAAGATGGAACTTTCTTTTCCTTCATAACTTGCATCACTAATGAAGCCATGTCCTCAAAGTCCTTGCTCATTCTCGTATTAGTCCTTACTGTATCTTTAAAAAATGCATTTAGGCCCCAGAAGGTCAGGAAGATATCCACATCCATACCCATGGCAACAGCACCAGATGCAAGAATACTCACAGGGTAAAGCTTGTCTACAGTTCCAGAAAACACTATGATAGAAAGTCTTTCTGCCAATCCAATCACCTTATTAGCATATTAGATTAATCTTATAAACTTATCCTACAGTTAAGAATAATTGCATTATGCTTGGTAAAAGCTCATTGATTAGCTAATTTATCTCGATTCTTATATCATCAATATTGTAGCTCAAATGAGTCTCCCAACTTACTGTAATCCCAACAGCAACCCAAATACCATCATTTGAGCCTGTATTCAAATTTACCTCATAAGTATATTCTTTTCCAGCCTAAAACCTGATTCGTCGATTCTAAAATTTTAAAATCGTCTTCAACTTCTGGATTCTTGATTCCTAAAAAAAGCAACGACTTTAGCGATATCGATTGCTTGATCCTCGAAATCACTATATGAATAGAAAGAGACCCTGACTTTAATGTTTGAATAAGATTTCACCAACACCTTTCTATCCATATCGTTCCATCATCCTGCCTTCCATCTATGGAAAAATTCAAGGAGTGAGATCCGGAGTGAGCCAAAGAATCCGTTCTAATAATGTCCCAAAAAACATAATGCCCAGTGTTGTTTGGATCTAAGGGAACATGAGCATCCTTGGTCCATTCACCGAAACCATTTTCAAAGCTCTCACCTATTACGAAAGGTTTTGGATATAGATAAAATGTTATTAAGCTAAGTATTGCAATTATGCTAATAATGCCATAAATCTTTAGCTTCAATCCATTATCCGATGCTTATTATCAATATTAACTTTGAGCAAAATTTTAAAGTTAGAAGACATGGCAAGATAACAGTACTTATCTTAACAGTAAAACAAAATCTGTTCGAGTATATCTTAACTTAGGTAAAAAATTAAAGTTAAAATTGTTTAAGACTTTCCTGCTTTCTTCATAAGCATTTGGTTTAACCAATTGATGCCTTGAGTCGTTATCTTGTAGCGCACTCCCTCTTCGCTTGTTTCTTTATCAACATACCCCCATTTTAACATCTCACTCATTCTTGAGCTTATGGATTTTGGGTTAAGACCAGTAGCAGATTTAATCTCATTCAGGGTTAGTGATGGTGAAGCCACTTTTCCACTCTCATGGTTTATCTTAGCTGCTACAAGTTGTAATCCTAAAATGCTTTTGTCACTTAACTTTTGTTCACCTACCCAGACTCTTGGACCTTCTGGCGTTATCTTTACATATTCCCCAAACATGCTAATTAAATCGTTCAAGGAGTAGTTTATAGTAACTTTAGAAGCCAAATCTATGCTAGGTATATGCTTAGCCAAAAATTCGTTTACAGATGCTAATACAGACTGTGGATCGCCGCTGAACTCTGCCTTTAATTCACCATAAGTAATAGTAACATTAAGAGTCTTTTGTTCCGTGCTCACTCTAATGCACCACCTTTATCCATTGTTCTATCATCTTTACCAAAATTAACATTTTCGGAATTAGGTAAAACGCTACTTATAGTAAGGTTTGTGGATGATGTGTAGACGAATTCTCCATTCTCATCCTTAAATCTCCTTAACTTACCTTCTTTGGCGAGTCTAAGAAGGGCAACAGCTACTGATTGCTTAGGATAAATAAGTCCATAAGACTCTAACACATTTCTTACATCGCTAAGTTTACGAGGATACCTTCCCCAATCATCTCTAAAGAATTTCGTTATAACATCAGGAAGAGAGTCTCCTTTCTCCACCTTTATTTCAGGAAGGATTTTGGGTTTTGTTTCAGCCAAGATTTCTTCTTTAGGTGGAACTTCACTTATGAGTACAGACTTTGTTTGTAAAGGCTGAGTAGCCATGCTTTTAGGTAAATGCTGGACCAACTCGGGAATCAAATGAATGGCTTCTTTTACTGCTGAGATGGGTGCTTCTATTTCAGCTTCATTTACACCAAACCTTACCCTTATCTTCACAATGCTCTCAGACATTGAAAATAAATTTGTAAATACTGTCTTATTATCTTTACTATGTAAATCTTGCTTTTTCTTCCATCACGTTTTCAATTCTTTTTTTCAAAAGAGTTCCAACCTTTGCCCCATCTACCCTTCCTCTTACAATATTCATGATTTTACCCATAAGAATGCTGAAGGAACGCTCACCTTTTTCTTTTATCAATTCCTTGCTATCTTGGACTATCTTCTCAACTATCTTTGAAAGTTCATCGTCTGAAATCGTTACTATCCCAAGCTTCTTTATAGCATCTTCGATATTTCTTACTTCTCCCTTTAGAAATACTTCAAGGACTTGAGGTAAAGCTTCTTTTGATATCTTCCCTTGATCAAGATTCAAGAATAGTTCTATCAAATCTTTTTCATCAAGGCGTTTTATATCAAAGCCAGCTCTAGATAGGCTAACAAGGGTTTCGGTTAATGTTGCTGCAATAAAGCTTGGTTGAACTTTTGTCTTGGATGCTATAATCTCAAATAATTCTGAGTAATCAGAATCGAAGACTTTTAGTGCTAATTCATAACTTAACCCATATTTCGATACATATTCCTCTATCTGCTCTTCCCAAGGTTTAGGAACTTCCTTCTCAAGCTTTAACAAAAATTCTTCCGTAATAGGTATTGGCGGTATGTCTGTTTCAGGGTACATTCTTGCAGGTCCAGGTCTAGGTCTTATGAACCTGGTCTTACCATCAGGAGTTGGGCCACGGGTCTCATAAGGAACTCCTTGAAGAGCTTCTTTTGCTCTCTCAACTATTGCCATCATGGCATCAAAAACGCTATCTTTTGGTCCTGCCAGAATTATAAAAGCATCCTCATTAGAAGCTTCTAACGATTTTTTCAAACTTTCTATTTCATCACTTTTAATACCATAGCCAGGTAGCTCATCTGAATGAAATATCCCTCCTAATCCATAAAATCTGACAAGCTCAGCCATTTCTTTGCCCAGTCTAACGTTTGGATAAGGCTCATAACCTAACAACCCAGAAAAGCCCTTTAACTTTAATGCCAAAACTATACCATCTTTATCTATGGCTTTTTTTATCAATTCACACTCTGTATCTTTGAATATATTTGTAACGTCTAAAGGTGAGCCTATATCTTCTTGCTTAATTCCTCTCTTCTCAAGTTCATTCTTAATCTCCATCAAACCTTTTTGCCTTTGAGCTTCGAACTCCACAATCTTTGATATAAGATCAAGTTTCTGAATCCCTTTCACTTCTACTACCTTTCCTCCTTTTATGGATATGTTAATATCTTGCCTTATGGTACCAAGGCCTCTTGCTACTCTTTTAGTAGCCCTCAAAAGTCTTCCCAATGATAGTGCAATTTCTTGAATTTCTTCAGGAGAACCTTCAACAGGCGCGAGAGCTATTTCAACCAATGGTACGCATAATCTATCCAAGTAATATTCACGATAATCATCATGATCTCTAAAAAGTCTTGCTGCATCTTCCTCAAGGCATATTGTTTGCACTGGCACATCCCCAATTTTTGTTTTGAGTGATCCACCAAGGGCGACGATTATTGTTCTTTGAAAGCCAGTTGTATTGGAGCCGTCTATAACTATCTTTCTCATTGTGTGCAGCTCGTCTACTATCTTTGACTTTAATGCTAAAGCAACTATTAAAGCAGCCTCTACAGCCTCCATATTCAGATCATGGGGAGGCTCTTCATCAGCCTCTACAAGGCAAGAGCTTTTACGATTTGCATAATACTTTATCGACTTTCCCTTCTTAAATTCAAACATGGCCGCTGGATCGACCTGACCCAGTTCGCTTTGAGTAGGTCTTAACCTTCTAATGAAAGAAAACTCGAATTCATCAGACTGAAATTCTTCACAATGGCAGAAGAGCTTCTTTTTGGTAGCCAATTGCTGATGGATTTCAAGCCCCACTTTTAACCCTATGCTTTTATAATCGATCAAATTCTTCACCCTATCTGATAGGCCTTTTTTCTAAGTCTGATCTGTAATTTATTTCGCCTGCTATGTTCTTAATCATCAAATCCTTTGCCTCTTCTATGCTGTTAGAATTGCCCAATACCCACATCATCTTTACTAAAGCAGTTTCAGGTAACATATCCTCAAGAGGTATTACTCCTATATTCAGCAAATCTCGTCCAGTATCGTAAACGGTCATTCTTACTCTTCCCCATATACATTGGGAAGTCATTGCTACTAGCAATCCTTTTTCTATAGCGTAACTCAATTTCTCATAGCAGTACTTACTCACATGACCTAGTCCAGAGCCCTCAAGAACTATCCCTCTATAACCTTTGTCAACAAAATAGCCTATTATATCAGGGTCAAAGTTAGGATAAAACTTTACCAATGCAACTCTAGTATCAAAATTTGGTTTGACATCAAAATCCTTATCATCTCTTCTAGGAGGAAGATTGGGCATAATATTCTCAATCTTATTGCCTTTTACATAAGCTACTGGAGGAATGTTGACAGATTCAAATGCATCCCTTCTACTAGTATGATTCTTTCTAACCTTTGTACCAAGATGGACTGCTAGTATATCATCACTTACACTAGAGTGCATAACTACATAAACTCCTGAGAATGGAGCCTTTGAGGCTACTAAAACAGCGCCTATCAGATTTAAAGCTGCATCTGAAGACGGCCTATCCGATGATCTTTGTGATCCAACTAAAACAACAGGTATTGGTACATTAGATAAAGCAAAACTTAGTGCAGCAGATGTATAGCCCATTGTGTCTGTCCCATGAGTTATAATTATGCCTTGGTAATCACTCTTAACTTTCTCTTTAACTTTTAATGCTATTTCACTCCAGTACTCAGCCTTCATGTTTTCACTATATACGCTGAAAAGAACTTCAGCGTCTATCAAAGCGTATTGAGAAAGCTCAGGAAACGCTGAATATAAATCAGAAGCTGATAAAGCTGGATAGACAGCACCAGTCCTGTAATCTACCCTACTTGCTATAGTGCCTCCTGTGCTTATTATCGATACCTTTGGTAAATTGGGATTTACTGATGGTTTAGGTGAAGGAGTGAAATGAGGTTTTACTCCTTCTGATAATCTTTTTATTGATTGAATGTTTCTAATATTAATACCAATATTGTAGCCATTTGAAAGTTTTATCACTATGTGAAGATCGTCAGCATACTCATACCTTGGCATTAGAGTCCCTTCATATTTCATTTTTGGAGTTACAATCTCTATCAGATCGCCTATGGATGCATTTGCTTTCTTTAATAGCTCTAATGAAGATCCTTTGTAACCTATTAACTCGTTCATAATTCTAATGAAATTCACATAAGAGATAAGCTTTATAAATGCATTGATCGAATACTTTCATAAGTTTAAGAGTGAAACTTTTCACTCTTCCTCAAGTGTTAAAAACGATAGCATTCAAATATTTCAATAAGCTCTCCTCCTGAGCTTAAACATTGTTATTAAATTAGCATTATCAATATAAAATACTTTGTCAAATACTAAATGGGGAAAATTATGGATAGAAATTATAGTTACGATTTGACAAGAGAACATTTTAAAAACAGAAGGAATCCGTATGTAGGGTGTGAAATTCCAAGAGACTCAACCCTTATCGATATTAAAGAATTAGTTAAAGCCGATAAGTTGCAGGATGTATCAGACCTTCTTGCTCGGTCCTATGGCATAAAAAGCGCTAAGATAGTCCTTAACACTGAAAAAGGTTCTGACTCCTTCTTAGCCTATGATTTTATAAATGAAGAGATAATCCTATACATTGAGAATCTTCCAAGTCCTATTGGGAGGCTTTACGCACTTTTATTAGGTTTCTTCGAGCATTTATCTTCAATGAAAAGCTGGAGATTCCATGATATTCCTGAAATTTCTCATGCTAAGCAAAGAGAAGAGGCCAAGCTTTTCGCTAAAAGGATCATGGACCGTTATGTTAGCATGGGTATCCTAGCCAAAAAGTCCTAGTATAAGGATTGGCTAAACCAACTTCTTACATATACAAGGCATTTTATTTTGTAAGGTGGAAAACTGTAACAGCAACTTCGATCAAGTAACAATTCCCTCAAGGTTGAGTACGCATCGATTTGATGAGTAAGTTAATTCCACATCTAAATTTTTAACCTAGTATACCTATGCAGATAAAGTTTGCCGTGGTTTCGTCTTTATCTTTTCTTCCAATCGAAGTTTCGTAACCCGCTTGTTCATCGTTAAAGTTAACAATTTAGATGCTAGAGCGTAATTTTATGTGAATTTTCGATAATATTGTTATTTAATTTATGATCTTTACCATGTAAGGCCCTTCTTTTTCATATCCAAGCTTTCTATAATATTCTCTAGTACCTATAGCGCTCATGACAACTATTTTCCTTGAATCAAATTCCTCTCTTGCTATTCTTTCAGCTTCTCCCATCAATTTTGTTCCAAAGCCTTTGTGCTGATAACCATCATCGTATCTTTTGCCAATAGGCACCATTGTACCATATATATGCAACTCTCTAACTAAGCATGTTTTTGAAGTGATCTCTTTTCTATGGGCTTTTTCTGATGGATACCTTAGCCTTAAAAATCCTATTAAAGCGTCGTTTACAACATCTTCATATGATAAGAATACTTCAATTCCATTAGATGCTTCATAAACTTGACTTAAAAGTTTTATATTCTCAGGCTTTACTTTTATTCCATACTTTAATTCTTTTAAGCCTATTTCGCGGCATCTTATACACTGGCACTTTTTACCAATTTTTAACAATTCTTGTTGTACTAATTCTCTTAAATTGCTCTTTTTTATCCCAGCTATGATTAACCTTGCTGGTATATCTCTTTGAATCCTCATTATCCTCATCCATCTTGGAACTATCTCCTTTATCCTTGCTAAGAGTCGTATCATAGTATCGTCATCGTAAGGTTGATACCTTCCATTTAAGTACCATTCATAAAGCTCAGAAGATTCGATTAATAAGGTTGGATAAATTTTCAGCATATCCGGCTTGAAATCAGGATCATTGAAAAGGCGATTAAAATCATCAAAATCTCTATCTGGGTTTGAGCCTGGCAAACCTGGCATCATATGGGCAACTATTTTAAGAGAAGAGTCCTTAGCAATTCTAAAGGCATCTATTACATCTTTTACAGTATGCCCTCTCTTGACTAAATTGTAGATTTTATCATCAAGGGCTTGAACTCCTATCTCCACTCTTGTTACCCCATAGCTAAGCATTAAATCAACATGCTCTTCTTTACAAAAATCTGGTCTAGTCTCTATAGTTATACCAACATTCCTTATCTTAGAATTCTCAGCCATCCTTTTAGCTTCTTCAATATCCTTAGAATTACTCATGTTTAAAGCGTCGTAGCAACCTTTTATGAATTCCATTTGATAATCTAGGGGAAGGCCGAGAAAGGTTCCTCCCATAATTATTATTTCAGCCTTTTCTACATCATGACCAATAGCTTTCAATTGATTAATTCTTGCTGATACTTGTCTAAAGGCATCAAAATCGTTTTGGATGGCTCTTAGTGCTGCTGGCTCATGACCAGTATAGCTTTGTGGGGTCGAAAACTTATAGCCTCCTGGGCAGTAAACACAAGCTCCATGAGGGCATGGATAAGGCTTACTCATGACAGCTATGACAGCTATTCCAGACGCTGTTCTTACTGGCTTTACTTTAAGAATTTTTTTAAATCTTTCATCTTTTACTAATGATAAAATCATGCTTTTACTTGGTAAAGATTTTAGCCCATGCTTCTCACATACAGTATTAATAATCTTCATCAAACTTTTTTCACTAAGCTCTTTATCTATTGATGATACTATCTCTTCACAAGCTTTTTTCATGGCTTCATCATAAATCATTCTTTGCATTCACCTTTGATATAATCTTGAAGTAGTCTTGCAGCCTCTTCCATAGATTCCTTATACTTTTCCTTAAGCTTATCCCTAATCTCTTTAACGCTATTAGAATTTATTACGGAATTAAGAACGAAGAGAAGGGTATTCACAGCCTCTTTTCCATATTTTTCATGAACTTCTAGGGTTATGTAGGATGCATGCTCCTTGAATTTATCTTTAACGAATGGAGCAGGCCCTCCATGTAATATCTGGTCCTCTATAGGCAAGTCTGTTCTATAGGGTACTAGCCTTGGCACTCCTTTTTTATGAATCCTATTGCAGCTTACAAGATTCTTATAACTTTTAGAGTTGAACACATGTAACTCAACAACAACATCAGGCTCATATTGTTTAAGAATTGATAGATAGATTGTACCTGCTGGACTATTTACATAATTTTTGCTTGTGGTACTTATGTATTTCTTGCCAAATATGTTTACATTAGGAATTATAATAACTTTACCTTCTGAAGGGTTTGGTTTAATAATATCCAAAATTTTTCTAATCACATAATGTTCTCTACCATGCAAACCTCCTACTATGAGCCTTGTAATGCCTTTTTTACCTGAATTATACTCTCTAACCTCTAACCCTTCCATCAAATAAATAGATATTTTATTTGCAAGAAATAATTTTTCATATTTGCTTATTCATCTTGTGCTGAGCTACGAGCCTTTTATCGATTTATTAATGCATAAATATTTAATTAAAGTCATAATTGCTCTAATAAAAGCTTAGCAACATCTTCTCTTCCTATATCTACTATGTATCTTCCTAACCTTGGACCTCTATCAGAGCCTATTAAAATCTGGTAGATCAATTTGAATAGAACGGGAGGATCCAATTTATTCTTCCTAGCAACTTCGAATACCATCCCTTGAATCTTTTCAGCATCATTAAATTTTAGGATGAGCTCCGCCAGCTCTTTTATGGCTTTCTTCTCATTATCTTTTAAGATTATTTTTTTCCTCTCGATAGTCTTGAAGTCATCTGCCCAGTTAGAAGCTAACTCAATTCTTTGGATAAGTTCTTGTGTAGTCTCTTTTACCATATTATAACCATAGAGCTTGTTCAAAATGTAATCTACACGATTCTTTTTTGGGGCTATAGATGCAAGTTGGACTAGCATCTTATAAGGAACATGAATGCTTGGCTTTTCTTTCGGCTTTAACAAGTTCACATATTCATAAAGCCCCCTTAACTTCATTAACTTTGATGGATTGTCTATCTTTATCTTGCCAAAGTAAATATCCTCAAGTAGGTCGTACTCGTCCATATATAATGGTATATCATCTATGGAAATGTTGCGTGATCCAGTAACCCTCTTGAACATAAGCAGAAGAAGAGACTGTGGTGAGCCGTATCTCAGCCATGTTTGAGGAGTAAGAACATTGCCTAAAGATTTAGATATCTTCTTCCCAGACTTGTCCAAGAACATCTCATATTTTACGTGATATGGATGGGGAAAATTCAATATGGTATCAGAGACCCAGTCATTTATCTTGACTGAGTCTGCTATGTCTTTGCCATAAGCTTCAAACCTTATATCAAGGGCAGACCATCTGGCTGCAAATTCAACTTTCCAACTTAACTTGCCTTGGCCATTTATTATTGATGCTTCTCCTTCATAACCGCATCCTTCAACCCATGCGCCACCTATCTCAGCCCCTTTACACTTATACCTAACTTTTCCTTCATCTTTTAGATACTCATAAGCTTCTGCAACATATATTCTATTACATCTCTCACATAATGGAAAATATGGCAATGCTTTTTCAAACTTTTTTTGACCTAACATCTCAGCTATCTTTTTTCCTATGACTTCAGCCTTTTCTAGCAGTATAGTTATCTGCTTATTCAACAAACCTCTTTTATAAGCATCTGTCCCAGACTGGAACTTGTATTCAATATTGCACTTCTCCAAACCATCTTTGAGCAAAGAGCTCATATGATCTCCATATGAGCTATGGCATTTAAATGGGTCTGGTATCATAGAAACAGGAGTGCCTATAAATTTTGAAAGATCATTAGGTAACCCTGCTGGAACCTTTCTTAATCCATCCATATCATCGGAAAAGGCTATTAACTCAGATCTATAGCCCATATTCTCTAATCCTAGCTTTACACCATAAGCTCTTATGGCATCTGATAGGCTTCCTATATGGGGTATGCCTGATGCTCCTATTCCACTTTCAACACGAAGAATTTCTTTATTTCTCTTGAGTTTATCCTCTCTCTCGATAATTCTCTTAGCTACTTTGTCTATCCATGTACCTCTTCCTATTATCTCTACTAGGTCCTTCCTCATGCCTTGGCACTTTAAGCCAATGATTGCTTGATGAGAATAGCTTAAAAATCTACCTATAGTATGGCACAGTAACTTTCTCCATGGTCTTGCCTTCTCTTGAACTTCTTACCTTCTTTATAGCCTCCTCAACATGCTTAGATGTTATCACTGCCTCATTCACATGCTTCTTTGCATCTTCGGGGTTAGGATATTTGCTTATGAATTCTTGAATAGACAAAGAAGTAGCCGTATTTATTATAGCAGCTAAATCTGCACCACTGAAGCCTTCTGTTACTTCAGCAATTCTTTCTAAATCAATATTAACAAGAGGCTTCCCTCTTGCATGTATTTCCAGTATAGCCTTTCTCGCAGTTTTGTCAGGCAGAGGTATATAAATGAGCTTATCGAACCTACCAGCTCTTAGCAATGCTGGATCGACCATATCTATTCTATTAGTAGCTGCTAGAACTACAACGCCTGTAAGAGCTTGAATACCATCCAATTCTGTCAATAACTGGCTAACAACCCTTTCTGTAACCATGCTATCCCCACCCATACCTCTTACAGGTGCAAGGGAATCTATCTCATCAAAGAATATTATACAAGGGGCAGCCTGTCTAGCTCTCCTAAATACCTCTCTCACCCCTCTTTCTGATTCTCCTACCCATTTTGAAAGTAGCTCTGGTCCTCTTATGCTTATGAAGTTGGCCTCACTTTCAGTGGCTACTGCCTTTGCCAATAATGTTTTGCCTGTACCAGAAGGACCATAAAGAAGAATCCCTTTTGGCATACTATAACCCATCTGCTTGTATAACTCAGGATACTTTAGAGGCCATTCCACAGCTTCTTGAAGCTCCTTCTTGACTTGTTCTAAACCACCTATATCGCTCCACTTTACATCTGGCGTCTCAAGATAAACTTCTCTCATAGCTGATGGCGTGATATCCTTTAATGCGTTTTCAAAATCTTCTGCATTAACTTGTAGTTTGTTCAAAACATCTGGCTGTAGCTTGTCCTCTTCTAGCTTTAGCTCAGGTAAAACTCTCCTCAAAGCCTTCATGGCAGCCTCTTTGCACAAGTATTCGAGATCTGCTCCAACAAATCCATGAGTCACAGACGCCAGCTTCTCGAGGTTAACATCACTAGCTAATGGCATGTTTCTTGTGTGAATCTGTAGTATTTCGAGCCTTCCTTTCTTATCAGGAACTTTTATCTCTATCTCTCTATCAAACCTGCCAGGCCTTCTCAAAGCTGGATCTAATGCATTCGGTCTATTCGTGGCTGCAATCACAATAACTTTCCCTCTTGCTTCTAATCCATCCATCAAAGATAGCAGTTGGCTTACTACTCTTCTCTCAACCTCTCCTGTAACTTCTTCTCTTTTAGGAGCTATTGAGTCTATTTCGTCTATAAAAACAATGCTAGGAGCCTTCTCCTTAGCCTCCTTGAAGATCTCCCTAAGCCTTGCTTCAGACTCTCCGTAAAATTTACTCATGATCTCAGGACCACTTATGCTTATGAAATGAGCATTGCTTTCAGTGGCTACTGCCTTTGCCAATAATGTTTTGCCTGTGCCAGGAGGACCATAAAGCAAAACTCCCTTAGGAGCCTCAACCCCAAGCTTTTCAAAGACTTCAGGATGCCTTAATGGTAGCTCTATCATCTCCCTTACCTTCTGTATCTCATCTTTTAATCCGCCTATATCTTCATAAGTGACCTGTGGTACTCCTCTAAGTATCTCTCCCTTCTCCGATATGATAAAGATGGTTCTTTGAGTTATCAATACAGCATCAGTCATAGGGCTAATCCCAACAACTTGAAAAGTCAACCTTCCTCCAAAATATGGTATCATTACATTATCCCCTTTTGTTACAGGCACACCTTCAAGAGCGTCTGCCAAATATCTTTCATCTATGGGAGGTATGGCTTCCAACGGTGCAACGATTACTTTTTCGGCAGGTAAAGCCCTTATCTTTCTTAAAATAACGGTATCGCCTATGGCAACTCCAGAATTACCTCTTATTAGGCCATCTATTCTTATTATTCCTTTACCTTCATCCGAAGGATACAATGGAAGACATTTAGCCACTGTTCTTCTTTTTCCTCTAATCTCCAAAACATCTCCTGTAGAAGCACCAAGAGCATCCATGGTATCATAATCTATTCTTGCGACTCCTCTGCCAACATCCTTAGTATATGCTTCTAAAACCTTTGCAGATATGTATTGCTGACTCATCTTGTACCCTTACTCCACTTAATCTTCTATACTTTTTATTAGCTTTATCCTTGATCTTAAATGTTACTTCCAGTATTCCATTTTAATATGATGCAAATGTGCTTTCAGATCTCACTGGCACTTTTAACTTCATCTTAACTTTGCACTTCTTATGAGTATGAAAAGCTGATAATATTAATTGTACAAGTTGTTAACACCTTATTTTTAAATCCTGAGACTTTAACCTTAAATCATACAACGCAATAGTATCTCATAATGTGCAATGTAGGAATATTCATGGGCGAAGTGTTTAAAAAGTACTCCTTTCCTGGTCGCTCGTTGGGTAGTGAGAGAGTCGAAAGTTTTTGGCAAATCCTCAAAAAAGAAGGGATTTTTAATGAAAGAAGTATTAAGATCGTTGAGCCGATAATAGCAACTGAGGAAGTTCTTCTTTTATTTCACAAAAAAGAGCATATAGACTTTGTCAAGAGGGCTTCAGAATTAGGCTTCGGTTATCTTGACCCTATTTTATGCTTTGGAGGAGACACACCAGCTTATAAAGGCATCTTCGAGGCTGCAAGTTATATCGTAGGCTCCACTATTCTTGGCTTAGATATGCTTATGAAGAAGGAAATTGATCATGTATTCAACCCTGTTGGAGGAATGCACCATGCAAGAAGGGATAGAGCAGCAGGATTTTGTGTATTTAACGATGTTGCAATAGCCATAGTTCATGCCAAAAAGGATTATGGTCTAAAAAGGATTCTTTATGTTGACATAGATGCTCATCATGGAGATGGTGTCTTCTATGAGTTCAATAAAGACTCAACTTTATACATAGCTGATATACACGAAGATGGTAGATATGTATATCCAGGGAGTGGGTTTAGTAATGAGAAGGGTTCTGGCGACGCGGTAGGAACAAAGATGAATCTGCCTTTAGCTCCAGGATCTGGAGATGAAGAATTTAAGGAAGCCTTTACCAAAGTGGAAAAGTTTGCTCATCGAATAAAGCCTGAGCTGATAATATTTCAGTGTGGAACAGATGGGTTAAAGAACGATCCTAGTGCACATCTAAACTATACTGAGGAAGTGCATAGATACGCAACAAAAAAACTTCATAGTATTTCACATAAGTTATGTGATGGTAGGATACTGGCTTTAGGTGGGGGAGGCTACAATCCTAATAACGTTGCCAAGGCTTGGCTTGAGGTAGTTAAAGGTCTTATTTGTTGATCACTATATAAATGCCATAGTGAAGTGAGTTGCTTTAATCTCTAAACAAATGTTAATCTAATCAGATCGCCAACAAAATTTGTTACAATTATAACCACAAACGCTATGATCAAGTGTTCCATGATTACCCTCCAAGGTTTTACTTTTTGCTCCCTTGCAATGTAGAAACTAAAGATTCCCAAAAGAAATAATCCCCAAACAATACTTATAATAATCGCTGTTATGAGTGGAAATAAAAGGATAGGAACAACAAAAGTCATAGCGAAAACAAATTTAGATAGAAAGGTAGAGGCTGTTGATTCCCATATCTCCCTTGCTGTATGCTTAATCTCTGATTCTTCAGAGATATGAATACCTAATGCATCTGAAAAGGCGTCTGCTATTGCTATCGTTAGTATACCTCCAATAACAGCAAGTTCTGATCGGGTGCCAGCATTTAGACCTACTATCAACCCTAATGTTGTGATTACCCCAGAAGTTAAACCAAAGCTAAATCCCGTTTTTATTGAATGTTTTATCATAATTATACCCTGAATCTAATCCTCAGGTTCATATTATTTGTAGTTTTTGTTCTTAAGATTAAGTACCATCTATATGTAATCCTGTGAAGGCTTCGCTCTACTAAAAGCCTTGATCAAACTATCCCACTGATCTTTTGTCTGCCTTAACAAAGCCATCTCATGTCTTACAAAGGTTCTATCTGTATCATCCTTCAGCTCTTTTAACAATGATCCGCATGCTTTAATGCAAAAGAGAATAATCGAACCAAGGTCTACTTTTTCATTATAGATTACCTTTCCAAAATTGTATACTATCCTTCTACGATTGTTGATATTCTCAAGAGTTGCATCTTCGACCATAATTGAAAGAAAATTAAACTTGTATTTATGCTTAAATTTTTCATAAATTAAAATTGAGTTCTTATGTTCCCTTCACGCAACAAGTATGTATATAAATCATTGATTGGTAATATTATATACCGTTGAGTGGATATTATTGGATTGAAGACAGATTATCAAATAAATCGTTATTAGATAATATAAAATTAACTGGAAAGATGTCACAATCGTGCTTAATCTGCAAAGGCGGGAGAATGTTATGCGGGAAGTTAAGATGCCCCATTATAGCTAAAGTCAAATCCATGGTAAAAAGCTCTTCTTCGATACTGTCAGAAAGAATCGAGGGTTCGACTCCACCAGGGGCTTTTGTGGGAAGAACAGGATACCCTAAAATCTACATAGGACCTATGTTACCTCCATACTTTGGCAATAATGAAATACTTGATACTCCTGAGCTTTGGATAGGCAAATCCATCGATGAAATTATAGAGTATCGCCTCAGTTTGATTAGAGGCAAGATCAGAATGCACATATCAGATGCCTCTAAAGGCAATCGCTTGTTAGATTTACTTCAAGAGATATCTATGAGCACATCACCAGTAGATTCAGAGGCAGAGTTCAACAAAAGACCTATAGGCACAATATATTTAAGTGATGAGACCCAACCCTTTGGTCCCTCATCATCGTTAAAATCCTTTAAAACCTTTAATAATGTAAGTGTTGATAGAAGAATCGAAAAGGCCTACTATGATAGAGATATGAAGGCCTCTGAGGCTATAGTTAAGTTATACAACGATGGGGTTCTTGTTAGCAAAATTCAGCGTGCCTTCAGCGTTGGTATGCTAGGGATTGGGAATAAAAGGAAACTAGTACCCACGAGGTGGAGTATTACCGCTGTTGATGACTTAATCTCACTTTGGTTAATCAAAGAGATAAAACAATACGATAGTTTGGACAATTATGAAGTGTACCTTTTTAGGAACTTGGATAATATATTCTTGGCAATACTTATGCCAGATAAATGGGGATTTGAGTGGATAGAGGCATGGTTTCCTGGAACTGTTTGGAATGTCGGGGGAAAGAATCCAGCCATAATGGGCGATTATGAAAGCTATTTGGGAAGGTCTACTTATGCTAGTGTGGGCGGATGCTATTATTCCGCAAGACTAGCGGTAGTTGAAAAGCTGAAAAAGATGAGGAAGCAAGCAAAAGCCCTTGTTTTAAGAGAGATTCACCCGGGGTATATCTTACCTGTTGGCGTCTGGAATGTTAGGGAGAGTATTAGGAAAGCGTTAAAAGAGAAGCCGAAGAAGTTCGACAGTTTACAATCTGCTTTAAATTTTGCTTTTAAAGTTCTTACAGTGCCTATTAATAAATGGATAGAGAATAGTGTAGTTTTAAAGGAAGCTCTTTTCCAAAAGAAGATCACAGATTTCTAATCAGGATGGTGCTTTTGGTCACTTACTCTTACATCACTTGCAAGAATGCTATCTTGCGCAGTAATTTACCTGGCTTAGATTATTCTTTAAACCCTTACTTCGGTTGTGAACATGGTTGTGTTTACTGCTATAGTCCATCTGTATTTCGTGATATCAAAATCGCGAAAAACTGGGGGAGATTCGTGAAAGCAAAGATAAACATTGCTGAAATTCTAAGTAATCAACTGGAGAAGCTTCCAAAGGGTGTAGTTGGCATAAGTACGGTCACAGATCCTTACCAACCATTAGAAGCAAAGTTACAACTGACAAGAAAATGTATTGAACTATTATTAAACCACAAATTTCCAGTTTCTATACAGACAAAATCCACTTTAGTCTTGAGAGATAAAGATTTAATCAAATTAGGTAGGACTGATGTAGGTTTTACTATCACTACTCTTAAAGATGATCTTGCTAGGAAATTACAGCCAAGGGCTCCACTACCTAGTTCTCTTGCTCAAGTTATAGAGGAATTCTCTAACGAGGGAATAAACACATGGATATTTTTAGGACCAATAATACCTGGGATAAATGACGATGATGAAAGTCTTTTGCAGATAATCGATCTGGCAAAGAAGACAAAGAGCGAGATAGTCTACGATAAGCTTAACCTGAGAACTTGGGTACTAGATTCTATGATTTCGTTTTTAAAAAAGGAAAGACCTGAACTTAAGGACCGTCTATCATCACTCGTTGGAAGCTACTCAGATTATTGGTATAAATTAAAAGTTAGATTAGAAGATGCATGTTTGAAAAGAGATGTTATTTGCAGGGCAGCCTTTCCCTAGCTTTATAAGGTGTTTATCTTATATGACTAATAGCTAAGTTTTAATCAAATGAACCTGATTCAAAAGGCCTTAAGATGGTTTTTATCATGCTAAGGTGAGGTATTTGGTCCATCGCATAGCAGTATTAGATAGGGAAAGATGCCAACCCAAAAAGTGTGGGTTAGAGTGCCATAGATTCTGTCCGGGCGTGAAGATGGGAAACAAGACCATAATATTTGGTGATGATGGAAAACCTATAATAAGTGAAGAACTATGCACAGGATGTGGTATTTGCACTAAGAAATGTCCTTTCGATTCGATTTTGATAATTAACTTATCAGAGGAGTTAAAGGAAGATAGGATTCACCAATATGGTCCTAACGGGTTTAGGCTCTATAGATTGCCAATACCAAGAAGAGGAGCCATAGTGGGCTTGGTCGGGAAAAATGGTACTGGAAAAACGACGGCATTGAATATCCTTTCTGGCAAAATTAAACCAAATATGGGCATGATAGAAAATTCTCCCGATTGGGATTTGATTATAAATCATTTCCAAGGAACAGAACTTAAGGATCATTTTGAGAAGATTTATAATAAGGAGTTAATAGTCTCTTTCAAACCTCAAAATGTGTACGATCTAGTCAAAGTTTGGAAGAACGATTCACTATCGTTATTGAAAATGTTCGATGAAAAAGGAAAAATGGATGAATTAATTGAAAGTCTAAACCTTAAGGAGTCTTTGCAAAAACTTACTAAAGAACTGAGCGGTGGAGAGCTTCAAAGGCTGGCAGTAGCCATATGCGCCCTAAAGGATGCTGACATATACTTTTTTGATGAACCATCATCCTATAATGATGTGTACCAAAGGTTGGGTGTTGCTAAAGTAATATCTGGCTTGGCTAAGGAAGGGAAATCTGTCATGCTCATCGAGCATGATTTGACAGTTTTAGACTATTTGAGCGATTACGTGCACATTCTATATGGGGATCCTGGAGCTTATGGAATTGTATCTGGCGTAATGTCAGCGAGAGTTGGAATAAATGCGCTACTTGATGGATATTTACCAGCTGAGAACGTGAGGTTCAGAGACAATCCTATAACATTCGATATTTATGCTCCTGTAGGAGATTCTTTGCAAACACCAAACATAATAGAGTATACGGATCTTTTGAAATCCTACTCGAGTTTCAAATTAAAAGTTTCAAAAGGGTCTCTAAAAGAAGGAGAAATTATAGGAATCTTAGGAGGAAACGCATTAGGAAAGACAACCTTCATGAAGATAATAGCTGGAGAGGAAAAAACTGATGAAGGAGAGGTTAAATTTAAAGCCAGAATATCATACAAACCTCAGTATCTTAACGTTGAATCCGATGAAGATGTCAAGACCCTTTTAGATAGAGCATCGGGAGGCAATCTAGAAACAGGTTTGATTCGATCCTTGATAATCAATCCCTTAAGGATTCATAAACTATATGATAAGTTATTAAAGGATTTGAGTGGGGGGGAGTTACAAAAGGTAGCTGTAGCAGAGTGCTTGCTGAAAGAAGCTGATGTTTACGCTTTAGACGAGCCTTCAGCTTTTATGGACGTGGAGGATAGAATAGCCTTTGCAAAAGTAGTTCAAAGGTTCGTAAAGGCTAAAGGTAAATCTGCAATGATAGTGGATCACGATGTTCAACTCATAGACATTGTTTCTGACTCTCTCATAATATTTACTGGTGAGCAGGGGGTTAAAGGTGAAGCCACATCTCCTATGGAGAAAGAAAAAGGCATGAATAAATTTCTCAAAGACTTAGGAATAACTTATAGACGTGACATTGACACTGGAAGGCCTAGGGTCAACAAGCCTGGTAGCAAGTTGGATAGAGAGCAGAAGGAGAGGGGATCTTACTATTATCTATCAAAGAAGGAAAATTTTCACAGTGAAAAATCATAAAATGAATTTTAAGTTCACCTGTGTTTTCCTTCAAAGTCTATACTAATATACTTTTTAAGATTAACAGCCTCTTTTGATAATCTATTCAAATTTTCAATATGATTCAATTCTTTCCAGCAAGACAAAGAATCCAAAATAGCATGAAGGGCCAGCATCATCAATTTTTCCTTCATGTAGTAATTTGCTTCATCCTCAAAGCTTATTCCAGCCTGCTCAAGATACTTTTTGCCAAACTTTTCATAAAGTGATAATGCAAAAATTGATAGCCAGAAATGGGACTTTTCTAAATCATCTATGAGACTAAGATCCAAATCCTTATCTAAAATAGTTTTTACAGCCTTATTCATTTTTTCTATAGTGATATCGTTGGGATAAATTATCTTATTTTCTTTTGTTCCATCTTTCAATTTGATTCTCCTTTTGATCTTAATATCCTCTGGGTAGTTTATGTTAAAGAAAGAGTTCAACTCGTTATCAATTTCTCTCATATTCTCCACACTGATAAGATAAGATTTTCTGCTCCCTCTTATTATATCATCAGGTCTCCATCTCTTAAGGCTTAGAAGGGCTTCATAACATAATAATACATGCTCTCTTCTATAAACAGCAATAAGAGGTTCAATCTTGCCATCTGGCCATAGAGGTGAAATAGCATCATAACCGTTTGCTTTATCTACTAATAATTTGAGAATGTTTTCATTCAAATAAGGTGTATCACAAGGCAAAATCAAAACAAAATCATCTTTGATTACTCTTGTACTAGTTGCAATACCTACAAGGGGACTATGCCCAAAGCCTTTTAAATCCGCTCTTACGATAAGATTAGGATAATTTTTAGAGAAGATGTTTGAATATAACTTTACTTGCTCTTCATCCCTTACTATTATAGCAACTTTATCAGAGATTTTATAGGCTGTATCAATAACCCATTCTATCATTCTCTTTCCATTTACAATTTCTAAGGCCTTGTCTCTTCCCTTATAGCCGGGCTTCTGAAAGCGTCTACTCTCTCCGCCGGATAAAATGGCAACACCTATGCTCATTAATTACACCTCTAATTATAATCACCAACTTAGATTTAGGTTAATACTTAGGCTAAAGTTTGCATGATTTTAACTTAATATTTGTAATCTTTTGATAAGTCTTTCACATATGTAAAGATCTTTATAATAGGGATAAAACTCACATAGGATAGTTTTGATTAAACTCATTAAATCGCTTCAGGTAAAGACGTGTTGGGTGATGATCAAAGTCAAGGTAATGGAAAGAAATAGTAGCAAATTAATTTATTACTTAATAAAATATCCTTTCCAAAAAATTCTAACCTTTTAAAATGTAAGAAAATACTTTATGGGATAGGTCTAGCTTACTTAAATCTAGCTCCAGTAAAGTTCCTTTCTCTGCTTTTTCAAAAGATGGTTTATAGTCCAAAATCAACTCATCCAACTTGACTAATCTTTCTAATGTGAGTGGGTCTTTACTTGCAGGGAAGTCAAGGGTCTTGAATATGGTTGGGGCTATTAGCTTAGCTAAAGCAAGCATTGCCCAAGATACATCTCTAATCTCCCACTGAGCTGCACTATCACATCTTTGACTGAAGATGTGCCTAAACTCTCTTGGATTTGCCGTTATGGTTATGTTAGTCTTACATGCAGACGGTACTATGAACCTAGCATCTTCTTTATGAAGGCCTTTTTCTGAATATGCTTTATAGATTTGCTCACTAATAGCCATAAAATCATCGTAGCTAAGCTCGATTTTAGTATTATTGACTTTAACTTGAACTTTTTCATTCTTTATGGAAGGGGGCTTTATGTACCATCTATCCTTTCCTATTCCCACATGCCTTTGGCTCTGCTGAGAGAAAGAGGCTATTCGATGTCTTACTAATTGATGAGTAAAAACTCTGGAAACATTTTCTAAACTATAAGTCAAAGAACCATGCTCCATTACATCATAGTGCCCTAACTGAAGAGCCTTTTCTATCATTCTTTTTACATCAGCATCGCTCAATAGATCTTTTCTAAGATAAAGCTCAGATGATGAGTGTTGGGAATAGCAAGACCTCATAGCTGAAGCACAAACTCTCTCAAGGTTATGGGTGTATGAAATGAGAACTACTTTTGTTTCCATGATTCTGATACGAATTTTCGAATTATAAAAGAATTTGGGACTTAATGTTAATCTCTATTGTTTTGACCAAGCTATAGGTTGTCTTGCACTCGTTTTCTTAACCAATTCTTCTATGCTAAGTCTTAATATTCTGGTGATTTCTGTGAAGGTTGAGTTCGAATAATCTTCAAGCTTACCTTGATCTGATAGTGTGGAAATCATAGGATCTACAGGGATCTTGCCAAGGAATTTTATTCCAAAATCTTTTGCAACTTCAGGCCCTTTTGAAGGTCCATAAAGCTCTATCTTTTCTCCACATTTAGGGCATTCTATATGGCTCATGTTTTCTATGAGACCTATTATTGGTATGCTCATATGCCTAGCCATGTTCATGGCTTTTTTCACAACCATTACTGCAAGGTCTTGGGGAGAAGATACTACTATTACCCCATCAAGGGGAAGGGACTGGAAGACAGTTAAAGGTGCATCGCTCGTGCCAGGAGGAAGGTCTACTAACAGGTAGTGAAGCTCTCCCCAATCAACATCCTGATAAAGCTGCCTTATAGCAGAGTTGATGATAGGACCTCTCCAAATTATTGGGGTTGTTGGATCATCGAGTAAAAGGTTTATAGATATCACTTTTATTCCTAACTTTGTCAATATAGGGTTTATCCCAAACTCTCCTTTTGTAGGTCTCTCCTTTAAACCAAATATCTTTGCTATGCTCGAACCTGTTATGTCAGCATCCAATATACCAACCTCGTGGCCTTGCCTCCTTAGTTCTACAGCCAGCATTCCAGTTACAAAGGATTTTCCCACACCTCCTTTCCCAGATACTATTGCAATTAAATTCCTTATGCGTTTTTTTTCGAGTTTCTCTATCGTTGATGTTGCTCTTCTTTTTTGCTGAATGCTTTTTGAGAAGGCATCAAGTTCTTCTTTTGTCATAGAAGTTAATTCTACATCAACAGCTTTTACTCCTTTTATGCTCTCCAAAGCCTTTTTTACATCGCTTTTTATAGTATTGGCAAGGGGGCAGTTAGGCACTGTAAGCGCAACAGTAACCCTTACTTTATTTTCATTTATTTCTACACCTTTTACCATGTTTAAATCTACTATGTTAATACCTATCTCTGGGTCTATAACTCTCTTCAATCCATCGATTATTGCTTTTTTACTTAACATGCCATCAAACCTTCATTCCTCTTTTTATCTTCACTTTAACTAATTTATGTATGTTCATTTATAAAATCGTTTAAGTTGATTTAAAGTCTGAAAAGTTTAATTAATCAATTTCCAATATATTTCTAAGAGAGAATGAGTAATAATTGACAACAAAAGTAAGTGTGAACCCAGGTGCATGCCAAAATGAAGTGGTCATCGAAGCAAGGAAAATAGGGTCGAAGGTTATAATAAACATACGGTCTGACTGTCCTAGTGTGTTGAAACTTTCTGAAAAGATAAAGGAAATAAGTCTGCGTGATGTATTAAGAAGAATGGAAGACAACATCGTCTATAAGGCTGCTTCTGAGGCAAGACTGCATTCAACATGTGCTGTTCCTTGTGCCATATTAAAAGCAGCCGAAGCAGAGTTCGAATTGGCTGTTAAAAAAGACGTTAAAATATTATTTGCGAAAGAGAAGGAAAATTCAACTCATGGAGATTAAATTATTTCCTTATCTTAAGATAAGCTTGGCCATCATGCATAGACTGCTCACGAAGCTTGTCTTATCAATTAAAATGTTCTTCTAGGCTTCTTCTTAGGCTCCCTCAAGACCTTCTTCAGAGTATGATACCATTACCCCATATAAGAACTTTTCATTTGGATATACTCCTCAGGAATAAGCTAGAAGTGCATAAGGGCTGAAAGGATTTTATCCTGCATGAGACCTTCATTTCTCTTAAAGACCTTTGCTTCCTTCACTATCTTTACAAGTAAGTCTATAATAACATCAAATATATTTTGGTTGACTCTAGAATAAAAAGGAAAAGTGAATTTAATTGGGGGAGTATAAAGTCCTCGTGTCATTATCCAAAAGCGTCGACATTTCATCCAAAAACCTTCTTGCACGGCAGATAACCACAATGTTAAGATCTTTAGGGTTAGATTTCTCCAGTGAAGAAATTAAAAAGAACATCATTTTGATAAAATCGAAGGATCCTGTCAATGTTGCTGAAGCTGTATCAAGGATACCGGGAGTGGATTACACTGCAATAGTGGAAAGCGTATCTTCTAATTATGAAGACGTTGTTGATTCCATAGTAAAAGCTGGAGTGAAGCTTATCTATCCTGGTGAGACCTTTAATGTAAAGGTCAATGTAAAAGGTTCTTTACCCTATCTTAGTAGAGACATAGAATTCGCAACTTGCGCAAAGATTGTAGGGGAGTTAGGGGAAAAAAACGTAAGATTAGATAAGAAGAATCCTTCAAAAATGATTTGTGCAGAGGTAGAAGATGAGATTGCCTACATATTTTACTATAAGTATGATGGACCTGGAGGAGTGCCCGTTGGTTCGAAGGGAAAAGCGCTATGCGTTTTGTTTGGAGATAATAATAGTGCTGTCTCAAGCTGGTTGATGATTAGGCAAGGAATATTTCCTCACTTTCTGTTCTTTGATGCCATCCCTTATTTTGATCACTCTAATGTAAAAAGAATAATGACCATCGCAACTCTTCTTAGAGAATTTTTGCCCGTTAGAAGATACAGTATTACTGCCTTGAGGATAGGTTCGATCATCAAAAAATTAAGGCAGGTCTGCTCTTCTGAAATCCTACCATATGTGCTTAATAGAATGACCATGAGAATCACATCTGCCTATGCTAATAAGATTGGTGTTAGCATTATTGCTATTGGAGAAAGCTTAGAAAAAAGTAACCTTCAAACCATCAAAGACTTAATTGAGATATCTTCAAATTATAACAAACAAATTCTATTCCCACTAATTGGACTAAACGAAAAGGAAATAATAAATTACTCAAAAAAGATTGGAATATTTAAATTTGCGAAAGAAAAAAAGTTGGAAATGGGCTCAACTAAGATCGATAGAAAAGCCATAATAAAGGTAGAAAGTAAATTAGAAATAGATAAGCTTGTTGAAGAAGTCCTGAGTAAAGCTATCTTGATCAATCTCGACAAAGGATTCGATGATATTCATAACATTCTTAATAATTACTTTTCTCAAAAACTTGAATCATAGTATGCATTATATCAAAGGTATTCCTTATTCATTGCAAAAAATGAATTGGGTTAGATCTCTCTTTTGGGCAAGGGAAAGCCTCCGCTGGTTTTTCCTTTTAACCAATTCATCCTGAAAAGTTTTGGATCAAGCTTATATGTCCTTCATGCTTTATAGCTTTGTGCGGGCAATGAAGACAATAGCCCTGGCGACTGATGAGCTGGATCTTGAGTGCTGAGCCCGACAAAAAGTATAGATTGTAACAAATATAGCTGATAGGTAGACTCATATGCTCATCCATCTATAATACTGATTATGGTTAAATAACATCCTCACTGAAGTATCTAATGATTAAATATTTTCTTATAACTCCGACTTTTTTATCTCGATAAACCCCAGTCAAAGAATGTTTATCATAATCGGTTCATCAAAGTCGTGCATACATTTATTCAATACTTCCTTTCTTTACATGTAATTTAATATGTGTCTCCTCATCTTCGATCTGTATAGTAGTATGAGCCATCTTAAACTTCTCCTTAAGAACTTTTATTGCTTGTTCTCTTATTTTATCCCATTCTTCAAGTTTGTTTATAGTAAGATGGGCACTCATAGCATATATGCCAGACGTTATAGTCCATATATGCAAATGGTGAACTCCTGTGACGCCATCTATGCTCAATAAAGCCTCTTCAATTTTTTTAGGAGAAATATGCTCTGGCACACTCTCCATAAGTATGTTTGCACTTGCTTTGATCAAATTGTATATACTAGGTATCATGATCAGAGCTATGAATAAACTTGCTATAGGATCGGCGATATGCCATCCCGTTAAAAAGATGATCATCCCTGCAGTGATTACTCCTATAGAGCCTAGGGTATGCATAACTAAGACTAGAAATGCAGAGCGAAAGATGAGACTCTCTTTTGATGAGCTATGCAATAACGTGGTTCCAATCAGGTTTATAACCAGCCCTACCAGTGCTACTGTTATCATAAGGGAGCCCGAAACATCTGGTGGGCTAAGAAGACGTTGATATGCTTGGGTGAGGATGTATAAAACAAGCAGTATTAGAATTATACCATTGAATAATGTGGCCAATACTTCGAGGCGATAATATCCAAAAGACTTCTCAGGAGTTGGTGGTTTAGTGGCAAAAGTAATAGCAAAAAGTGTCATGATCAAAGCTCCAACGTGAGAAAACATGTGGATGGCATCTGTTACCAAGGCTAAACTGTTGGCTAAGATACTACCTACAATCTCAACTATCATATACAAAGAAGTAAGTACAATAACTGCAACTAACCTTGATCTATTTTGGGAGGTAATTGACACAAATCGTATGTACACTTTTATTTTCATATAAAAATATCGATTTGGAATTTTTTATCATAGCAATGAGTATAGAAAATTATGGGACATAAAGTATTCAGAAATAATTTAATGTCACTCAGACCTTATCGTAACATCATCCGAGCAATAGAAGGAAATACTTAAATCTAATAATTACAAACTTTTTGAGGATAATTGAAGAAGCGTAGGTTCAAAGAAGACTCGATTAAAAGAAGGGCTGAGCAGATTCTTGGAGTAGATAGTGAAGCAAGTGAAGATGAAATAAAGAGGGCTTATCGAAGACTTGTATTAAAGTATCATCCTGATAGAAATCCTGAAGATCATAATTCGATGGAGAGCATGCAGCTAATAACTCAAGCTTATGATCTTCTTCTAAAAGGGATTGATTACGATGATCCGAAGCAGTATGAGTTGCTTGAGGATGAGAAGTTAATCAGATCCATATTACCTAAGGGAATTGAACCTGAACCTCTTGGCGAATCTTATAAGGACTGGCACAGAAAGCAATTCTATGAAGGTTGGATATGATGGCAGAACCCATTTATGATAAAGCACTTTATAATGTCTTTGATGATTATGCGAAAGAATACGATTCTTGGTACTTTAAGCATCCTGCCATCTATGAATCAGAGGTTCAAGTCGTAAAAGAGTTCAACTTAAGAGGCCTTGGCTTAGAAATAGGAATAGGGTCAGGAGTATTTGCAAGAAGGATTGGTGTTGATGTAGGTGTTGATGCCAGTCTTGCCATGCTTCACATAGCCAAGGAGAGAGGTTTAGAGGTAATTCAAGCCGTAGGAGAGCATCTTCCCTTCATCGATAAAATCTTTGATTATGTGCTTATGGTTTGCACCCTTTGCTTCCTCGATAAACCTAGTTTAGTCATCAAGGAGTCTTTTAGAGTTCTAAAGAAGGATGGTAGTTTGATAGTTTGTGTGGTTTTAAAGGACTCACCTTGGGGAAGATTATATGAGGAAAAGAAGAAGTCTGGGCATAAATTTTACACATATGCAAAGTTCTATACCATCCATGAACTTAAGAAACTTATTGCTGATCAGGGTCTATATATAGTAGAGGTTATGAGTACTTTAAGCTATGGTCCATTCGAGGATGAAAAGTGTGAGAAGCCTTTAAGAGGTTACAAAGGTAGTTTTGTATGTTTAAGAGTAAAGAGAAATAATTGAAAGTTGAATTCATTCTTTGATCCTAGTCTTTTTGAATAATATTAGCATATTAAGCATCATGTATACTCTATTAGTCCACGTGAGTTTTAACCTGCGATTAGTATGCTAACTTTGGTATAGTATAATGGTGCCAAAACTTTCTTAATCGAATTACCTACTATAAACTTCTCTATCCATCGTTTTCATGCTTCTTCTTAGTTAAATCCCTCAGGTAAGCTTATAGTAAGCCTGAATATACTTATTGTAATAAAGCTGTAAACCTTTACTAGTCTGTTGAAAAGGTTCTTTAACCTTGTCCTTATGGCTATACGGGATAAAGCGAGTTCATTACCTATCAATGACAGAGAAGGCACGCACATCCTCTTGTAAGAGGTATAAGATTTTTCTCATATATTTTATCCATCATTTCCTTCCGATTACAATCTGTAAGCTAAAGTATATATCCATCTTTCTATTTGTAATTAAGTAAGATTTGGCTATGAAAGAAGTTATAGTGGAAGTTATTGGTGTAGATCCGCCGTGCGGAAGGTGTCAAGCGACTTATAAAAATGTTGAGGAAGCAGCTTCAGCTCTAAAAGCAGAAAACATTAACGTTAAGATTTTAAAGTTAAATGTTCAGTCCAAAGAGATCATTGCGAAATATGGTGTTCTTGTGGCTCCTGCACTAGCTATTAACAATATCGCTAAAGTGATAGGAAGAGTCCCTGACAAAAAAGAAGTCGAAAGGCTAATCCGTGCAACTGTTAGTTGAGTGATCAAAATATGAAGGTTGACTATCCAGAAATTCAAAGAAAACTCATAAAGATTCTTGATTTAAAGTTCCCGCCAGTAGCCATAACCTTGATAAGAAGAGCAAGTGATATTCCTCAGAATATAGCTGAGCTTGACAAGCCTATGTTCTACTGTGGCA
>Ga0272449_1000428_pt1 | contig 50366 bp, 41 predicted proteins | sample YNPCB0241_FD_198679 | JGI IMG/M metagenome (GOLD analysis project Ga0272449, IMG submission 198679) | Hot spring sediment microbial communities from Yellowstone National Park, WY, United States - YNP-CB-024-1 | ecosystem: Environmental > Aquatic > Thermal springs > Hot (42-90C) > Sediment...
ACCCATTCTGCCACATTTCCCATCAGGTCGTATATCTTGCTTCCACCTTCTATGACATAGTCGTCATTGCTCGAAGCAACCTTCCTTGGCTCCTTGTATCCCGAGCAATAAAGCGTTGCTATATCCTTCCCCTTGCAAGCCTTGACATCGCCAGTATCTCTTTCATACGGGTACACCCTGCTACTATTGGACCCTTTCGCCACCCTTTCCCACTCTATCTCCGTTGGAAGTCGTCTTCCGACAAACTCGCAATACTTCTGAGCCATGTCTCTGCTTACATTGACCACTGGGAAATCCTTGTAGGCATCGCTAGAATAGTAGTTATCAGCAAACCCAGGCACATTGTCTGCTAACGGTTCAGCGCACTCCCCCATCAGCACACAATAGCGGTATTGTTCATTTGTGACCTCGTGTTCTTCAATATAGAAGTCTTTCACCTTGACCTTCGCTGTGGGATATACCTTGGGGAGCAGTAAGCCTTGGTCGAGAGTGGAACATGAAGTGTTCCCATCTTCAGGAAGACAAGCCTTGTCGTCACCAAAAACCAACTCGCCACCTTTTACAAACACGAGGTTCGTTGGTTCTGGAGGTTTCTTACCGTGCACGCATGATAACACAAGCACTACCGACATTATCAAGGTCAACTTCATGGCCACCTCCTCTATCAAAACCTACCACCAACACCAAGAGCCACGCCATCATAAGGGATGACAATGGGCTTTACATTGCTTGTGACCTTCTCTTCGGATTCCACCACCTTCCTTGTAAACTCCCAGACAAGAAGCCCAGCAGATATGGCTAGAAGCCCAGCCCCAGCACCATATAAGCCATATGTAAGTTTCTTGTAAAGATTGAATCTGGATTCTCTTTCGTAATAGTCAGATGCCTTTGTCCTTAGATAGCCTGCTGCAACCCCAATCGCTGCTGCTCCGATAACTCCACTTATGATCCCAACCGTGCCACGCGCAGAAAACGGTCTTTTCTCTAAATACAAACTTGCCTTCACTTCGATTGTCTGGTTTGGCTCGACTGTGACAGTCTCGCTGAACTTCGTGTATCTCTCCTTCTCTATCACCACCTGATGCGCCCCTGCCTCCACCCGAACGACATCTCGATAGGGCGTGATAGCAACGACCTTCCCATCAATATAGATCCTCGCCTTCGCCACATTTACATTGAATGTCAACCCACCACTCTCTCTACTCAAGGAAAAGTTAAGTTTCATAGGCTCTTTAGGGCGAACGACCACCTCTTTGGTCATTGGTTCAAAACCCTTCTTCGCTAGGAATATCTTGTAAGTGCCTGCCTTCAATGAGACGACAGTAGGCGTCTGACCTACAACCTTCGAGGGATCATCAATCGCGACATCAGCCCCAGCAGGTTCCGACTCTATCGTAATTTCTACTGGCGCAGTCAAAGCCTTTTCAAGGGTATATACGAGCTTCACAGGCTGGTGTGGCTTGACCTCAAATACCTTTTTTAGTGGGTCGTAGCCTTCGAGTTGCACGAACAAGGTGTGTTCGCCAGGCTGGATATGCGTGGTGAAGGGTGTTTGACCAAGAATCTTTGTCGGGTCGTCTATCGCCACATCCGCACCCGAAGGCTCGGTCTCGATCGTGACTTCTGGTAAAGCCTTGTAAGCCTTTTCCTTCAAGACCTCGATTGTTCCCAACACATCTTTTGTTTCGGGTGCGTCTTTCCCGTTTTGTTCTTTGTAGAGCTGAAGATAGCCCTCATATGCCTTGATCGCCTTCTCGTATTCCGCAGCCCTTTCCCACGCCTTCGCAGCATTATAGAGATTTGCCGGATGGGGAAAGACCTGGTTTGCCTCCTCGAACGCAGTTGCTGCATCTACATAGTTGCCAGCATCGTATGCTGCCTGTCCCTTTTCATAAAGTGCCTTTGCCCTCTGTCTGGCCGTTTCCTGTGCAAAAGATAGACCAGGGATAAAAAGGGCAATGAGTATAGCCACGAAACATCTTCTTCGCATGTGAACCTCCGACATCGTCGTCTTAGAGCGACAAAGCCTACAAATAATACCATAAAAGGGGTACAGAGGTGACTATTTTCAAAAAAGATGAAAAATCGCTAGACTTTTTTCGATTGTCTGGTGGCGTTGTTAGCCCATGTTTTTGCGTGACCACACTCTTAGGACAGTTGCTGTTTGCGTGCTCGCTTTTTCGTGTTCGGTCGCAGACCAAGCGGAAAGCGAGTTGGACACTAGGAATAGGGATGCTCTGCTCGAAGCTGGCGATGTGTCGTCAGAAAGCGACCAGATAGACTTGCAGGAAGATGGGGGCTCGCCAGTATCTAATACGGGGGAATACCCCCAGAATGAGCTTTTTCTAAAGATTGTCTCCCCTTCAGGCAGTGGCTATTTTGCGACTTCTTCAGGCATCATTAGTCTTAGTGGAATCGTTTTTTTTAGACCCGACCAAAGTCCAAAGGTCTCATGGGTTGCCAAGTCTAGCGATGGTGGGCAAATCATAGCACAGGGGGATGCGACAGGCTCGCCATTTTGGACAACCGACGAGATCCATCTTGGGGTTGGTGACAACCTTGTTGTCGTGACCGCAAGCGCTGGCGAAGAGATTGCTGAGGACCAGGTACTCGTTACCTACAATCCATCTTTCCCTTTTCCTGGTGCGCCAGTTTTTCGCCCGCCAGCCATATTCACAAACGAGAAGATAGATGTAGTCGCAACCATAGCGATTAGCCCCCTTGGGCAGCTCGTGGACAACTATGTGGTTTTGGTCGAGGCAGACCAGACAGGCAAGATTGTTGGGACGGTTGGGCAGATGCTGGACGATGGCATGGTGGAAAGGTCTGGCGACGAAGTGCTTGCGGACGGTGTTTTTAGTGTGAAGTTCAGCTATGTATGTTCGGAACCCAAGGCTGTCTATTTCAGGGTTCTGGCTCGGACAAAGGACGACCAAGGCAACATCTATGTGGCAAAGTCCGCGCTTACAAGGTTTGATTGCATTGCTCACCTTAGCGAAGAAATGTGCGCATCGCACCAGAGGACGCTTGCTCGGGCGAGGCAGGCATATCTTGATGCACTTTCACAAAACCTTGGAGTGCCACAAGCAAGGGCACGGGCGCTGGAGGTCTTTCAAGCGGACAAGAATGTGGTCGAGATGGCGAAAAAAGATGAAGAAGGTGGGCTCTGGGTTAGGTTTTCTGATGGTGTGCTTGGTGCTTTGAATGTGGCAAATAAAGATGTTCGTGGAGGAGATGGGGCTGAATCGGGGTTAGGGGTTGTCCAATCTTTTTTGTCCTCGAACGCAGATGTGCAAAGTAAGGCAGTTCTTGCACTTTCTCCGTTCTATTCCGATTTCAAGGATGACGAGGCTTCCTTTGTCGCCGATACTTTTAGCCCTTCAGGTTGCCCATCGTTTACAGTATTTGGGCAAAGTGGCGCAAAAGGGTTTCAGGATGCAGGGGCGGGATTGAAGGCTATGAGGATGATGAATAAGGCTGGAGTTATCGCCATTGCGACCCATGCGGAGGTCTATTTCGCTTCGCTTTCAGAGAGTGCGAAAAGTGCGATGGGTGTGCGGCACAAAGGTGCGATGGAGGTGTTGTGGACAGGCGAGGCTGTAAACTGTGGGGGGATGAGCAGTGAGATGAAGACATGCAAGTCCTCGACAGAATGCCCTCAAGGCTCTGAATGCTTGGTAACGCAGGCGGTTGTAAAGACGCAGGGTACGACTCAGTTCGTCGAAAAGACAGGGGTGTGCTACGATGCAACTCAAGTTGACTTGATGACGGGTCGTGTGGTGCTTGGTGCTCAGACATACGGGGTGACACCTGCGTTCATCGAATATCTGGGCAGGGCGCAAAGATTTCCTTCAAGCCTTGTGTATCTTGGAGGGTGCAAGACCCTGTGGAATGGTTCTTTGGCTTCTGCTTTCCTGGCTTCTGGCGCCAAAACCATACTTGGTTACACTGGCAAGGTTACGAACAGGTTTGCAAAGGATGTGGGGCAGGCATTCTTTACGAAGATGCTGGAAGAAGGAAAGACTGCGGGTTATGCGTACGGTGTCGGTGTGCAGGACCCCGCAAATCCTGGGTCTTATTTGCGTCTTTTAGGCTCGAAAAAACTAAGTTTTTCGAGCGCTTCGATAATCAATGAAAGCTTCGAGGCAGGGGATTTGAGCGCATGGCAGACATCTGGGGATGCAAGGGTGATATGGAGGTTTGGTGAAACCAAGCCATCTGAAGGGAAGTTCATGGCTTTGATATCTACAGGGCTAGGGTTTACGGACTTGTCGGGCGAGATAAATCAAAGGTTTTGCATACCTCAAGGGGCTCAGACCCTAAGTTTCAGATGGAAATACTACTCCGCCGAGTTCAACGAATGGTGCGGAAGCCAGTTTCAGGATACATTCGTAGCCCAGATTGTGCCACAAGATGGGGTTGCAAGGGACATTGTGCGGATAACTGTGGACGATTTGTGCTTCAAAGATTGCAACAAGGTGTGCCAGTGCTATAAAGACCCTGTAAAGGGATGTCCCCAAAACATGGGTTCTAAGTTTTTGGGGCTTACTTATTCAGATGTCCAATACGAGCATCAGGCAAACGATACAGACGGGGTCTGGATGACAGAATGGCAGGAGGCTCAGTTCGATGTGTCTCAGTGGGCTGGAAAGGGGCCTGTGACCCTCAAGTTCTTTTGCACTGACAAAGGGGATAGCATACTGGATACGGTTGTTTTGATTGACAATATAAAAATCAAATAGATTCGCTTTTCAGGTGTCGAACATTGTAAAGTTCTTGTCAAACCACCCAAACTCCTTGGTCAGGCTGGATGTTCAGATATCTAGTGCGGGAATACAAGCCCTCGACCTAGACGCGGTTCGCAATCTTTGCGATGTCAGAATCCGCTTTCTTCTCGGTTCCTTCCTGTTTCAAAGGAAACCTCAACTCTACCGTTGTCCATTCTCCCTCCTGACTTCTTATCTCCATGTCGCCACCGTGCCTCTTCACTATTGCATAGACCACGCTTAGCCCCAAGCCTAGATGCGGTCCAGGCGCCCTAGTCGTGAAGAATGGGTCTGTTGCCTTTGCCCTGAGCTCCTCGCTCATCCCGCAGCCATTGTCATGCACGCTCAGAACAAGGAACCCATCCTTTTGTTCAAATCCAACCACTACCTTTCCTTGCCTATTGGTCTTCGATATGGCATAGCCAGCATTTTCCAGAAGATGGTCGAGCGCTGTCCTGAACGCAACTGGAGACCCCTTGATCCTTACCGAGTCGTCCAAACGAGTCTCGACCACCACATTCTTCAAAATGCCTGCACTTGCCTCCCGCACAGCTTCCCTCACCACATTAGCCACAACAAACTCCTCGAACATTTCTTTCCCAGGCTCGACGAACTCCGCGATAGCACTAGTTATGCGCTTGATCCTCTCGAGCCCACCCTCGACATCCTCAAGTGCAGAAGAGACCTCTTTCGATAGGCGCTTCAAGTCCAGCGACACATAAAGACCAGCAAGTTCCGCTCTTCCCCCTTTCTGCTGCTCGAAAGCCTCGAAAAACTTCAATGCGCTCGTCACGAACCTTTTCATAAAACCAAAACCTGAAAACACATACCCCAATGGGTTATTTATCTCGTGGGCAAGCGCTGCCGCCATAGTAGCAAGCGACGCAACCTTTTCTGAAGCAACTAGCTTCTCCTGCATCTCTTGTAGCTTCTTCAAAGATGCCCTTAGCTCCTTGTTCGTTGCGATTGCCTCCTGTGCGAATCTTCTTATCCTTTCTTCTGCCAACCTTTGAGTGGTGATGTCGCTTATCACAGTTACGATGCCCTGAAGGTCAGGAACGAAGTAGGATGCCTCCCTATACGCCCTGCGCCATGGCTTTTGCACCTCGAACTCTATCAACCGATGCCCAGACCTCAGTTTCGAAGGGCAACCGTGTTCCAGATGGTGGGGGAACAAGTCACAACATTTCCTACCAACAATTTCCTTCACATCAATCCCCAGCATCGAAGCCAGACCCGTGTTCGCCCTTCGGATGATGCCATCCACAGTTATTATCGCAATCCCATCCTCTATCGCATCAAAGGTGATCTCCCACTCTTTTTTTGCCTTTTCAACGATGGCAAATAGTCTCGACGCCTCTTCGATGCTTCCAAACCTTCTCTCCTCGATATCGTCCAGAACTGCCATGTTCTAATACACCTCCTTCAAATAGCCAACATAAGGGAGGTTGCGATACCTTTGCTCGAAATCCAGCCCGTAACCCACTACGAAGACATTTTCGATCACAAATCCCACATAGTCCAGTTTCACAGGCTTTACCATGTTTGCAGGCTTGTGGAGGAGTGTGCACACCCTAATAGAGTTCGGTTTTCGCACAGCGAAGTTTCGGAGCAAGAAATCCAAAGTTAGACCAGTATCCACGATGTCCTCTACGACAAGCACATCCCTTCCAACTATCGGCTCTGTCAAGTCCTGCGTGATACGCACCACACCGCTCGATTCAGTGCTTTGACCATACGAGGCAAGCCCCAAAAAATCGAGTGTCACGGGAAGTTTCACTTGCCTACTCAGGTCAGCAAGGAACATGCTCGCCCCCTTCAGGATGCCGACCATAACCAGATCCTTCCCCTCATAGTCCCTGGTTATCTGTTCGCCAAGTTCTCGCACCCTTGCTTGAACCCGTTCCTCTGGGATCAGCACACCAAATCGCTCTTCTCCTTGAATCACGCTAAACCTCCGCGTTGTTCAAAACTTCACCAAGTCCCCCAGCCCCTGGGATGATATAGTCGTGGTCATTCAAACCCCTTTCCCTATCCCACTCTTCGCCAGGCACCTTTGCAAGGACATCGGGTGGGGACAGCCCCCTGTCAACCCTGTACGCATAGATGATCACATCTGGCTCTTCCCGAAAAACCTTGCGCACGAACTCGGGGGTGATGATAAGGTTCAAGGTAATCACCTTCTTCGGTTTTCCAGCCGCATTCTCTCTGTAATACTTTAGAACTTCGCATAGAGAGGAGCCTGTTGCCCCCATAGGGTCGGGGAACAAAACGATCTTTGATGCGATAGTCCCTCCAACCTTTGTGCCAGAGATCGTCGCACCTGTCACGCTCCCATGTGCGTCGGTTGTCCTCTGCATGATTATATGGTCTTGCCTTACCAACTTTGGGTCTAAAATGGAACTTAGCACCTCGAAACAGACCATCGAGGGCATGATTCCTGCCCTCGCTATATCCACTGTTACGACCTCTGTTGATGGGTCAATCAGCTCTGCCCTGTACTCAGCCCCCATTCTGGTTGTCACCGTCCGCATCTTTCGTGGAAACTCGTTGTTTATGACCACCCGAAGTAACCCTTCATAAAGAACCCTCAAAAGGTGGTTCAGCCTTGGCTGCTTTGTCTGAGGCATGCAAAGCTCTGCCAAAAGCGAAAGCATATACGGGTCATCCAGTATGTGGCAGTTCTTTCCGTAGCGGTGTTCTATTTCCTTATGGAACCTTTGTTCATCCATCTTTTTCCTCCCCTAAAAGTTTCCTTGCAACAAGCCCAAAATGAGCCTTGTCCGCTCGTCCAAGAAGACCATGGGCAAACGCCTTGCCCGCTTCGACCCCAGGCTGGTCGAAAGGATTTAGACCAAGAAGAAACCCTGAAAGTGCTGTCTCGAGTTCGAAATGAGCAAAAAGAGCGCCCAATGCGGTTGCATCCAGATTTGGTATGTGGATGCGAACAACAGGAAGACCTTTTTCGAGGAGGGCAGCCATCGTGCCCATCCTCAGGGCATCGAAACACTCGAACACGGTCTTTCCTGCGAACTCTTGTATCGCCTCATCCAAAAGGGGGTCTAAAGGCACGACCAAGTCATGCCGTGGGTTACCAAGTGTCAAGAATGTGTAGCACTTGTCATCGGGTCCGCCGATGAAGAGCTGCAAGAGTGAATGCTGGTCAGTAGAGCCTATCGCACCAACAGGGGTTTGACCCCTGCCATCCTTCCCTAGCGATTCCGCCCACAACTGGCAAAACCACTGGACAAAACCCTGCAAACGGTCGCCATAAGCCCAAAGAACACGAACAGATTTCGAACTAAACATCGAGGCATGAACCAGAGCCGAGAAGAGCGATGGGTGGTCAAGCGGTCTTTCCATTCGCAGGGAAGCCTCTGCAGTCCCAAATACCTTTGACGCCCCTTGCACAAGGCTTGTGCAATCAACACCAGCGAATGCGAGCGGAAAAAGACCCACAGCGCTTAGAACACTATAGCGACCACCCAACTTTGGTGGCACATCAAAACTAAGGCAACCAAGCGACCTGGCGATCCTTCTTGCTGGACCACTGTCTGGGTCTGTAATGATGACAAGCCGTTCTTCAAGCCCCCTTCTTCCGAAGGAGTCGTAGATCTTTTCAGCGAAAACCTCTGTCTGCACAAGGGTTTCGACCGTTGAGCCTGATTTCGTGACACAGCACACGACGGTGTCGTGTGGGTCGAACCTGTCCAGAGTTTCGCCCACCGTAAATGGGTCAAGATTCGAAAGCACCACAACTTGTCTTTCTTTGGCTTGCAAAGGTAACGCCTGGATGGCCGCAATAGTCCCGAGCGCCGACCCGCCTATCCCAAGAACGAGCATCTTCTTGAACCTCTGGGCAAGAGCTTTGGCACCTTGCACAATGGGCGTTATATCTGTTTCAGGACAAGACAAGAAAAACGCCTCCTCGTGCTTTCTTGCAAACAGCGCTTGGGCTTGCGCTTTCAAGCTGGATTCAAGTGCCCTGTCAAAAAAGACATTCGAGCCGCTGAGGATAAGGATATTTTCTATTTGAAGGCGATACATGGTTAGCATGCGTCCGAAGGCTTCTTTTATGTATCACGGATATAGCAAAAAATCAACTTGACGCTTTCAGAGGGTGCGATAAACTAAAAACACTTTGGCGAGGAGCACAACCATGACCAAGTATGAACTTGTCACAGCCCTAGCAAAAAAAACGGGCATTCCCCTGCGAAGGGCATATATTGTTGTGGATACATTCTTTGAAAGGCTCACCAGAGCGCTTATGAATGGAGAGAAGGTGCAGATAAGGAACTTTGGTAACCTTGAAGTTCGCCATTATGATGGCTACATAGGCAGAAACCCTAAGACAGGGCAGAAAGTAAAGGTTTCGCCTAAGAGACTGCCGGTGTTCAAGGCTGGACTGGGGCTTAGGAATATGCTGAATCAGGATCAAAGGACACAGTAATGTGCGCTAGGTCCTGCTGGCTTTGTCCAAGACTATGTGCCAGGCGAACTAAAAACTGGTCATTTTTCACTTGCACATGAATGAACTAATGCATTATCATTGCAGTCGCGCTTTTTCAGAGGTGGATGATGCGCACCACAGTCACTTTGGTAACAGTTTTCTCTTTGCTCGCTTTTTCAGCGTTTGCTGACGAAAAGACCTCGCCTTCCGAAGACACGCTAAAGAAGGAAGAGAAGACATCTTCTGAAGCGGACAAGGCAGGGAAGAAGGAAAAGAAGGCTGAAGAGATGTCCTCTTCAGTTGCCTTGCTCACTGGGTCAGCCACTGGAGGTGCAAGGAAGACCCGATTTGGGGGGTTTGCCTTGTTGGAATGGCAACTTGGCTCTGGCACATTCGTGAAGGACGAGCAGGCACGCCAGCCTTTCGTTGCGTGGCTCATTTCATTGAGACCACGATACTTTTTTACGAATAAGTTATTCGCTGAGTTGAGAATCGACATTCAGCAGGAACTTACAACCTCTTATGTGACCAAGACAACAGCAAAGAGGCAGGTTATGCCTTCCGATACGCTTTTCACATTGAAATATCAGAATCTGGCGACCATCCCGTGGGCAAAGATCCAGTTTAGCCCTTTCATCAGGCTTGTCGCCCCAACTTCTTATGAAAGCCAGTATCGTGATCTGTATCTTGCGACTGGGTTTGGTTTCGATTTGAGCAGGAAACTTGGTCCGTTCGTCCTTGTCTATACCTTCAGGTTCAATAAGAACTTCAATAAATACACGGTAGCGACGGTGGACAAAAGTTATGACAAGCCTGTCATCGCGGTTAGGAGTGGCGGAACAGAGGACCTTGGCAATGTCGTTGCTACAGGAAGCAATAATGTCAGTTTCTCGGTTTTCAATAGCGTAATGGGTTCATGGCTTATCAACGACCAATGGACATTTACGCTTCAATGGGCTGTCGCAAACGCATGGACATATTTTGTTGGTCCACACGACATATATAAAGCACCTGATGCAAAGGCAGGGCGTGGGCAAAGGGATGTGATGTATGGTGTGGTTGACCTTACATATCAACCATGGGAGCATTTTGGTTTTTCGTTGGGTCTGAGCACGCAACAACCTGTTAAGACCGCTAACAACAAGACCATAAGGTTTCCTTTCTGGGACTTTCACACCCCAGGCGACAATAACTCTGTAATCTATTTGGACTTTTTTGCCACTTATTGATCACTCTCTCGGGTGTGTTTCCAAGAGCACTTCAAGATTTCAGTCAGTAGACTTGGGGGCACTTCGAAACTTGACAACATCGTTTCAATCTGATACGCAAGGGCTAGCCTTTCAAAAAGGAGAGATATATGTCAGCAGGGATACGCGAAGGAGATATCATTGATGGGCGCTTCGAGGTTTGCAAGGACAAGAGTGTCTTTCCCATAAAACTATACGCATGTTTTGATAGGGAAAGTAAGGAAATCGTGCTTCTTGAAAGCGTCCACGAGAAGTATCTTTTGACAGAGCAAGCAAAAGAGCGGTTTTTAGAGTATGCTTATGACTACATCGCTTTGGGCACACATAAAAATATCCTAAGGGCTCGGTCTGTGACCTACATAAATGGGAAGCCCTACCTTTGCTTGGACTATGTCTCTGGTTGGCCCTCATTACACGATTACTGCGCCTACGAGTTTACTTGGAAAAAACATAAGATTGAAAACCCGATTCGGGTTGCGCTCGATATTTGTAAAGGGCTGGAATGGGTCGGAAAAAAGCGCAAGGGGGCAAGGCATTCATATGTGCACGGGAATGTAGCCACCGAGTCTATTTTAGTTACAGAGGACGAGGTGCCGAAGGTTTTTGACTTTGGTTTGTTGCACCTCCTTTGTGACCTTGGCGTAACAATAAAGAAAAATGCGCTTATGATAAAAGACGGGGCGTGTGGGACGCCATGGTATATGTCACCAGAACACTGGCTCGGCCCACATCTTATTGATGAGAGGTCAGATATCTATTCTTTTGGTTGTATTTTGTATTTTCTTTTGACGCTAGAGCACCCTTTCTCGGCTTCTAGGATACCCGATTGTAGGGAGGCTCACCTTACAAAGACCCCTGCCAGGCCTAGCGAGTTAGTTGAAGATATTCCCGACGAGCTAGATTCTTTAGTAATGAGATGCCTCGAAAAGCGCCCAGAAGATAGGTTCAGTAGTTTCGCACAACTAAGACAGGAGCTTGCAAGAGTTTACGATATGATTGATGGTGTGGCAGGAAGAGAAGAAGGAGAGGAGGATGTTGTAGCATGGGAGATGGCAATGAAGGCGGTCGCCCTTACTGATTTTGCAAAATATGAGGAGGCAAAGGAATGGTGCGATAAGGCTTTGTCACTTTCCCCGTCCAGCCTCACTGCGCTAAAAGCAAAGGCTGAAGTTTTATCTAAAATGGGAGACAAGCAAGGGGCACTGGATTGTCTTCGCAAGGCTCTTGAACTCGATGCCCAAGATGTGCCAACTCTTACCACATTGGGGACCTTTTTGAGGGACACAGAAGACTTTAGGGGCGCCTTGCATTGCTTCGAGAGGGCGCTTGAGATCGAGCCAGAGGATGTTAGTTGCAAGATCTTCAAAGGTCTTTGCCTCATCGCCCTTGGAGAATACGAAAGGGCAAGAGACTTTGCGAAGAAGGTCCTTGAGGACCCCACGATTCCATCTTTTGCCAAATCCGAGATGTGGAGATGTTTGGGAAACGCCAATTGGAAACTTGGGAACAAGAAAAAGGCATTACAATGCTTTGACAAGGCTCGTGCGGCTACAGTCTTTGATGGCCCAGCCCTCATTGATAAGGCCTACCTCCTTTTGGAACTCGGAAAGTTTGAAGAGGCGCTCAAATGCTTTCAATCGGTCTCCCCCGTGTTTAGTCACTATAAGGTTGCATGCATGGGTATTGCGCTCGTGTATGCATACCAAAACAGGTTACAGGATGCCGTTGAGACCCTTCAAGGGGCGTTCAATCGTTTTCCAGAACTAGCAAAGGAATGGATGAAAAAGGCGGAAGAGGCTCAGGGTCGCACAAAGGTTTTGCTCTGGAAGGTGGGAGGGGCAGCGCTTGCAAAGGCACACATGGTCAAAGAGGCTCGTGACTTCCTGGACAAGGCACTGGAACTTGACCCTCAGGACCATGAACTTTGGCGGCTTAGGGCAGATGTAGAAGGGGATATGAAACGTGCCATTGAGTATTTCGATAAGGCGATCGCGCTAAATCCACGGGACGAGCAGGCATGGTTCAGAAAAGGCGCAACCTACCATGGTCTTGGGGATGGAAAAAAGGCGATCGAATGTTTCGACAAGGTCCTCGAGATAAATCCAAACCATGCAGGTGCGTGGTTTCACAAAGCATTGACACTCGACATGCTTATTGATGACCTTAGGCAAGCGATATCGTGCTACGAAAAAGCGATAGAGCTTCGACCCAATGACTATGATTTTTGGGTCCAGAAGGGGATTGCCCACAGAATCCTCGAGGAATACGACAAGGCAATCGCTTGCTTTGAAAAGGCGATAGAGCTGAACCCAAATGAGGACGAGGCATGGTGGGAAAAAGAGGAGACACTGTCACGATTCAGCGATGACATATACGAGCGGGGGATGAAGTTTTTGAAGGAAAAGGACTATGAAAAGGCGGTGCAATCGTTTATGACTGCATTGAATATCTATCCTTACAGCAAAAGGGCTCGAGACGCTCTAAAGAAAACCCAGAAAAAACTTGCCGAGCTCTATGCGGCAGTTGAGGGATGGGGACAGGTTCTCGAGCTCGACCCCATGAACGCAATAGCGTGGAACGAAAAGGGGTGTGCTTTGTTCGACCTCAGGAAGTCCCAGGACGCAATCGAATGCTTCGAAAGGGCTATCCAAGCCAATCCCAGTTATTCCATTGCGTGGAGGAACAAAGGACTTGTGCATGCAAGACGGTGTGAGTTCGAGGAGGCGCTTAAGTGTTTCGATAGGGCGGTTGCGATAGAACCCGGTTATGCGGAGGCATGGTATAACAGGGGCTGTGTCCTAGGCAGTCTAAGGCGATTCGAGGAAGCACTTCATTCTCATGAAAGGGCAGTTCAACTTGACCCTAAACACGCCGATGCATGGTTCAATCTGGCGTTGTGCCTAGCGGTCATGGAGCGGCTCAAAGAGGCTATCAACGCCATACAAAGGTTTCTCAAGGTCGCCCGCTCGAAAAAATATGCCGATCAGATAGACAGCGCAAATCAGCTGCTCAAGGCGCTCGAAATGCTAGCAACCATTGCGGACGCACAGGAAAAAGAGCAGCAGTAACCAGATGTGTCTTGCGAAAGAGATTTTGTGCCTGCTGGCAGTCTTTGGTAGCCGGCGGGAGAGAGCGGGCAGTAGCGGGCGGTCCATTTGCCTCCCCCACCGGCCACAGGGAAAGAACAATGGAGGGGGCTGGCAATGCCAGCATTTTTATTGTAGTATTGTGTTCAACTTTTTTCAACGCTATTTTTGCGGAGAAGGACATGAGCGATTGGACAAGGATGAGGCTTGTAGGGCTTGACACTGAAACCACGGGTCTTTCCCCCCAGGAAGACCGCATCTTCGAAATCGCATTGGTGACCTTCGAAAATGGCAAGGTAGTTGACAAGTGGGAAGTAATGATGAATCCACAGAAGCCTCTTTCCGAGGAGTCGCTCAACAAAACAGGGGTGACCAACGAAGAACTGCAAGACAAGATGGTGTTTTCCTATTACGCAGACGAGATAGCCCGCAGGATAGAGGGGCAGATACTGGTTGGCTACAACATTATTGGGTTCGATATGCCCTTTTTGAAGGCAGAGATGAAAAGAATTGGACGGGAAGTGCCTTCGTGCACGGTTGTGGATCCCCTTGTCTTTGCCCGCGGTCTCTTCAAAGATGGACGACACTCGCTTAGCGACATCCTCGAAAGATTGGGGCTTACGACCGAGAAGGCGCACAGGGCTTCTTATGATGCAGAGTCTGCAGTCCGTGTTTTGCTTGCCATGGCTCCAAGTTTGCCTGCGGATCTGGATGAACTTTTGAAACTTCAGTCGCAGTGGCTAGAAAAGATGATCCTCGAGAAGAACCAGTGGAAACGGAAAGACAAAGGGGGACTGACCTCCGAGCCATTAGACCTTCTTCGAGATGAGGCTCTAGACACAAGTCTTGGACCAGCGTATCTATACCAGACAACAGACATAGACCCGCTCAGGTTTTTCTTGAGAAGCTATTTCACTTCAAGAACCTCGAAGGGCTAGAAATGCCTCCGAAGAACAGTAGTCGCACAGCGCTTCAAGTGTTCGTTCTACTAGTCACAGTGGTTTGCTTTAGCCTTTTTATGATCTATTTTGGGTCCGTCCCCGTTACCACAGTAGCCATTCTGTCGTTCGCTACCGTGCTCTGCGGGGCACTTATGCTCGGGTTTGCAGCCGAGGCATCAGAGTTTACTGTTAGTCAAGGCTTCGCAGTTGCAGTGGTAGCGCTCTTGCAGGTCTTGCCCGAATTTATGGTCGAAGGAGTCATCGCTTACGAAGGCAAGGTCTCCCTCATCACCGCTAACCTCACTGGGTCCAATAGGCTTCTGATGGGCGTTGGTTGGACGCTAGTGTTCTTTACAGCCTTCGCTTCTCACGGGCGGGGTAAAGGCTTGCGCTTTTGTGTGGAACTGCGCAGGGAAAATGTTGTGGAGGCGCTTTTCCTCATTCTCGCTTCCCTTTATTTTCTGGTCATAATCCTGAAACGGAGGATCTGGTTTGAAGACACAGTGGCACTCGGTTGCCTTTTCGTGGCATACATGTTGACCCTTTTGCGGCTTCCTCCAGAAGAGGAAGAAGAACTCGAGTCCCTGCCTGTGCCCTCGAGGACCCTCGCCAGTATTGAAGACAAAAAGAAAAGGGTCTTGGCAATAGTGAGCCTTTTTGTTGCAGGGGGCGTGGCAATGTTGCTCGTCGCTCATCCCTTTCTTGAAGGCATGGAGGCTTTGTCTTTGACTTTCGGGGTCGCAACCTTTGTTTTTGTCCAGTGGATAGCCCCTTTTCTGACAGAGATACCTGAAAAAATAACCGCATTTTACTGGGCGCGCTCCGAGCACAGCGCCCACATGGGCCTGACAAACCTTATTTCGTCCAAGGTGAACCAGTGGACTGCGCTTGTTGCTATGGTTCCTGTTGCCTACTCTTTGTCGCCCGAGTGCAAAGGACCCATCCATTTGGATGCGCATCAAACAGAAGAGGTCATTCTTTCTATGGTCATGAGTTTATATGGGGGTATTGCCTGTCTCAAAAGGCGACTATCGTTTGGCAATGCCCTGGCACTCTTGGGCTTGTGGACTGTGCAGTTTCTTTTTCCAGGAAGGTTTGGCGAGGCGCAATATCCTGATGCTGGCTGGCTTTTCGCATCGTGGCGCGGGATTACGACCCTGTTGTTTGCCATCCTTTGCATGTTTGAAGCAATAAGATACAAAAGCGAAATAGCACTTGTTTCCGACATAAGTTTTGTTCTTGAAAGGATAAGGAATGGCAGGCGAAGACAAGAAAACCATTAGAATTCAACGTTTTTTGGCGATGTGCGGGGTTGCGTCAAGAAGGGAGGCGGAAGAACTTATAAAGCAACAGAGGGTGGAAATAAATGATAGGGTCGCAAGAATCGGTGATGTCGTTGACCCAGAGAAGGATGTGGTTCGGGTTGATGGGGAAAAGGTAAGGCGCCCAAAACATTTTTCTTACTTTGCGTGGTTCAAGCCTAAAAAGACCTTGTGCTCTAGGATTGACGACCGTGGAAGGACTACGATTTACGCTGTCCTGCCGCCAGAGCTAACTCGTCTGAACCATGTTGGTCGCCTCGATTACAACAGCGAAGGGCTTTTGTTGCTAACTGACGATGGCGAGTTGAAACACCGCCTCGAAGACCCAAAAAATCGCATCGAGCGAGTGTATCATGCAAAGGTTCAAGGGATGGTGCCTGAAAAACTGTGGAAGAAACTTGAAAAAGGGGTCAAGACAAAGGATGGCGAGGTGCTAAAAGCAAGCAAAATCAAGGTGTTACGATTGACAAAGAAAAACATGTGGTTCGTGGTCACGCTTCTGGAAGGGAAGTATCGCGAGGTCCGAAGGCTTTTCGAAGCCATAGGTTACAATGTCCTCAAACTCAGGCGAGTCAAGTTTGGTCCGATTTCACTTGGCAAGATGAAGGTGGGTGAGCTCAGAGCGCTCACACAAGCAGAGATCGAGGCGCTAAGAAAGGCGTGTGGTCTTTCTTGATGAGTTTCTAAATGGTGGACCGCTACGCTTGTCCTGAACAGCCTAAGCTAACCGATAAACCTTTTATCGTTTAGCGTTATGTCTAACAGGGGTGAACGAACGAGGCAAGAGACAAAAATCGCCTCATTATTGTTTGCATTTGTATTCAGGGTCATCTTCTGCGACTTGTGTCAGATCGCTCGTGATTGCAAATGCCACCATGTTGTCTCCCGCTGGATCAAGGTAGGTCCTTGCCCTTGCGAGCCACCACCTTCTGGGGTTATTCGTGAAATTCGTGAAGTATTCACCTGGGGGGTTAGCGTCCCCTGGAGCCCAGCCTATCGTGACATACTGGAAAAAGGTTTCTGGAGTTGGAGGTCCAGAGTATCCAAGTGCACAGAAGCCTTGTATCGCCTTGTTCGCAGGTGCGGTGCAGTCCCACGCACCCCACCCCACTGGTAGATATTCTGGCTTGAATGCAGCATCAGAAGGATAGAAGTCACAAGCGTTTTCCCCCGTGTCCACATATTGGGAATATGCGGAAAAATAAGTTTCTTGCTTGAGCTTCAAATCCATCAAAAAGGCTATTCCCTCCTGGAGCCTTGCCTTCCTCATATAGCCCTTATAAGATGCGACTGCTATCATCGCAAGGACTCCAACGATTGCGACCACTACCATAAGTTCTAGAAGTGTAAATCCTCGCTGGCGTGCCATCATTCCCTCCGAAAAGACCGCCCAGCTATTATGATACCCGTTTTTGGGGCTCGCATCAACGCAATTGAAAATACACGGTTTTTGTGATAGAAGAGCACGGCTTTGTGTTAGGAGCAACCCGATGAGCAAAAGAACCATGATAGCCTATTGCATTGTCGCAATAGGCGCTATTTTGGGTATTATCTATGGCAGTGTTTCCACTGCTGACTTTGTTGCCCATCTAGACCGCAAGTTGCACCCCATATCTTGTTCACTACTTCCATTTGGCTCAGAGAAGAGCGAGGTTGACCCATCGGTAGAGGGCTGTAAAGTGGCACTTTTCTCGAACTATTCCTCCTTCTGGCGAAAGGACTATTGGGGTGGCATCCCGTGGTCTGTGCCCTCTATCGGACTCTTCAGTTTTGCACTTTTTGTTTCTGTTTTTTCGCTTATAATACGAAGGGGTCACGAGCTTGGACCCAACATCTCGCTTCTTATCGCAGCGCTTGCTGCCACAGTTGCATCAATCATATTTTTGAAAATATCGAGGGGTGAACTGCATGTGACATGTGCGACTTGCGTTGGCACATACATATCGTCGTTCATCTTGCTTTTGGGCACGATACTTGTCCTTGTGTTCTCGAGGCACGACAGGTTCGTCTCTCAGGTGAAATACACGATGGCTGGGGCTTTTGTTGGCTGGATTCTTATCTTTCTGCTTGAACTTGGCATCTCTGTGTCCCTTCCTGTGCTTGTTTATGCAAAATCATTGCCTGACTATACAAAGGTAGTCACTTCATGCGAACAACTGAACCCCACTCAGGACTTCGATAAGTATCTTATTAGCATTGGCAAGGCTAAAGATGCGAAGGTTCAAGGCATATTCGTAGCGGACCCTTTGTGTCCTGCGTGCAAGGCTTTCCACGATAGATTTCAAAGGCTTGAGATGGCACAAGGAATCAGCACTCGCCTGTTCTTGTTGCCTCTGGATGCGGAATGCAACTGGATGCTAAAGGATTCGATGCACCCTGGGGCGTGCCTGCTTTCAAGGGCGCTTCTGTGCTCGAAGGATAAAGCAGGGGAGGTCCTCGACTGGATCTTTGAAAATCAGGAAGAACTGAGGATGTTGGGGCTTGGAAAAGCCATCGAACAGATAAAGGAAAAAGTCCTCAAGAAGTTTCCCGACCTTGGTGATTGCATCGAATCGAGGGACACCAAGATTTATCTCAACAAGTTGCTACACGAGGCTGCGGATATGGCTTTGCCTCTCATAACGCCACAGTTCTATGTGCAGGGCAAGCGTCTATGCGATGAAGACACAGACCTGGGTCTGGAATACGCCCTTGTGCATCTCTTGGGCAATAAAGATGGAGGGCAAAAATGAAAAGGTTTGCTTGGGTCGTAAATCTGGTACTGTTTGTTGGGACTTTGTTGGCATTTTGCTTGCCTTTGTCTAACTCGGTAACCAAAAGCGCATCTGCGTCCGAGGAGGGGGCGGTGGCTCAAAAAGAAACAAAGCCTCTGGTTGCGAGCAAGTCAGAGGTCGAATATTGTACCCCAGAACTAAAGGCTGTGCTGAAAAGGGTCTTGCAGAGTTGCGGTCTTATTGGAGGCGGGAGGAGAGGCTGTCAGCCTGACGAGGTGAAAAACATCGCACAAATATCTGACGAGGATTTCAATGCTTTGTTCAAGCCTCTTTCCAAAAGGGGCGGGCTGATACTGTTCGATATCGGGAAGGACGAACTCGATGACGAGGCGAAGAAATTGATAGAAGATTTGTGGGCTGACAGGCGAGGCGCAAGTTACTTTTTTATCGTGGCAAGGGCTTCGACTGATGGACCAGCAGTAAAAAACAGGGCGTTGTCGCACAGGCGTGCGAACTCGATCCTCTTTCATCTGCAACAGACATTCAAGGACCCAGACATGGAAAAGCAGGTTGGGCTTTTATGGCTTGGCGAGGAGTTCGCCCAGCTCGGAAAGGATTTCTGCGAATGGAGGCGGAATCGTCCTGATGTCCCATGCAAGGAAGAATTCATAAACAGAAGCGCTGTCATATCGTGGATCGATTGCAGACTGTAAAACAAGGCTATAAAGGATGCGTGTCGTATTCGCATTGTTTTTGGTAGGGCTTTTAGCCTTTCTTGGATATTTCGGTTATCTTTTGTTTTTTGACAAGCCCCTCCCCGATACAAAAACAACAGAACCAACACAGCAACGGGAAGTAATAAAGGTCAAAGGTGACGTGGTTCAAGGCGCCAAAGAAGAAGGAAAGGAAGATCAGGAAAGGGGAAAGAAAGAGGCGCAGGAAGAGCGGGGCGCACTTTGTGACAAGAAAGACCTTGGAACAAGGGTTCGGATTCCGAAGGGGCGAGTTATAAAGGGCACGAAAGAGCAAAGGCAACACTCGTGGAAATGGGTCAATGTATGGGCTTCGTGGTGCAAGCCCTGCAAAGAAGAGATGCCCATGCTGGCAGAGTTCTTTGCGAAGAATAGCAAGAAAGTGGAGCTGATTTTTCTTAGCGTTGATGATGACGAGAGAGAACTGAACTCATACATGGCAAAGGAAGGAAGGGCACTGGAAGGCTCGTTTCTATGGGTCGAAGAGCCAAACGAAATGGAGGCATTCTATCGCTTGCTAGGTCTAAAAGAGGCGCCAGCACTGCCTGTCCATGTCGTTTTAGACCCAACCAATCAGGTTCGTTGCGTGCGTCTGGGAACGATAGATTCGAAAAGCCTCGAGGAAGCAAAAGAGCAGTTCAAGTGGGAGTGAGCCTTATTGTGGCACTTTGTTTCGCATGAACCTTGCTTGATATTGTTAATAGAATCGCGACCCTTACTAGATCACGAAGGGGGTCACTTCTTCTCTCCCACATCGCATCTGGCGACCTTGAGTTTAGTTCTATAACCTATTACTCTGGGGATAAGAAGGTGTGTGACCTTGCGCACCATGTATTTGCCTGAAAACCTTTCGCCAAACCCCTTGAGCTCAACCAGATCGCCTGGCTTTAGTCTTGGGTCGCCCTGTATGTCAACATCGCCCGTGACAAAATCCATAGCAAGTCTATTGAAAATAGCCTTTGCAAGTTTTTCTGCCTCTTCCTGGCTTTCAACTGGTCTATCCACAATCGTCAAGACTTTTCCGCTGGAAGGGCTACCATAAAGAGCCTTCCCTGTTGCCTGATGCGCTGGAGTCCCACCGAAGGAATGGGCTGGCGCTGTTGCCACCCCAACAATCGCCTTCTTCTTCTTGTCGTCCCAGCCCCTAACTTCCACCCTTGCATACTGGTTCACAGTGGATAGGGTGAAGTGCGCCTCATGAACAAGAACTTCGTTTGGACCCAAACTTCCATCACGGACAATCGTGACCACTGGGTTACCCTGAACCTTTGTTGCATCAATATCGCTTTGAAGTGCCCGCAACATCTGGAAATCTGGCACATTGAGCTGCGGGATATAAGAGACCTTGGGACCATCCGATGTCTTGACCGCGTTCACATTCAAACGGTCGGACTGCCCTGTGTAGGAAGACGCCTTCTGAACGATGTCCTGAATCGCCAGTTTTTTCAAGTCAGCGGGGTTCAGTCCATCACCCCATGTCCTCGATTGCGTCCCCCTTGTCAGCCTGTGAGTTCTATCATACCCTCCAATGGCAAGTGTGGACCTCCCTTCGTGGCGAAAGCTTGGCTCTATATAATGCACTTCCCCAACGAAAACCTGTTTTTCGCCCCCAACAGGACCTAGCAGAATCTCGACCTCCTGCCCCTCGCGCACCTGATCCAGTATGTCTATCTGTGCGCCAGGTCTCATGTGCAGTTCCACCCTGAACATATCAGGGGCATCAAGTTCCTTGTCAACCTCCACAGACTCAAGATACCATTGACCTTCCTTCTGCTCCGCCGTCCCTGTCTTTGCCTCTATGACAGTTTTTCCGTCGAGCTTCAATATGCAAGCACACACTAGAGGGTTTCTTTCGGGCATACTTTCACCCCCTTCATTTCAAGATAGGTGGCACAAGCAGTTTTGTGCCTGGCTCCAGATTCAAAGGGTCATCAATGTTGTTTGCCTCTGCAATCCTTCTCCACTCCGATGGGTCGTCATATTCCTTGTATGCTATGTGCTGTAAGGTATCTCCTCGCTGGACAGTATAAACCTTTGCGTGGTCAGGGGACTGAGGACCCCCGCCCATCTGTTGTTCCTTTATTGTGGTTGCCTCGACAAGGTCGAGATCGACCTTTGCCCTGACAGGTGTGCCATCGTTCAGGAACATGACATATTCCACATTGATCCTTCTCACATACCAGCTCACTGCGTTATAGTCATCGTTTTCCTTCATGAACGAGCCCCAAACGAAAAGGACTCGAGGCGGTCGGTGCAAGGCGTCATCCATCTGCACCAATCTTTCCATCTTGCTAATGTAGGCTTCTCTCACATTCTGCTTGCTTTCGAATGTGTCGAAATAGACTGAGGAGACCTTGAGCGTCCTCGAGACTCCGTGCGTCCATTCCTTTTCTCCAGCATTGGAGCCTTGAGTTGGGTGTTCCTTGAACTCTGTTGACTTTTCCACGGTCACGGTCTCGGGGTTGAACATGAATTCTACGCTTGTAAACCCCCCTCTCCATCCCTGATCATCCTTTACAATCTGGAGCATAGCCTTAGCCAGATTGCCAGAGATAGAGCTTTCGACTCGCTCGCTCGACATAAAGCTGGAAGGGTAATTCTTATCCATAGTATCCCCTCCTTTCTTTTTCACGCCTGATACGATCCATTATCCTTTCTGCCATTTCAATGGCAAGCACATCTAGGTCAACAGGAGTTGTCGCCTCTGAAGGTTTCTTTTCTTCAGAAGGCGAGCCTCCTTTTGGTGCCCCTTGAGTCTTGGATGCAAGCGCCACCGACGCCTGCGACCCCCCACCTTGTGAGATAAGCGGCATCGAGCCACCAAGTGCTGGTTCGAACCCCTTTGCCCCTAAAATCTTGATCTCTGAACCAGCCGTTTGACCAAAGAAACCAAAAGAACCCGACGAAAGATGGGGAGATGAACCCCCACCTCCAAACGACAGATTCTCCATGTGCCACTCGAAGACCTCGCTCTCTTCAGGTATCCCTGGCAGTTTCCCTTCTACTGGTTGAGGCTTTATAACCACCCTGGGGCTCTCTGGCTCCGATGAAATCGTACGGGTAGCTCCACCACCCTCCCGCCTTGCATCTAAGAACCTTGAAAACCTTTCAGCTGAAGTTTCTTCCTTTACTAGAGCAAAGCCTTTTCCAGTGCTAAAAGGTGCAAAAGCCAAAAGAGCCAACAGAGTCTCCTCGCCAGGCTCGAGATTGAAAAATGAAACACGAGCACCGCCACCGGGGCTCACAAACCCTCTACTATGGGCAATGAAACTTCTTCGCGCATCTTCTTCACCACCTAACCACCTACTGCCAAAAACACGGGGCAAAAGGTTGATGATAGAAAACTCGAATCCACCTCCAAGCGTTTGACTTCTAGCCAGCCCCGCTTCGCTCTGCCCGCCAAATAGAAGCAGATCTTCAGGATAAGTTACTGTCACTCGTGCAGAAGTGATGCTAGAAGGCGCTACGCCGGCATGTCCGGCAAACACCGCCCGGGGCCCTGAAACAACCAATGCGTCTGGGGCAAAAGACCGCAAGGGTGAAGTCCCTCGAGAACGAGTCAGATGTCTTCCCGCATCTGACCTCACAGAATATGCAGTCGAATAACCGCTACTCAAGCCCTGACGCTGGGCAATCGCGCCCCTTGGACCTGCCCTCAAAACACCTCTTCGTCCATGTTCTCTGACCCCTTCGCCTTTTGCTACCCATGTCGCAATCGGACTCTCAGAAACCGCACTAAGCCCCCGAAGCGAAACAAGCACATGTTCGAAATCCTCTGGCATTGCATAGAACGAAGGAGCGACACCAATACGCGCCACCCCCGAAGGAAACCCTTCCCTTTCTGCCACGAGACCCAGTGACTGTGACAGGCCCATAGCACGATACTTTTCCCCAGCATAATACCCAGAAGGCCAAGGCACTGTTCTATCTTCACGCACAACCCCGCTCTCCCCTGCCTTCGCATATCTTTGTGCTGGGACAACACCCACTTCAGAGAGCTCACCACCAAGAACCGAGAATTGCTTCCTAAGACTCAAGAAAACCCTTTCGATCTCGTCAAGTTCCAATGCAAGGGTCTGATGTTCGCCTAGCTCTGCGCTACCTGACCTGGAATACACCGACCCTTCTCGGCGTGCCCCTCCCAGGACACTGCGTGACTCACCGCGATGTCCTGCAAACTCTAAAGCCTGCCCGCTTGCACCAAGCCCAGCGAAAACAATGTCGCGCCTCCCCCCAGCCCCTAAGGTCCGCTCATAAGGATGAAACTTTGACCCTCGCAGGCTACCTTGTGCAATCCTTCCTCGACCCTGCAAATGTCGGAGCGGAGAAGCCATCTCGCCCAATCGTTCGCCTTGTTCAGCGACGCCCCCAAGGTACGAGTGCCTTAGCAGACGCACAAAAACAGGCTCGAACTCCACAAAGCCAGGGATAGGCTCAATGGTCGTACCAGCCTCTTTTTCTAACCTCCCCATCTCCTCAAAAAGACCTAGGCCAACGCCTAAAGCGCCAAGATTTCTGGCAAAAGTATAGGCAATCGCATCGCTAACTTTCGGCGCGAAACCGACATCCTCTGACAAGAGCTGAGCCAGGCGTAACCTAAAAGCCCGCTCCAACCGCGAGCCCCCCAAGGCTCCCGTAGTCGGCACTGCTAGCAAAGAGGCAAGAACTGAAGATAGATACCTTCTAAATCCGCTTGCACTCGCAAGAAGGGAAATGGCGACCAAATCAGACGGAGAAGCTTTTGATGTTGACACCCCAAACCCGGAAGGCACACGACCAACCTGATGAGGCGAAACAAACCCTGAAAGACCACCGAACCTTCCTTGGAACTTCCCGACAACGAAAGCGTGTGGAACAGATACATCCTGCGCTGGTGCAACCCAACCTTCTTTCGAAGAAATGTCTCTCTTCTGCTCTTCACTTCGCCAAACAGTGTCTTCTGCACGGTGTGACAATCCATAGTTCCTTGTCCGCACAGGTCCAAGGACCCCGCCTCGAGCGTTGGCGATGGGAGGTGCTGAAACCCAGGATAATGAAGCGCTAGTTCTGGCTGGTGGCGCAGAAATCCCCCTAAGCCCTGAGATGTAGCCTGCAGGCTCGAGGTTTTGGAGCGCCTTCCTCAAGATGACAAAGGTCGAGGTCTCGGGCGCCTCGATCCTGAGCAAATCCGCTGGAACGACCCCTGCGCCTCTCGGTTCATATGTTAGGCGCGCAAGGAGGCTTTGTGCATCGCCCGTATCAAAAGTTTCTAGCCTCGCTCCCGATGCGAGCAGTCCACTATTGACTGCAGGATAAAAATCAGAGACCAAATCGGTAAGGGAACGAAGATCAGAAAGTGCGCTCCCAACATAAGGCTCAATGCCCCCTACAAGGCTATCTCTTGCAGTTTCTCTTGCCTCTGGCAAAAGCAGAACACGAGCCCCGGGCGCACTCCTCTCCTGAGATACACCTATCTCATAACCTCGCCTTCCAGAGTACAGGCGCCTGATGGAACCTCGCCTTCCACCTCCCCTTCCCCCATAGCCGCCCCTTGCTACCAAGATCCCGCTTCCCGAAGACGAAGTAGGTAGCGCAAAAGACCCTTGCAAAAGCGGACTTTTTCCAGCGCCCACAAACCCAGGTTCGACACCCGAAAGCACGGGTTGTGTTTCTATGCCTCTAGTGAACCGACCCTCACCTAGCGCTCGCCTTACAACGACCATGTCATCGCTTCCCACCGCACGAGGCAATGTCCGATACTCCTGCGCAAAGCCACCTTCGATTCTTTCTGTTGGCTCGCCCATCACCAAGGGCACTTGTCCTGTGTGTGCTCCTTCTCGCCCGATGGCAGTTCTAGCGGGTCCACCAACAATCAAGGCTTCTTGCGATGTAGCCCGACGATGCTCAAAGAATCGCGGTAGCCTGACACTTGGTCTTTCCTGTTTTCTTGGGACCCCAAGAGTCGAAGTTTCGCTAGAAAACAGCGGCTCCCCTTCCTCTTCGCGCCTGAATCTACGAAGCCTTAGGACCGGGAAATCGCCAATGTCAAGAACGAAACCATAATACCCTAAAGCGCCTAAGAAACGAGCGGGTCCCTGCCACCCAATCCTGGTCAACGCCCCAAGCCTCTTCAAAATGGTTGAATACACATCCCCTACAAAGCCTCTAAACTCCTTCCTCGCGGGCTTAGACCGCCCTGACACAAGCATCTTCTTCCCTTCCCAGTCCCCTACAAGAGGCAAAGGCTTAGTCTCCATATCCCACCACTAAATCTGACCCTTTATAGAACCTGCCAGCCCACTTTGCAAAGCACCTTCCTGTTTGCCAGGCACGAAATCGAAATAGTCGTAAACTATCTCTATCTCTTCGAAACCTATCTGGCTTTCCGTCCCCACAAGGTTCGGGCCAACATACCTCGATATAAAAGCCCCAAACACATTGTATCTTGCTATCTCTTCCCCTGCCTCATTCTGAATCACAACCGCCAAACTCTTCCTTTCCACCTTCTCTTTGCTACCAGACATAGTCCTCTTCATCCAATCGAAAAACTCACTGGATGTCGAGAAGAAGCCCCTTTTAAGCACAAGGGGCGTAAATGACCCTGGACCAATCAGGTTGACCTTGTAGGCATGGTTACCACCTTGGTAGAAGGACACGGTCTCTGCCTTCCACTCCAGACCCCTTATCTCTCGGACCTTCACGCATCTAATATTATCAATCTCGACATAGAACGAAAAAGCGACATCTGGGTCTCCCCTTCCAGTCAGAGGCTTTCTAGGCGGTTCGGGCTTGTTTTTCATGTCTGGTTGCTTCTTTTGTCCTGACTCAAAGCCATTTGTCACTTCATCCTTTAGATTATCGAAGTCCATAGCATCCCTCCAAAAAGAGCTATGCTCCTTTCTCTTCCATATGCATTTCTTGGGCCAACCTGACAATCATGAACTCGGCTGGTCTTACAGGTGCAACCCCAACCTCGACATGCAGGCGACCCGCATCCCTCTCCTCTGGGGGATTGGTCTCGTCGTCGCACTTCACATAGAATGCCTCCTCTGGGGTTGCGCCAGCAAAATAGCCCTTTCGCCACAAATCAGTTAGAAAACCCGTTATGTGTCGTGTAATGGTCTTCCACAAGGACGGCACATTGGGTTCAAACACTACCCATTGCAGATACTCTTCGATTGCTCGCCTCAAAGCGTTCATCGTCCTGCGCACAGAAAGATAACGATATTGTGGGTCGGATGTCATCACCCTTGCGCCAAAAACCCTAAGTCCTCTCGCTGAAGCGGATTTCAGACAGCAGATGCCTTCCGAGTTCAACATCCCCAAGTCCTCGTCATGCAGCACCATCGTCAAATCCTGTGCGTGCTCGAGCACTTCATTAGCTGGAGAGCGAAATACCCCAAATGCCTCGTCACAACGCGCCATGATGCCAGCAACATGCCCACACGGAGGCACTTCAATCTTTTGCCCCCCCTTGTCGATGACCACCCACGGAAAATATAGCGCTGCAAAGTTCGTGTCGAAGAGGAGCCGATATTCCCTAGTGCGTGTAATGTCATCAGGGAAAGGCGAGCTAAGGATGGCAAACCTGTTCTGCATCCTTTCGCACTGGGAAATCATGGCTTCGTGCAGGACCTCTACATCCTTCAGTGTCGAAAACCCCATGCCCTGCCTTCCCCTGTTGCGTCTGAAAAGCCAAAGACAATCAGGGGCAGCAAGCAGGTCCACATCGGGCACAAGTTCGAAAGCGTAAAGCCCGGTGCGTTCACCAAAAGCGCCCGCCATGCCCACAAAGTCGTCCACGCTCAGGTCGTCAATACTGTCCTCACCGCCGTCGAGCGGGCAATCATCGCAGTCTTCTGGCATGTCTAGAGGGGGAGGCGATGATGAAACAAGCCTTCGCACCGTGATGAGGCTAGATTTGGAAGAGACAACCCTCTCTATGAACTGAGGGCTTGCAGGGTGCATCGAGAGGTCTGTATAGGTCTCTGTCCCGAATGGGCTTTGAACCTCTAACCTGAACTCGACAGGTTCAATAAAAACAAGCGAACTTGCAAGCAAGTCCCTCTTCAAAGGCTCGGACTCCGCCCACAGTAGCGTCTTCTCTTGAACCCCTGTAAGGAATCTGTATTCCTCGAAGTCCGTGCCCCTAATCTTGACCATCGTGCCTGGCGAAAAGCCATGAGTAGAGCGCACAGTTACAGAACAAGCACCGCATGGCGCATCGAGCGTAAGAAAGGTTTGGACACGGGGTTTCGCCTGCCTTAGCGAGACCCTTATCTTGTTTCCGTATTCACCCTCGCTTCTTGCTTCCACCAGAAGGCAAGGCTCTTTCGCCCTGTCATAAAGGGTGCAAAATGCCTTCGTAGCCCCACCTTTGGCGCCTCCACGGGGCACCACACGGACGATGTAGCATTCCTTACCGCCATTCCTGAAAAACCCTTCTACCGCATAAGCCAGCACCCCCCCAGAGGCAAGATTTCCAAAAACCCTATAGAACTCTTTGACATCGGTGATCCTAACTGGTTCGTTTACTGGTCCCCTTTCTGCTATCCCTATAAACCCAGGAACTGCGGTCTTTCCAAGTCTAGGCTGGACAAAATGGCGCTCGAAAGATTCTCGATAAATGCCAGGCGGTCGAACCTCTGCTTTTGGCATCCTACCCTCTGGCATCAGGAAACTACCCTATCCCCCTCGGCTCTTGTTGATCTCTTTATTAATTTCCGCAATCTCTCGGATCCAGATATGCCTTTCTCTGTGCTCCATCTCAAGAATATCATCAAGCGACCAGTGAAAATGATAAGCAATATAGGCAATCTCCTGATACAACTTGTCCAGAGGGTAGGTCACAATTCCCCCACATTCAGTTCACCTCCAAGGTCAACCTCGAAAGTGTGCTTGCACTCAGGGCAGGTCACCTTCACATGAGAGGTGCCATCCTCGTTGATGCGCCGATAGAATTCCTGAAGATAAGCCAGATCAGATGCGTACAGGTCCTCAATTATCGAAGGATTTATACTCTTCAGGTCCCCAAGTTTGGTGATCACTCGAGAAAGGAGGATGACTACAAGATACGCCCTGTTCTGCTGGACCCTGTAATCCTGCAAAGGTAGTATCTCGTCCTTCGCTGTTGCAAGCCTCATCACGCCCTTCCTGTGAACCTTTCCCTCCTTGTCAACATAGCCTCTGGGAAGCGTGAACTCAAACTCTGTCTTGAACGCCATTTTTCAGTCCCCTTTTGCTAGAAGCATTCGAACGCCTGTTTTGAAACCAAGGCGCGAGATGAGCTCACTTACATCCTTTCGATCTTCTCGACCGCTAGCTCGATCTCCTCGACATTCACATCGTTGCCCTTGCCATCCAGGGTGAACCCTTTCCACCTGCAGGGCCATGCCTCGAAGAAGTTGTAGCGCACGATCTCGGTCCCATCGTCGTCGCACAAAATGATTGAACCACTCTTACGCTCGACCTTCCCTTCGATGACCTTCTTGCGCCACTGCCACAACTCGTCCGAGTTCACATAGCCTCTCTTCAGCACGATGTTCGAGTACTTTGTTCGCCCTGGTCTCTTTCTCAGGATCAGGTCATCGCCGTCCTGATACTCGATCACCTCTGTCTCGGAGTCCAGACCTTCCACATTGCGGAAGGCACCCTGAGTCACTCCTTCGATCTCCACCTTGAACCTGAAGTTCCCGATGTGATCAAAAGGTCTCCTGTTAGGCATGATACACCTCCTTACAAAATAACCTTGTCAAACGGTTCGCCAAAGGCAAACCGCAAACCCCAAAATCAAAGAACACTACTCAGAGACCTCCCCACCCGCAGGCATCTGCCCAATCCTGAATATCACGAACTCAGCGGGCTTCACGGGGCACATCCCAACTTCAATGATAAGTTGCCCAGCATCAACTACTTCTGGGGGATTGGTCTCTTCATCGCATTTCACATAGAACGCCTCCTCTGGCGTCTTGCCGAAAAGTGCTCCCTGCCTCCACAGCCTCATCAAGAAGGCAGTTATGTCCCTTGTAACACGCTTCCAAAGCCTCTGATCATTTGGTTCGAAAACCACCCACTGGGTACCAAGCTCGATGGATTGCTCCACCATGTTGAAGAGCCGCCTGACATTGACATAGCGCCAGGAGGGGTCGCTCGAAAGCGTCCTTGCACCCCAAACCCTGATGCCCCTATTGGGGAAGGCACGGATGCAGTTTATACCCTTTGGATTCAAAATGTCCTGCTCCCCTTTTGTTATGTTGTATTTCAGTCCAAGGGCGCCACGCACAACCTCGTTCGCAGGCGCTTTATGGACTCCCCTTTCCGCATCTGTCCTAGCGTATATCCCTGCGATGAAGCCGCTTGGCGGCTGGAACACATTTCCTCTAACCGGGTCATACACCTCGATCCACGGGAAATAGTAAGCGCCGTACTTAGAATCCCTAGGCTTCTGAAGTTTGTCCACCCCGCCCTTCTCGATCACCTCTGGGGAATCAAGGATCGCAAAGCGATACTTCATGTTTTCGCAATGCGACAAAATAGCATCTTGGATCGCTGGGTCGGTCTGACCAGGGGCGCACACGATGTTTATGTCTTCGATCTCTTCGAGGAGCTTCAATCCGGTCCTCGCTCCAGGACCGTTGTCTGTCCCGATGTAGAGCGCAGCCTTGGACGCAACCTCTTCGCCTCTTTCCCTTGCTTGCTCGACTGTGCCGACATTCAGCACATAGCATCTACTTCCGCCATTGTTGAAGAAGGCATAGACAGCGTGCGCCAGATATTCACTATGCTGGAAGTCCCCAAAATGCTTGGTGAACTGGCTCCAGTTGGTGCACAGGATGGGCTGGTTCACAGGACCAACCTTGGACTCGCCAATGAAAGCGACCGTGCTAGTGCCAACCATTTCCAGTGGTTTTGTGCCACGGTCAACTTCTTCGACATAAACACCGGGAGACAAGTACGATGTTGCCATTTTTACCTCCTTTTGAAGGTCCTAAAGATTCCAAACCTCCCGGGTCATGGCAGACCTTGCAGTCCAAGGCTAACTTCTTTTTACTGCAAGATCCCTGCCAATGACCCTCTTAAGTTCCTCAGACCGTCTCTCGGATTCTATACGCACCTTTGCATAATAGAACAAAGACGGTCGAACTTCCTCGTTCAAACTCCTCCAAAAAGCCAAAGCATCATTGAAATCCGCCTGAATGTTTGGATACAGGTTCACCTTGTCGTCGGGAAAGAACGCATTCCCTTTCAGCAAGTCTCCCTGCAATATCGGATGCTCAAGAAAGGTCTTCACAACAAAGCCAAGCAAAAGACTTTCCTCTGCCTGCGTGTTTCCAAATACAGAAACTATGAACTGCGCATACAGGTAAGCAGGCGCATCCTGATAATACTCAACAAGTGTCCCATCCTTTGCGTAAGTGGTTACAAGATGGTCTGTTCTCTCCTTGTAGTCTGGCGCGAACGACACATGATACATATAGCATGACACCATCGGCAGGGTTTTAATATTGTCCTTCTTTGGTCTTTCAGTCGAAACCGATACCGTGGTAAACCCTGCATCCCTGAGCGAGGACTTCAGAAGTTCCTTCACGCTCTCGGTCAAATCCTTCAAAACCTCGAACTGGCTCATCCGTTGGCACTCGAAAACACAAGTCTTATATTACCATCGCTCTGATGCATGTGTCAAGCAAAAAAATTTGTAACAAAAATGTCATCAGCGATCTTTGTTTCGACAGGCTCCCCAGATGCCCATGCGCCCTTTGCCCGCACCCTACCATGGGGATTCGTAACTTAGGCGTTTCACCCCTTCAAGCACCCCGTCAAATAAAGCGTTAGCGAACTTGCTTCCCCAAGAAAAATGTGGTGTCCAAAACACGAATCTGAGGTGCAAAACCTGTGGACGCAAGTCCCCGCATGGGGACAAAAGTCCCCACATTTCACTCTGGTCTAGGCACCCCCCCTGCGCCTGTGTCCTCGCCTCCCAGAATCAGTTCCAATGTATAGACACTCGATTTCTTTAGCGCCCTGATCTCAACGAAGTATGTCCCTTCCTTGATGACAGGTAGCTCTATCGTATCCTTTTGTTTTGGCTCGTCATGAGTTATTCGTCGAACCACACCACCAAAATAGTCCAGTATTGCGACAGTTGCCTTTATCTGCGGGTTGTCCCAGTATATGTTCAAGGTAAGAGGACCGGGGTTCTCTACATCAAACTTCTTGTAATCAACAGGGTCATCCTTCTGTGCAATCTTGTCGTCATAGGTGATCCCAGGGAATATCTGTTTCGCCCCTGAACGCCCCTCATCTCCCGTCATTTCGCCTTCAGGGGGTCTGCACGAAAAAAGAACCAGCAATATGAAAGCACACTTTGCCCTCATGTCACTCTCCTGCCAAAACCTTTCTAAGCCATTTACCCGTGTGCGTTTCTGACTTAGCCACATCTTCGGGGGTCCCGCATGCTACCACATATCCTCCCTCGTCTCCGCCTTCAGGTCCCAAATCAATGATGTAGTCAGCACTCTTCATGATCTCGAGGTTGTGCTCAATCATTATGACAGTGTCCCCCTTGTCAGTCAAACGATTTATAACCTCGAGCAGATTTTTCACATCCGCCACATGCAAGCCAGTTGAAGGTTCATCCATCACATAAAGGGTTCTACCCGTCGCCACCCTCGCTAGTTCTCTGGACAGTTTTATCCTTTGCGCCTCGCCTCCAGACAAAGTTGGAGATGGTTGACCCAGTGTGATATATCCAAGTCCAACATCCTTCAGGGTCTTCAGTATGCGCACTATTGGACGATGATTTGAGAACACATCCATCGCTTCGTCAACGGTCATCTCTAAGACCTCGGCGATGCTGTAGCCCTTGTATTTCACACGCAATGTCGCCTCGTTGAACCTTTTGCCTTTGCATTCGTCACAGGTAACATAGACATCTGGCAAAAAGTGCATCTCGACCCTCAAAACTCCTGCACCCTCGCATTTCTCGCACCTTCCGCCACGCACATTGAAAGAAAAGCGCCCTGGCTTGTAGCCATAGACCCTTGCCTCCTTTGTGCTTGCAAACAATGCCCTTATGTGATCGAAAACCTTTGTGTAGGTTGCTGGATTTGACCTTGGAGTGCGCCCTATTGGCTCCTGGTCAACTAGTACAACCTTGTCAATCTGGTCAGCGCCTTCCAGCCTTTCGTAAGGGAGGGGGGGTGAAGTCTTGTAACCAAGGTGCTTTTGCAGTGCTGGAAACAATGTCTCTGTCACAAGGGAGCTTTTGCCTGCTCCTGATACGCCCGTGACCACGACGAAGTTTCCAAGCGGAAACCGACAGGTGATGTTTTTGAGGTTATGCCCTGATGCACCCACAAGCGACAAAAAGCCTTTGGGAGCGCGCCTTTTCTTAGGGATGGGGATGCACAGCCTACCAGAAAAGTATTGCCCTGTGAGCGACTGTTGCGCACTAAGCATCATGGATGGGGGTCCTTCGAATATGACCTCGCCCCCATGCCTTCCAGCGCCAGGTCCGAACTCGATGACATGGTCGGCAGACATGATTGTGTCTTTGTCGTGTTCGACAACTACGACTGTGTTTCCAAGGTCTCTAAGCCTTCTGAGCGTCGCGATGAGTTTGTAGTTGTCTCTAGGGTGAAGACCGATAGAAGGTTCGTCGAGCACATAAGTAACCCCTGTAAGCTCGCTTCCGATCTGGCTTGCAAGCCTTATCCTTTCTGCCTCCCCACCAGAGAGGGTTGAAGCCTGTCTAGCAAGGGTCAGATACCCGACACCTAAGTCTTCCAAAAGTTTTAGCCTCGAGGCTATCTCTTTTATAAGTTCATTTGCCACTACCGCCCTGTGGTCACTGAAAGAAAGCGAAAGTATGACCTTCCGAAGCGTGGAAACACTCATCTCGCTCATCTCGCCTATGCCATATCCCCCCACCTTTACCGCAAGGGCTTCTGGTCTAAGCCTTCTTCCGTTGCATGCATCACAAGGTCTATCTGTCAAAAACTGCTGATAGAAAAGCCTCATTTCAAAAGACCTTGTTTCACGGAGCCTTCGCAAGATGATGTTCGCTATCCCCTCGAAGACGAAACCCCCGCCATATTGGCTAGTCTGCACAGATTGACCCTCACCATAAAGCAGAATGCGCTTGTGTTCTTCAGGCAAGTCGCCAAACTTCTTGCTCAGGTCAATACCATGCCTTCTAGAAAGGAATCGCAAAAGCTCGCTAGTATATTCTTCGCCACCCAGCAGGACTGAGGCATGCTGTATCGCACCATCACGCAACGAGACCTCTTCGTCTATAACCTTGCTGATATCAACATCTAGTGCTGTGCCTAAACCTTTGCACGAAGGGCAAGCGCCGATGGGGTTGTTGAAAGAGAATAGTTGAGGTGACAGTTCTGGAAAGGATATTCCGCAGTATTCGCAAGCAAGATGTTCAGAAAAGAATATTTCTCGTCCGTCCTCGAGCAGGGCTATAAGCCTTCCTTTTCCAACCTTGAGTGCAGTTTCGACAGAATCAACAAGCCTCTGTTCAATACCTTCCCTCAAAGAAATCCTGTCAATCACGACCTCGATGTCATGTTTCTTGTTCTTGTCAAGAGGTGGGCAGCCCTGAATCTCCCTTATTTCTCCATCAATCCTTATCCTCACAAACCCTTGCGAAAGAAGGGAGGCAAGAAGGTCCCTGAACTCCCCTTTTCTTCCTTTGACGACAGGGGCAAGGAGCAAGACCTTCATCGTATCCATTCTGCTCCTTAGCGCAAGGATGTCACGCACGATCTCCCCTGCCTCCCTCGCCTCAACCCGTCTGCCACAGACATGGCAAAACTGTTCGCCTACCCTTGCGAACAAGACCCTCAGATAGTCGTGGATTTCCGTGGTCGTGCCAACTGTGGAGCGTGGGTTCGATGACGCACTCTTCTGCTCTATGGCAATGGTCGGGGTTAGGCCGTGAATCGCTTCGTATTTTGGCTTCTCGAGCTGTCCGAGGAACTGCCTGGCGTATGCAGACAAAGACTCGACATACCTCCTCTGACCCTCCGCATAAAGGGTATCAAACGCCAGAGAGGACTTACCTGAACCACTTACTCCTGAAAAGACAACAAGCTTTCTTTTTGGAATCCGAACAGTAATACCCTTCAGGTTGTGTTCTTTTGCGCCAACTATCTCGATGAACTCCTGTTCCACAGGGCGCCTCCAAAGCGCATATTATAACGATATCGTTCGTGGTCTCCACACAGGTAGCACAGCGGTTCATCTTTTGACGACATTTTTTGTTTGACAGGCACGAGCTTTGCAAATAACATAGCAGTGGCTTTTGTGCGTTGAGCGCATTTCGTTCGTCTTCACGCTCTTGGACTGGTAATATGGTAATCAAATCTGCTGGGAAAACGGATGTTGGCCGTAAAAGGTCGCACAATGAAGACCGCTATTTGATAAAAGAGGATGACCGCCTGTTCGTGGTTTGTGATGGGATGGGCGGTCATGCGAGCGGTGAAGTTGCATCTCAGCTAGCCATAGAACAAATGGCGGCGTTTTTCGATGCCCACAAGAATGACCCTGAAATAACATGGCGTTTCAAGGAAAACAAGAAGCTCGATTCGTTTGAAGCACAGAAACTTGAGGCAGCAATAAAGTGGGCAAACTTCGCTATACACTATAAGGCGTCCGAGGCTTTAAACCTGAAGGGCATGGGCACCACCTGCGTTGCCGCACTGTTTGCTGATCGCAAGTGCATAATTGGGCATGTTGGTGACTCGAGGTGCTATAGAATAAGGAACTCGAAGATAGAGCTCCTGACGGAAGACCATTCGCTTTTGAACGACTACAAGAAGCTTCCAAATGTCACATCAGATGATGTAAAGAACTTTCCGCACAAGAATGTGATTACGAGAGCGCTAGGGATGAAACCAACCGTGCAGGTTGACATCAAGACAGAGCAAGTAGAAGACGGGGACATATATCTACTTTGTTGCGATGGGCTGTCGGGTGAAGTGGATGATGAGGAGATGCTGAAGACCGTGATAGAGGCTCGGGGAGACCTCCAAAAGGCCTGCGATGAACTGATAAGGAAGGCAAACGAGCACGGGGGTAGAGACAATATAACTGTTATTCTGGTTGAAGTATCTAGCCAGTGATGGCATTTGATTAGTTTACGCAGATTTTCTAAGATTCCAATAGTTGAAGCCAGGAGGCAGCCATGAAGGTCGCACCAGTAGCCTTGGTTGTTTTGTTTGCTTTAGCGTGCGGAGGAGGCGGTGGGACCGCGGGAGGTGGAAAAGATGATGGATGGATCAAGTGGGATACGGGTCATGATCTGGTAGATGTTCCCTATCAAATCGACTACGGTCAGGACAGGAATATCCGGCAAGACACCGAGAGTTTTGAGGGCATCGAAGATAGATTTGATGCCGACATAGATGGTGGAGACGCTTTCACCCCATGTCTTGGAGCATTCTTGTGCCCATGTGTGGACAACCTTCAGTGCCAATCAAACTTCTGCATTGATTCGCCCGATGGCAGGGTCTGCACAAAGATGTGTTACGAAGAAACAGACTGCCCCGAGGGTTGGTCTTGCAGACAGGTAACAAATACTCAGGGCGAGCCTGCATGGGTATGCTTGCCTAAAGGCGTTTTCTTGTGCAGACCTTGCAGGGAGCACAAGGATTGCACATCCCAGTCCGCTATAACAGATGACAGGTGCGTGGTCTATGGTTCGCAGGGCAACTACTGTGGCGTCACCTGTGGCGAGGGGAGAGGGGCTTGCCCTGAAGGGTATTCGTGTCAGGAGGTGCCAATCGTAGGAGGTGGATTTGCTAACCAATGTGTTCCCGACAGTGGGCAGTGCACATGCTCGAAGATTGCTATTGACTTGAAAGCAAGCACTGATTGTTATGTTGCGAACGAGTGGGGAAGGTGTACAGGGATAAGGGAATGCACTGCGAGTGGACTTAGCGATTGCAGCGCAAGGACTCCTGCACAAGAGGCTTGCAACAATGTTGATGATAACTGTGATGGTGTTGTGGACCCCGAGGGGGCAAAAGGGTGCACAAACTATTATCAGGACAATGACGGTGACGGGTTTGGCATGGGCGTGGGAAGGTGCCTTTGCAAAAGTCCTGGTCCAGGTTATTCAGCCACGCCAGGCGATTGTAATGATGCATCTACCAGCATATTTCCTGGGGCAACAGAGTATTGCAACGGCATAGACGATGACTGCGACGGCACGCCAGATAACCCTGGAGCAGTTGGTTGCACAGACTTTCTTCTGGACAACGATGGCGACGGATACGGCGTGCCAGGCTCGTCGAAATGCTTGTGTGTCCCGAGCGCTCCTTACACAGGCGACCCCAAAAAGCCTTTCGATTGTGATGACAACGACAAAGGCATACATCCAGATTCGAAAGAGGTGTGCAACGGAAAGGACGACAACTGCGATGGGCTTACAGACCCAGAGAACTCTTTAGGCTGCGAGCCATGGTATTATGACGGAGACGGTGATGGTTTTGGTTCTTCTACAAGGTTCAAGTGTCTGTGCGCCGCGTCGGGCAGTTACAACACGAAGGCGGGAAATGATTGCGACGACAACAACCCGAGCGTGCATCCTTTTGCTGATGAACTTTGCGACGGACTGGACAACAACTGCAATGGGCAGACAGACGAGGGCGATCCAACGGTGCTGTGCAAACCGCAGGGCGGGATTGACTTGCACGGCAGTGTAGCTTGCGTGGATGGCAGGTGCAGGGTTGTAGAGTGCGCTCCTGCGACAAGGGACGAAAATGGTCAATATGTGCCTGCATGGTTCGATTTGGATGGTAACTTCATGAATGGGTGTGAATGTCAGGGCGGTAAAGAAGAGCAATGGGGAGGCGATATTTGTGAAAACGCCATTGACCTGGGCGAGATTGGCGAAGGTGACCCGCCAAAACTGATTTCTGGAAAGATAGTTCCCGCAGACGACGAGGATTGGTACAAGGTAAAGGCTGCGGATTTGCGCTGGAACGCCGAGATAAATGGGTGTGACCTATACAACTTCAAGGTTACATTTACCAGAAATCCTGACAACACCTATTTCATATATTTGCGGAAAGGTAGCTGTGCCCTTGGGAACGAAATATGTGGTGGAAGCCTTGTGACTGAATGGGCCACCAACTTCAGCGCTTCAGGTAAAGGAGAGTGCCCATGTTCGCCAAGGGTAGTCCCTACATGCGATCCTCCGGAGAGTGTACCAGCTTGTAAGGCGGCCCATGGGGGCTCGCAAGACTACTGCAACTCATGCCCTGGCTACGCAGAGCCGGGCAAGAATCTGTGTGCCGATAACACCGACTTCTTCTATATAGTCGTAAAACGTAACCCAACAAAACCGCCTATCTGCGACACATACGAAATCGAGGTCTCTAATGGCCGCTACCCGTGGAGCGGTCAATAGAAACTTCATGAATTTGCAGGCTATTTGCCCTTTGTCCTAGGCTTCCTAGATAAGGACCTAGCAATCTCGCGCACTTGCAAGCTTTTTGAGTTCTTCCACGAGGTCAATCCCGTTCTCACGCCAGTTTGCGGGAGGCCTCTGGAGAAATGACACTTCCGCCAGATAATGAGGTTTGTAGGCTGGATTTAGAGAAATCAAGCGCTTGATTCGGTTTCTCGAACCAGCGAAGGCAATCCCCTGAATGCGACCTGCGAGGGCCGGGAATAACGACCCCAGATCAAGGTTTTTTGAAAATGGATAAAGAACAACAGTGCGATATCCGACCTTGCTAAACAATGGTTTTTCCCTGACCAGCATTACAGCAGGAAACATGGCGTTTTTGGGTTTTAGCACAAGACCACCAGAGTTCTTGGCTTGCATATAAGCCAGAAGTGCCCTTTGCGATAACACAGTAGTTTCGTCAAGAGACAACTTTCTAGGGGGTAGTCCCTCGAAAAGGTCCAGCATCCACTTGTAGATGGCTTCACACAGTTCCTTTAGACTGCACTCGCCCCCTTCTTCTACAAATACAACCCCTGGTGAAAGGCAACCTTCCTGGTCATAGATCGAAAAGTCCATCGCAATGGACCATGCCAGCCTATCGAGATGTATCTTATCAAGTGCCTCTTTCAAAACTACAATGAAGGACTCTTTATGACCAAAACCGAATGTCTTTAGGTCGCCACGAATTTTCGTGATCTCGCGGATAGTTTCGTCTCTGCCATATGCGACACATACATCCGCGTGACGAAGGAAGTACGAAATCTTTTCTTGTTCGTGTGGTAAAACCACATCAACATAATCTTTGAATGGCGAGTCAATGGTTTCGAGGCTTTTACAAAAGAGCGTTGCAAATACAGGCTCCACTGAAGATGGTTTCAAAACCACACGATAGTTTGCACTAAGAGCCCTGAAAACTATTGAAGTGGTAAGCGCAAATATCCTGCCTTGAAGAATAGCGAAAAGGGTGGGCGGGTTTTCGGTGGTTGAAAATCCCTTGCGAACCATGCTGGCTAGTCTAAGTTTTGTGTAAGGGGAAAAGGCTCTAGCCAGAGCCTCTTTCAGATGTAGGTCGCGAAATCCGCTACTTTCGGCTAGCAGGTCTAAGTCGTCTTCTCCAATGGGTGCCCATGGACGGACCCATTTCTGTCTTATCTGGTAAAGGGCCTTTGCTGCGTCCATTTCGGTGAACATTGGATTCATAGTAGTGCCCTTATTCGACCGTTAGACATGCAAAGGCAATCTGAATAGTCTTTGATGCACTGTGCTGACTTAGGCAGTGTAAGGGCGACGCGTGCATCGCCCCTACGAATCGTCCTGACCAACACGAAACAGTGTAATCTTTTCTCAATGTTACAACTCATAGCTCATACGAACAACCCCTCGGCTCAGCACCTCTTGCACGGGTTATATCTTTGAACCCAAACGATGTCTTTAGTGCAGTGTCCATCGTTAGAATGGCAACAGAAGTATAAACATTGCAGAGGTCATAATGGCACAAAACCCCCCGCTCACCAACCTCGACCTCTTGCATCGTATTTGGGTTCAAAACGAGAGTCCGCAAATAAGGAGTGTGGACGAAACTACGACATCCTGTCACCTTTGGGCTTGAATATGCCTGAGAAAGCAGTTCTGTCATACCGTATTCCTCGATTATGTTGTCTGCCTCTATCCCGAGCACGCTCGATGCCTTTTCGATAAACTCTTGTGCGCCCACGCTAAGCCCGCTAGCCTTCATGCCACCGGTATGAAATATGCGACTGCCTTTTGGCAAACAAAGATTTTCCTGTCCTAGCACTTCAAAAAATCGCAAAAAATCAAGTGTAGTTCCGAAAATCATGAGCGCCCCCCCAACTTTTTCTGTGAACAATCTGAGTCTTGCCAAATCCTGGGCACCACATTTCCAATAAAGCCTTTTATCCGCTGAATACTCCTCCATGATGAACGAGATCATCCAACATAACGACGACTTAGGTTTTTCTTCTTTTGGGGGGACCAAAGATACTACCGCAACTGGCTTTGGCTCAAACATCAGAAACTGCTCAGCCCCCCTAAGGACACTAAGGCGATATAGCTCCATGTCCTTTACGAAGTGCCTCCCTCTACTAGAACCCCTCGTAGTGCCGGATGTTTCGAAAACCGCTTGGGCTTCTGACGGTGGGAAATGGGCAACGGTCATTGCCTTGAAAGCCCATTCTGGCGTTGGACAAATGCCTTTGAACCAAGAAGAACCTTTTTCAAAGGTCCCCTGCGCCTTAGCAATCGCACAAGCGAAATCGAAAAACTCGTCATCGTCTGGCTTGTAACCAGTGCTTAGCCAGTCCTTTATTTCTCCTGCAAGGATTTCAATCTCTGAATTGCTCATTCGTGAGCTTCTCCATAACTGTCTGAATCTTTCTTAGTCCGAAATCAAGGTCACAAAAATCTATCGTCAATGGTGGGTTTATCGCCAGCACATTCCCCTTCTCGCCCTCTGTGGTAACAATAACGCCTTCTTTTAGCAAATCCTTCATGATGGAATAGGCGATCTGACCTCCCGTCTTCCCGCCGTGATCCTTTACTTCGATGCCAAGCATCGCGCCTTTGCCCCTAACCTCAACCACAAACGGCATCCTAGAAATGAAAGGAACCAAAACCTCCAAAACCCTTTTCTCTATCTCTTTTGCCCTTTGCAAAAGCCCTCGCTCCTCGATTTCTTCGAGCACCGCTATGGCACTTGCGCATCCCAAAGGAAAGGCATAAAAAGTGGAAGTATGCACCGCCTCCCCGTCGCAAGACTTGACCGCGTCTGCAATCCAGTCACGCATCAGGCAACAGGACAAAGGCACACCCCCCGAAAGACCCTTTCCAAGGCACACAATGTCTGGGGCAACATCCTCATAGTCACTTGCCAGAAATCGCCCTGTCCGTCCCGCTCCAGTCCATACTTCGTCACATATCAGGATGACCCCATTCTTCTTGCACTCCTCGAAAAGCGCACGCAAGAAACCATCTTCACAAACCCTGATGCCTCCTCGACCCTGAATAGGCTCGATAATCACGGCAGCAGGAGGATTTTGCCCCAGCAAATCACGAACTCGTTCCAAAACTTTTTCCTTTAGCCCAAGCCCTTTTGCAGGGAAAGGCAAGAACTGGACATGTTTATTCAAAAGCGGCGCAAACTGCTTCCTAAACCTTTCCTGCCCGCACACCTGTAAAGCGCCAAGGGTCAGTCCATGATACGCCCCCTCAAACGCAACAAACGAAGCCCTGCCTGTCGCAGCGCAAGCAAACTTTAGCGCCGCCTCAACAGCATCCGACCCGCTCAAGCCAAAAAAGACTTTGTAGTCCTTGTCACGAAGGTGTTTCTTTAGTGTCTTTATAAACCGCAAGGCAACATGGGACTTATGCATGTCCCCCATCCCGTTCATTAGACGATGCGCTTGCTTCCTTAGCGCTCGAAGGCATTTTGGGTTTGAATGTCCAACGCTCGAGACCCCAAAGAAAGAGCTCAAATCCACATAGAAGTTGCCATTCAAATCCCTGACCCTTGCACCCTTGGCACTGAAAAGCACTATCGGAAAATCCCTGTCTTCTGGCACCATCTCATAAGGCTCAAGTTCCCAAAGCTCATCCAAAACCCTTCTCGAATGCCCAAGCGCCCCTTTTTGTCCGAAAAATCTTTTCATCCTCGACCCTTATCACTTACTAAGAAAAGCAATAACACGAGCAAAGCAAAACCAAAATAGCCAACCGCAATCTGGACGGGGATGTTACACTCGACGAGCCATGGCAATGTCACAGCGCCCTGAGGGTCAACAGAATGGACCACTCCGAACAAAGAGAATACCGCCAAAACAATAAGCGTTGTTACCGAAGCGATGATTTTTCTTTCGATAAGAAAGACCATTAGCGCACCCCAGAGCAAGGATGTCAGGATGAAGTTTCGGCCAACTATTGCGATGGTTTCGACCTCCAACCTGAGGTGTGCATCCATTGTCGAGGGGTCAACGATAAGCCTTCCTGTGTAAGTAGTCACAAGATAGGCAAGGACAGGCACGATTGAAAATGCCACCGCGGGGAAATGTCTTTTTTCCACAACAGAAAAAGCCTGAACCGCTATCTCGAGCCCGACAAAAAGGAGGATGGGGGCTACTACGACCTCGGGAATAAAGGTTACGACATATCCTAGCACCCCAAAAATACCCCCAAGCCCAACACATAGCCCCACAAGCCATGCATACCCGCTCTTTGCACCCATCGCCTTGTATGCAGGATGACCTATGTATGGGGTGGATTGAGCAACCCCCCCGAAAAAGCCTGCCACAAGCGTCGAGAGCGCTTCGACCAGAAGTATGTCCCTTGTGCGATAGTTATCCCCAGCACACCTTGCTGATTCTGTCACATTGATACCGCCTACTATCGTAAGAAGCCCGAAAGGGACAGCGATTGGCAAATAGGGCACTGCCCGCCCGAAAGAATCCCAGATCAACCTCGCCTCTAAAGTGGGGAGGCTAAATCCTGCCAAAGCCCCGACATCCAGATGCGAAGCGCCCTCCCCTTGCAACAGGAAGTGCAGGAAGACACCAATACATATAGCCACAAGGACTCCTGGCAATCTAAATGGGAACTTGATCTTTGCAACTAGCGTATAAAGGATAATGCCCAGACAAACGATGCCAATAATAGGCTCAGAAAATACCTTCTGCGCTGGGAAAACCCCAAGCAAGGCAAGACCAACGCCAGCAAGCGGTCCCAGAAGCGCGGCGGTTGGCAAAATCCTTGCCACCATGTCCCCAAAAAAAGCGAGCACTGTCTTTACAACGCCCATGGTGACAAGCGTCGCCATACCAACGCCCCATGCGACATAAGGGTCTGAAGATGCCTTGTAGGCTGGACCTATCACTGCTACTGCAACACCTATCGTGGAAGGGGTATCTAGCCCCAAAGGCATTGCTGTGGCATCCTTGTTCAGCCGCATCGCCATAACAGCATACGCAATGTCGCCAAGCATGACACCAAGCGCAGTCCCACAAAGCATCTTCGAGACCACGAACTCCTGTGGCATTCCAAACCCCTGAACCAGAATCCCCGTAAGCACGACCAGATTTACAACATTGTCCACCAGAAGGGCAAAGAAGGCATTGATATCACCAAAGGTAAGAAAGCGCGTCTTCATAAGGTCTTCATGCACTCTCAAAACGGCACATCATCGTCTGCAATAGCACCATTCGGGGCGGGTGCCTGTGCAATCTCGTCTGCCACAACCTCAGCTGGTTCGTGCGCGCCACCAGCACCACGAGTTCCTATGAACTGCACCCTCTGTGCAATCACCTCGACAACCACCCTTTTATTCGAGTTTCTATCCTCGAACTGCCTTGTCCTTAGCCTGCCTTCAACAAAAACCGTGCTTCCTTTCTTCAAATACTCCTTGCACCTCTCCGCCTGCTTTCCCCAGACCACAACTCGGTGCCATTCTGTATGTTGCTGTTGATTGCCCTCCTGATCAATCCACACTTCATTCGTCGCTACATTGAAACGAGCCACCGCTAGTCCCGACCCAGTGTAGGCTATTTCTGGATCGCTTCCCAGATTTCCAAGGATCAAGACCTTGTTGAAAGAAGCCATGTTACCTCCTTTGCCAGTCCCCTAGACTGGCGAAAAAAGAAAAAACCCACCTCTTCGAAAGAGGCACCTACTTAATCGGAAGTTCGTCCTGATCCGTTTCACAAGGAAAACAAGTTTTGTGAACTGCACGAGCAAAATCCTCTACCTGGTCTTGTGGCACCAAAAAAGTCAACGAGTTTGGCGTTCCAACAACGCCAAGGATACATTTTTCATCCCACACAAGGTCTGCAAAATCACCCCTTGCCTCCATGCAACTGAGCGGAGCGCCAACAATGCTTACCGTAGCAATGTTTCGCAAGACCCTGTATTCAGCCCCCACATCTTCGCACACCTTTTTCACTATGCCCTCAACATCAACACACCTCTCATCAGGCACGACAAGCAATGTTTTTTCGTCGGAAAAGGTCACTACAAAGTCCATATTCAGCCTTTCCGCACCAATTGCACCAACAACTACATTGCGAAAATCTGACGATGAAATCTCGAAAGCAACAAGGTTCTTTTTCCATGCGACTCCGACAACCTGCCTTGGGATAGGCGGGGCATTGAGCCTGATAATCGTCCCGCTCTTGTTTGCGTCAAACGAGGATTTCGTATAGATTGCTATCCTTGCCCTCCTTGCAAACTCGACTGCATCTGCATTTAGCACCTTCGCTCCAAGTCTAGAAAGTTCAAGCATCTCCTCGTATGAAATAGTTTCCAGTTTCTTTGCGTCCAACACAACCTTTGGGTCAGCAGTATAGACACCTTCGATGTCAGAATATATCTCACATCTCTCAGCCCCAAGGGCAGCAGCAAGGGCAACCGCGGTTGTGTCGCTTCCGCCCCTCCCCAGGGTCGTGATTTCTCGCTTATAACTGACCCCTTGATAACCTGCCACGATCACAACCTTGTTCTGAGCCAGTTCATCCAAAACCCTGAATGGACGAACCTCGATTATCCTTGCGTTCGTATGGCTTGCGTTCGTTATTATCCCACATTGCGAACCTGTAAATGAGATCGCATCAACCCCCAGCGCCTGAATCGCCATGCTCAAAAGCGCCATTGTAATCCGCTCCCCAACGCTCAAAAGCATATCGAGTTCCCTGCTAGATGGGCTTGGGTTTATCATCCTTGCCATTTCAAGCAAGGAATCAGTTGTCTTGCCCATTGCGGACACAACAACGACAACATCGAACCCCTTTTTCTTTGTATCTACAACCTTCTCTGCAACCTTCTTTATCTTCTCTATATCAGCAACTGACGACCCACCAAACTTCTGGACAATGATTGGAGGCATATCGCACCCAAATCACACCGCCCTAATATACTTCATTCACCTGAAAATATGAAGTGGCCATCCCTTGCGAAAAAGGACCTAATAGGCCTTTGCTGTTTGCAGTCCACAACGAGTTGTAACCGGGTGTTCAGCAAGGGAAAACATGTCATGATGAGCTGCCTAAAAGGCAGTTGTACCCGCCCTTTCCAGAATACATGGTGGGGTCGAACACGCAGTGAAGCCCGTGAGCACGACAATCGTATTTTATTAAAATTCCTCCATGACAGTAAACAAGCACCTCACCCTGGCATGTGCCTGATTCCGTTATCGTCCCGCAAGGCTCTCCGCAATTCCCATAGTCCGAGCACACAAGCCCCTCCCCGCATTGCCCGCAAACACCGTTGCAACCATCGGGCCCGCACTCCTTCCCTGCACACTGTGGCGTGCACTGTTCTGGCTTAAGACACATGTATTTCTTGGCAAGGTCTGAATACCCGCACAAAAGCCCTTCAAGAGTGCAGTCCTTCTTTTTTAGCACCCCATTTTCGCACCACTGCAGTTCGTTGCCTACGCACCTCCCGGTCGCAGTGACATCGTGGCAGGAGGTATCAACGATGCAAACGAACTTTTGAGGGTCACAGACATAGCCATCCGGGCAAGAGCCACAAAAGCCACCACATCCATCAGGACCGCATTCCCTCTCACTGCATTTGGGCTGACATCCCTTCAAAACGCAAGTAAAGTTTGGGGCGCAATACTCATTCTCGTCGCATGTTCCGCACTCGCCATTGCAACCATCGTCGCCACATTCCTTCCCTGTGCAATCAGGCACGCAGTATTCGATACAGACCCCGCCTTTGCAAAACATTCCGTATGGGCAGAAACCACAGATGCCCCCGCACCCATCTGGTCCGCATTCTAGTCCTTCGCATTGGGGCACGCAAGTTTCTTCGTCAGTTTGAATGTCCAAGGCGTTTTCAAACATGTCTTGGTTTGTTTCTTCTTCGATGGCTGTATCTTGAGAGGATGAGTCAATCTCGCGCCCTTCGAACATAACATCCACGACAAAATCTGGCACAAAAAACCTATCATCGTAGGCATCTATGCCAACCGCAATCTTCTCGTTTTTAGAACACGAGAAACACACAAAGAAGGCGACGAGCAAAGTCTTATGTGTTTTCGAATCAAAACTTGCCATATTGTTTTGCCCAAGACATTTCGCTATTATTTTATTGAGTTCTAAGTGCGTTGACAAATAAATGCCATCATAGGAGGTGCGAATGAGATTCCTATCTCTTAGCCTTATATGTCTTATCGCGTGCTCCTCAGGTTCGACCGCCTTCTACCCTTCTTTGGATGCAAGTGACGAAGAGACCTCCAGTAGCGATGCGGACGAGCAAGCCCAAAAGCCTTCCATTGATACGATCCTCTCAAAAGACTCTATCCAGGCAGGCGCATCTGTCACAGTTACATGCACTGGGACAGGCTTTGATAGAAAGGATGTTCGTATAGACATCTTCGTCCCGCAGGAAGGCGCCTCTCAAGACGAGACTTTTACCCCATCCCCCGCCTTGCCACAAGGCGTCACCATGGATGGCTTCAAAATCACCATAACAAAGGCTGGCTATTATGGCGTGCGTTGTTATACCGCTGACTTGTCTTTGCATGATGAAACACCTGCTCCCCTCACCGTAACCCCGGCAACCCCAGTCAGGATCGACACTTCCCTCGACCGCACTCAAATAAAGGCTGGAGAGTGGATTCAGGCAACATGCGAGGCTTTCGATAGGTTCGACAACAAAATCACATCAGGTTTTGCCCTTTCTGTTTCGCCATCGGATGGTGTCAAAGTATCAGACCTCTCTGCGCAGCTTACCCGCGCTGTTCGTCACCAGGTTGCATGCGAGATTCCATCCGCATACCTCGTTGATACAACCCCAGTCGAGGTCATGGTTACACCAAATATCCCAAAAAAGATTTACACCCATGTGACCCCTTCCGAGTTCAAGGCTGGGGGGCAGGCAGAGATCGAATGCGTCGCAACAGATGCTTATGAAAACAAGGTTCCTGACCTTCCAATGTCCGTTGCACTCCCCCCTCAGCTCACGATACTCGGTAAGACCATATCAGGTGTTGTAGCGGGAATATACACTGTGAAGTGCGTGCCAGAGACTATTCCGTGGCGGTATTTCCAACTGTTCGGTTTTACTGTAACTGTGAAGCCCGCAGACCCCGCACAGCTTCTCCTCAAGGTCGTTCCTGACAGGGAGTTTTACAGTGTTGGCTCGAAGATTGATGTCATTGCTACCATTCTTGACGCCTATCAGAATGTTGTGCCGGATGCCAGTGTTGCGCCACCAACCATTTCGCCACCAACTGGCATTGAACCGTCGCCCACCAACCCTCTGAAGACTTTTATCTTGCGAGCGGAAGGCATCTATATAATGACCTTTAGGGTCATAAACTTCCCCGAGGTCTCGAACGAGATCACGATAAAGGTCGAGGGAAGCGGACCGCTTATCACGATCCTTTACCCAGAAAGGGGGGCGACTATTCAGGGGAAGCCATCGGTCACGGTTGTCGGCACAGTAAACGACGATGTTACAGGGATTGCATCTTTCACTATAAACGGAATCGAGGTCCCTCGCACGAACATAAAACCCGATGGCACATTTACATTCATTCTAAATCCTCATCAAGGCATGAACATGATTGATGCAAGGGTAGTGAATGGCGCTGGGATGGAATCGAGGGTTCGTCAGTCTTATTATTTTTCTTATGCCTACTATCCTGTAGATGCTAACCAGCCCGAAAAAGGGATGGTTCACAACAGTATCCGTGCCTTCCTTCTTCGGGACTTTTTTGATGACGGCGACCACGACCCGAATCATCCCGATGACCTTGCAACCATCCTTGAAAACATGGTTGTAGGTCTAAACATAAACTCGATGATCCCTAATCCCGTGGCACAGCAAGGTCCATACAAGGTTTACATAAGAAATGTTCGCTTTGGTAGACCAGCTTTGAACATAAGTCTGTTCGATGGTGGCATGTGGATATATGTCCGCATCCCAAATCTAAGGATGGATGTGTTCCTTGAGGGCGAGTGCAACTTTATCATAGACTGGTGTCCTGATTTTTCTGGGCATGTCACGGTTGATATGGTAACGGTTGCAACGAAGGTTCTGGTGTGGATGGGGAACGACAAGAAGATCCATGCACAGATGCAAAGTGCGGACGCCTCGCTTGATGGGATACATGTGGATATTGATGGGCTTGTAGGTGCCCTTCTTGGCTGGCTAATAGACATTCTTGTGGACAACTTCAGATCTGACATCGAGAAGGCAGTGGAACGACAGCTCGGAGACCTTGTGAATAACACGATAGAAGACCTCTTTGCGAAGTTCGAGATCAACCAGACATTCGAGATACCGCCTCTCATCGGTAATAAGTCTGCGAACATCGGGGTTTTGGTTAGACCGCAAGACCTTCAAGTCATGGCAAAGGGTATCAAACTTTCGATGGAAGGCAGTATATATGCGCCAAGGGGGGTGAGCCACGATGTGCTAGGTTCTATTTCTAGGGCAAACTGCCTAAGCATGACGCCTTCGTCGTTCTCGTTGCCAGAAAGGTCAGAACTCGAGTTCGCAGCGTTTGATGACCTTATCAACGAAGCCCTTTTCTCGGTTTGGTGGTCTGGCACACTGAATATGACAATAGGGCAGGAGTTGCTTCAAGATGTTGACCTCTCACAATATGGCATAAGCGATCTGAATGTGGCGCTGGACTTCTATCTGCCTCCAATACTTACAGATTGCAATCAAGCGGGGAATCTTCAGGCCCAGGTCGGGGACCTTTATGCCGATGTAACTCTGAAGTTCAATGGCATTCCTTTGCGAATCGGCGTCTTTGTGTATGCGATAGCATCGGTGGAGCTTTCCACAGTGCCAAATCCAAATGGTGGCAATGACATCGCTATTACCTTGCTTGGTATTGACATGCTTGAGTTTGATTTTGTAAGCATCATGGCTTGCCCTGAAGACCAGCCGTGTCAAGACATGTCTTCGCTGAAGGATGTGTTAGAAAAACTTATCAAAGAGAACCTTTTGCCATCGCTTTTGCAGGATTATGCTGGCAAGACCTTATTTACCTTTGAAATCCCTACCATTGACCTTTCGACCCTCGACCCAAGCCTCCCAAGCGTCGAGCTCCGCTTTGCAATCGAAAGGCTTTACAGGGATCAAGGTTTCACGGTTGTCCGTGGTCATCTTCAGTAGATTTTGACGCACGAGACACCAATGGTTCCCGCGCTCTCATGAGCATTTGGCTTGGTCTTACCTCGTCCCTGCGGTTTTGAAAACAGACGGAGGAAGACACTATTCCACTTGCCCCCAGGATGGCCAAAGATGGAACCCCTACATCTCCACAACTACTATGTCTTGACCTGGAAAGACATAAAGTCGTTCTAGGTACTGCCCCAACCGAAGCGGACCTGCGTGTGATGGCGAGTTTCAAGCCCCCCTTCCAACGCGACAAGCGTGGTTTGATGTCCGTCGAGTAGCTGAGAGCCCACACAAGCCCCATGCGCAGCCCTTTTTGGAATGATGACCATAGGAAGGTGTTTGAGCAAAGTTCCTATTGCGCAGCAAGCCCAGCGTGTGGTACAGAAGAACTCCTGGCAAACTCGTGGACGAGACACGGTCAGGTATCTTCTTCTTTTGCTTCGTTTGCTGGTGTGCGGGAAAGCAACAACCGTGAGGGGAAGCAAAGCCCTTTCACCCCAATGCACTTCACTGCCCCCCTCCCTTTTCACTCTTATGTTACAAAATGCAAGTCTTGCTTGTGCGACTTCATGCCTTTTATCAAAGAGGGATAGCAAGAGTAATTCTCTAGAACGAAAACCTGATCCTAAAGATATACCTAAAACCAAACTATGCTTGCCCCCGAAACCTTACACAAGAAAGGAAGTTGCGCCTGGACCTTGTTCTCCCTATTCCAAAATCTCGAGTATCGCCCTTTTCTTCTGCTTCGCCGCTGCGCAGGACACGAGCGTCCTTAGAGCCCACGCCATGTTGCCGTCCTTACCGATCACCTTCCCCATGTCCTCGCGAGCAACCCTTAGTTCCACGACCACCGTGTTTCCGCTCTCCATGATGTTCAGCCTCACTGCGTTTTCATTGTCAACCACAGCACGCACTATTTGTTCCACAAAGTTCTTCATAGCTTCTCCTTGTTGTGGCATTTTATGCCCAAATACGCCTAGAAACAGTTTAGCACAGTAGCTCAGAAACGATCAACAGATTTTTGCTTTTCATCTTTCGCTACAAAATACCGAGAAGGCGTACCCCCACCGATCCTCGCGTTGCCCCTGGACAGCCCCTTTTCTGCATAAACATAAGACTAAGACTGCGCCTGAGGCTGCGCCGTCCCAAACAACTTCTTGGCAAGTCTCGAGATTTTTCTAGACGCTGTCTTCTTCGAGATGACGCCTTTCGAGGCGACATGCTGTATCACGGATTGTGCCTCGTTGAAGGCTAATTGCCGCTTCTCCGCTGACCCTTCGGACAGTGCCAGAAGTGCATCCTTCACTGCCTTTTTCATCTTACCTTTATACATCCTGTTGCGCTCTCGAGCCTTGAGAGCCTGCCTTTGTCTTTTCAAGACCTGCTTGTTTCTCTTAGGTTTTTTCGCCTGACCTGGCATTGCTTGTCTCCTCACCCAGAAAAGGTGTCTTATTTTACAAGTTTACTTCTACTTGTCAAAGACAAGTTCCAGTTTGAT
>Ga0272449_1000429_pt1 | contig 50363 bp, 52 predicted proteins | sample YNPCB0241_FD_198679 | JGI IMG/M metagenome (GOLD analysis project Ga0272449, IMG submission 198679) | Hot spring sediment microbial communities from Yellowstone National Park, WY, United States - YNP-CB-024-1 | ecosystem: Environmental > Aquatic > Thermal springs > Hot (42-90C) > Sediment...
ATCCACATTTATGATTCAATTCAACCGAGGCAAGACCTTCAAAAAAATCTCCAACTTTATCGTATTTTAATGGAATTACTTTCTTCCCCTCTTTATCAATATAACCCCATTTGCCATTTAATTTAACTGCTGCAAGTCCTTCTGAAAAATTTAAAGCATCGTCATATTTTATCGGTATAACTTCCTTACCACTTTTATCTATATATCCCCATTTGTAATTTAATTTAACTGCTGCAAGAGCATCAGAAAAATCATATGCCATATTATATTTCATAGGAATTATCTCTCTCCCAGTTTTATCTACATAACCATATCCTGTATTTAATTCAACCACAGCAAGACCTTCGGAAAAAGGACCAGCATTAAAATATTTTGGAGGGATTACCTCTTTTCCATCTTTATCAATATAGCCATATGCTACACCTTCCTCACTACTTACCACTATCACGGCAAGTCCTTCGGAAAAAAACGACTCATTATTAACATATTTTGAAGATATTACCTCCTTGCCAGTCCTATCAATAAATATCGTTTTACCGTTTAATTCAACATTTGAAAGCCCATCTGAAAAATTTCCAACACCGCTATATTTTAAAGGGATTATTTCCTTTCCATCTTTATCAATATAGCCATATTTATCTTCTAATTTAACTGCTGCAAGACCTTCAAAAAAATTCCAGGCAAGATCATACTTCCCTTTTATCATCACAGAGCCATCATAATAACAAAAACCTATTTTTCCATTTACGCAAGGATATGGGAGGTATTTCTTTGCTTCTTTATAAAACTTATTTTCTTTTTTATTCCAGCCATATATATCTAAAAATTTAAATATCCAATCTGTTTTCTGTTTTACATCCACCGATTTAAGGGCTAATAACTCTTTTAGTTTATCCCAGTCCTTTTCAAGTGCTTCTTCTCTTTTCTTAGGATCAACTTCTTTTAATATCGTCGGCTCAAAAGTAATCTTTTGCTGATCATCTTCACCAGAAAATAAACTAAGATTAAAAACAAAAATAAAACCTAAAATTATTTTTTCCATAGCCACTCCTTAATTTAATTATACCAAAAAATCAAAAACTCAAAATTAATAATTCAACCATAACCATTTATATATATCATTATAATTTTTCAAAATTTTGCAAACCTAAAGGTTTGCCCTACAATTCCTAATTCATAATCCCTAGTCCTTAATCCCAAACCACTAATCCATAATTCATCATTCATAATTCAACATCCATAATTTATAATCCAACATCCAAAATTAAAAAATTCATCTCCAAACCACAATCCCCATCCCCCAGTCCCAAATTATTTAATCACCACTTCATTTCCATCATAGGTTATTACAAACTTCTTTTTTGAAGTATCTTTAAGTATCTCTACAGCAAGTTTATCAACAATATATCTTTGTATTGCTCGTTTAAGTGGTCTTGCACCAAACTCAATGTTGTATCCTTCTTTGTATAGAAACTCTTTAACCTTATCATCTATTTCAAGTGTTATTTCTTTCTCTGAAAGGACTTTCTTTAAGTTTTCAATTTGAATATCTATTATCTTATAAATATCATCCTTTGTTAATTTGTTAAAAACAATTATCTCATCAAGCCTGTTTATAAACTCAGGTCTAAAGTAATTTAAAAGTATTTTATTTAATTCTTCTCCTTCAAGTTTCTTTGAGTCCATTTTAAGTATCTTGTCGCTTGCAATATTTGATGTCATAATTATTATTGTGTTTCTAAAATCAACAACCCTTCCCTTTCCGTCAGTCAATCTTCCATCATCAAGTATTTGTAAGAATATATTAAAAACATCTGGATGTGCTTTTTCTATCTCATCAAAAAGAAGAACGGAATAAGGTCTTCTTCTAACCTTTTCTGTTAACTGACCTCCTTCTTCATACCCGACATATCCCGGTGGTGCACCAATTAATCTTGCAACTGAATGCTTCTCCATATACTCTGACATATCAAACCTAACAAGTGCTTTCTCATCATTAAAAAGAAAATCAGCAAGCGTTTTTGCAAGCTCCGTTTTACCTACACCAGTTGGACCAAGAAAAAGAAAACTTCCGATAGGTCTTTTTGGATCCGATATCCCTGCTTTTGCCCTTCTTATAGCATTTGCAACTGTGCTTATCGCTTTATCTTGACCTACAACTCTTTTTGAAAGTTCTTCTTCAAGTTTTAAAAGTTTCTGTTTTTCACTCTCAAGCATCTTTGATACAGGAATACCTGTCCATTTAGAGACAATCTTTGCTATATCTTCTTCATCAACCTCTTCTTTAAGTAAACTTCCATCTTTTTGAACCTCTTTAAGTTTATTTGAAAGTTCATTTAATTTCTTCTCAAGTTCAGGAATTCTTCCATATTTAATCTCACTTGCTTTTGTTAAATCACCTTCCCTTTTTGCCTTTTCTTCCTCATATTTAAGATTATCAATCTCTGATTTAACCTGTTTTATACCTACTATAAGTTCTTTTTCTGTTTGCCATTTAAGTTTCTTTTGTTTTATCTCATCCTCAATCAATTTTATCTCTTTTCTTATCTCATCAAGCCTTTTTTTTGCATTCTCGCTATCCTCTTTACTTAAAGCATGCTCTTCCATTTTTAATTGCATAAGTTTCCTTTCAAGAGTATCTATTTCAACTGGCATTGAATCAATTTGCATCCTCAAACTGGCACATGCCTCATCAACAAGATCAATCGCTTTATCAGGAAGAAATCTATCAGTTATGTATCTATTTGAAAGAATTGCTGCATAAACAAGAGCATTATCCTTTATTCTAACACCATGATGAATCTCATACTTTTCTTTTATTCCTCTAAGAATTGCAATTGTATCATCAACAGTTGGCTCACCAATATATACCTTTTGAAATCTTCTCTCAAGAGCCGCATCTTTTTCAATATATTTTTGATACTCATTTAAAGTTGTAGCACCAATACATCTAAGCGTTCCTCTTGCAAGAGCCGGCTTTAACATATTTGCAGCATCAAGAGATCCCTCTGCTTGGCCTGCTCCAACAAGTATATGTATCTCGTCTATAAAAAGGATTATATTACCATCAGAGTTTTCAATCTCTTTAATAACTGCCTTTAATCTTTCTTCAAACTCTCCTCTAAATTTTGCCCCAGCAATTAAAGAACCCATATCAAGAGCAACTATTCTTTTATTTTTAAGTCCCTCAGGAACATCTTTATTTGCAATTCTTAAAGCAATGCCCTCAACTATTGCAGTTTTACCAACACCCGGCTCACCTATTAAAACAGGATTGTTTTTTGTTCTTCTGGATAAGACCTGTATAACCCTTCTAATTTCATTATCCCTTCCAATTACAGGATCAAGTTTCCCTTTAATTGCAAGATCAGTAAGATCCCTTGTGTATTTTTCAAGTGCCTGATACTTTGCCTCTGGTGTTTGCTCTGTTATCCTATGACTTCCTCTTATTGAAGTCAAAGTGTTTAAAATTCCATCTTTTGTAATTCCGTACTTTTTATAAATCTTTTTTAAATAATCAACATTTATATCAAAAGAAGCAAGAAAAATATGTTCAGCACTTAAATACTCATCCTTTAACTTTGCCATTTCTTTAAATGCTTTATTTATAAGATTTTCTCCTTCCCTTGAAAGGTATATCTCATAATTTCCTGAGATTTTTGGAAATTTATCTATCTCATTTTGAAGATCCTTTATAAAAGAATTTGGATCAACACCAATCTTCTTTATTATTTCAATAGCAATAGAACCCTCAATAGTTAAAAGTGAAAGAATTATATGAGCCGGCTCAAGATACTGATTTTGATTCTCAATAGCAATATTTCTTGCACCAGCAATTGCTTCCTGTGTTTTTATAGTCATCTTATCAAAATTCATAATTACCTCCTAAATTTAAAGATTTAAAGGCAAAAAAACACTCTTTCTGCCCCCTTCAATCAGAACACCTTTAAATCTTTTATCTCAAAATTAGCAATCATATAATTTGACTGCTAATTATATTATAGCAGATTAGCACTCATTTGTCAAGACTGCTAAAAATAATTTTTGATAAAAACTCAAATAAGATTGAAAATTTTCTCCAGATGAAGTTTATTATCAATATCCTTAATTATTGCAAATCTTACATATTTTCTTAAATCGTAATAATCAATCAATAACTCAAGTTCCTCCTTACACTGATATGGATAAACAAGAACGCTTTTTTGAATCTCATAAAAACCAAGCAACTGTAAATGTTTTCTGAATAAGTTTCTTATTTTTTTAAAATTTTCAGGTATATCAAAAAATACCATCATCCATTCTCCGGTATATTCTTTGTTTTTTATTTTCAGTTCTTGAATGGAATATTCTTTCAGCAGTTTTTTACCCTTCGGCGTCAAGCAATACTCCACAAAATTATCTTTTTTAACCTTCTCTATCAATTTATTTCTATAAAGTTTTTTAATCTCATCTCGTATAATATCTTCTTTTAGAAATCTAAGTTCATCAATAAAACTTGAAATCACAGCCGTTTTTGCAAAAGGTCCTTTTGAAAATTTGATTACTGATTTCTCTAAAAAATTAAGTATCTTAAATGAAACTTCATTTAGACATCTTTTTCCCATAAAACAACCACCAAAAACATTATACCATTTTTTAACAAATTTTGACCGATCGGTTTTTTTATGTAAATTTTTGGAAGTAAACGCACTCAGTCGGAAAGGAAAAGTTTATATTAACCAAATTATAAAAACAAACGGCACTATCAAAAATAAATATAAAATAAGATCTTTTTAACTTCCTTTATCAAATAAAATAACGCTTTTAAAATCTCTTTTTCATCTAAATAGAAACTTAAAAAAATTTACAAAATATGAACGATCGACTTTTTTATGTAAATTTTTGGGAAAATATTGAAAATTTTGGATAGGAATTTTGTGAACTATGTGAAAGAGAGAACAATAAAAATTAAACTAACGAGTTTAAAAATATTTGTAAAAAAATTATTTTTAATCTTTTGCTTTAAAAGTATTCATTTTTGATTAATTGAAAGAAATCTTTTATGTTTTAAAAATTTACAAAATTTGAACGATCGGCAATTTTATGTAAATTTTTTTGGAAAGAGAAAATCTCAGGAGTTTATTTGAATTTTGGAAAAGTATATTGAATTAGGAAAACAAAGAGAGATTATAAATAAAAGAATTTGTAAAGTAATAGTTTTAATTAGTATTACTGATTTCCATCTTGTTTATTTTTGTATTTTTTAACAAGTTTTTTAAATTCTGGTGTTTTGTTAAGGTCTTTTATAAAATGTCCATCTGATGTTTCATTATAGAGATTATCCCAGTCCCGAGGAGAAAATTTCTGAAATGCTTTTTCAAAGTAATAAAGTGCTTTATCTTTATTTTTCTTGCAGTGCCACCAGTATATTCCAAGGTTATGATATGGGATAGGATCATTTTTATCAATTTCAATTGCTTTTTCAAAATCGGACTTTGCTTCTTCACACTCACCAAGCCAGAGATATGACCATCCACGACTATTGTAAAGAATACTAGTAGGGTGTTTATTAATCTCGGTAGTATAGGTTTCAATTGATTTGTTTAAATTAGAAATTCCTTCTTTTTTTTTCCAAGAACAAGATTAATTGCTCCCAGCTTACTGTAGGCAATGGCAACCTTCGCCTTCGGACTTAATTTTAATTCAATAATTTTGTTGTAATCATTCATTGCTTTGTCGTATTGCTTGAGAAATGCATACACACGACCACGGGCTTCATAGGCAATGAAATTTGCAGGATTTAATTCAATTGCTTTATTATAATCACTTATTGCTTTATCATATTGTTTGAGAAATTCATATGTCAACCCGCGAGCATCGTAGTAGTAGTCAACCTCAGGATCTAATTCAATTGCTTTAGTGAAGTCACTTATTACTTTATCGTACTGCTTGAGTGATAAATATGTAGCTGCACGGTCATAATAGGCACCAGCTTTATTTCTAATTCCATCTGCGTCTTTCCATAATAGAAGTGCTTGAGAAAAGTATTCAAGTCGAGTTTGTGGATCTTTTGAAGAATGAGCTTTCTTAACACAACTCCCAAAATCATTACACTTAAGGGCAGATGTTTTTTCTAATTGGGCATAAAGGTTTGTTCTAATGAAAAAACTAAACAATAAAAGTGATATTAAAAGAATTTTCAAATACTTTTTTATTTTCATAATCCCTCCTTAAAAAATTATACAAATTTTTAAAAAAAATAATGAAAGAAGATGTATTAAATATAATTCTTGCCCGCAAACAAAAAATCTCACTTACATTCCACGAGGTTATGTTAAGAGGAGTGAAAAAACAAATTAAGTATCTTAAAATTCTCCTTTTAATTCTCCCTTTTCAAAGGGGGAGCAAGGAGGATTTGTTTTGTAGAACAAGGCTTTATCCTTGCAAATTAATGCCCCGACGCTACCTGCTCCGACGTGACGTCGGAGCGTAGGAGCCCTACATCATTATTCTTTTAAATTTTAAAGTATGCTGATGTTTTAATATTGTTTTTTTTAAATCCCCCTTTGTCCCCCTTTTTTCAAAGGGGGAATTTATATAGGGGAATTTATTTTAAAAAAACTTTAAAAAATATTGAACTTCCAAACCTCTCTTCAACATTTTGAATTATTATAACATTGCTTGCAGCCCCAAGTATTGTAAGATTTCCTGCTATAGTTGATAGCAGCAAGAGATATATATGAAACCTCAGGCGCATTTAAAGATGTAACATTCCAATCAATATATTTAAAAGCATCCTTAATGCTTGTCTGAAACAAAACAATATCAAGAATTGCTCCTAAAAGCATTGCTACCCATATATCTATTTTTATGCCTGAAATTTTTCTAAGCGTTATTAAAACAAAAACAAAAATTAAAACAGCGATTGATGTCATAAAAAAATTATATATAATTAAATTATGCGAGACCTAATTTTGATAATTATTTTTTTTGTTATTGGAATATTTGTAATAAAGATACTTTGGGCTTGGACAATACCTGAGATTTTTCCTGGAGCAGTTGAGCAAGGACTTATAGTGAAAAATATAAAATGGTTTTCTGCTTTGAAACTTTCTGTTCTTTTCTCTCTTATTGCAACCATTGCAAGAATATCTAAAAAATAATATGCATTTAAATTTATTTAAAAAACACTTTTTCATAATCTTTTTAGGGGTCATTGTATTTACTCAGTCCTGTATAAAAAAAGTTGAAGATAATCCATATTCCATAGTTTTATGGGAAATGGAAGATGCACAGATCGCTCCATTTATTGATGAAATAATAAACAGTTTCAAAAAATATTATAAAGAAAAATATGGAATAGAATTAAAATTTACAAGAGCACATTATCAAGTTGAAGACCTAAGACAGCAGTTTCAAGCAGCATCACTTGCAAATGTTCCACCAGATCTTCTTATATCTCCCTCAGATACTGCTGGTGTTTATGCTATTGGTGGGTTTATAAAAAATGTTGATGAACTATTTGATATGAGTATTTATAACAGGCCTGTTGTTGAAGCAATAACACTTAAAAAAAAGATTTGGGGAGTTCCTATATCAAATGGAAATCATTTGATGCTAATGTATAATAAAAAGTTTGTTAAATCCCCTCCAAAAACAACTGATGAACTTTTTAATTATTGTGAGACAGAAGCAAAAAAAAATAAATTTGAATACTGTTTAGCATTTGATGGTGGAGAGCCGTTTTGGCTTATGCCATGGCTTGGCGCTTTCGGTGGTTGGCCACTTGATGATAGAAAACCAACATTAAATACCGAAGCAATGAAAAATACATTAAAATTCTATCATGACCTTAAGTTTAAATACAAATATATTCCTCCTGAGTGTGATTATAACTGCATGGATTCATTGTTTAAGGAAGAAAAAGTGCCTTTTATAATAAACGGTGATTGGTCAATATCAACATACTACAATCATTTTAAAGAAAACTTTGGAATATCAGTTATACCAAAACTTTCACAAACAGGGCTTTATCCTACCCCAATGATAAGTGGAAAGTATTTTTTGATATCATATAAAGTAAGCGGAAAAAAACTTGAGATTGTTAAAGAATTTATAAAATTTTACACAAATAAAGAAAACCAAATAAAACAATTTAAAGTTTTAAAAAGGCTTCCTGCACTTATAGAAGCATCAAAAGATAAAGAAATTCAAAATGATGAGATTGCAAGAAACTCAATGGCACAGATACTTAAAGGAAAGCCAATGCCAATGGCATATGAAATGAGGGCTGTTTGGGATACAGTTAGAAACTATCAAGGACTTGTTATGACAAACAAGATATCAATAGATGAGGCAGTTTTAAAAATGCAAAAGGAAGTTGAAAGAAAAATAGAGGAGATGGATAGATAATGGAATATCTAACATCATTTGGTGAGGTTCTTTTTTTAATAATAACTGTTCTTATAGGCGTTTTATTTATAGAAATCTATCTATATTCACATTTTAAACTCTATGATAAAAAATTCTATTTTTTTATACCTCTTATCTCAATTTTTATTTTCTATTTTATACTTAAAGCAATAAATCTTTATTCTACAAAAACAATGTTTTTTATAACGCTTGGTGAAATCTTGTTTTCATATCTTTGTGTATATAGAATTAAAGGTAAAAATTATCTTCCATATATGCTTGTAATCCCATCTTTTATAGGGCTTGCGCTCCTACTTGTATATCCATTTGTTTTTGAGGTTTATCTTTCATTTCATGATCTTAAACTAACAACTATACTGCCATGGAAAGAAACAGGTAAAATACCATTCGTAGGACTTAAGCAGTATATAAATGTATTTGTTCTTCCCCCTTTAAGTGAAACTACTTTCTGGCAATTACTTGGAAGAACATTTTTATGGACATTTTCAAATGTTTTCTTTCATGTGCTTGGTGGATTTATACTTGCCTTAATATTATCTGAAATAAAAATGTTTAAAGGAATATATAGAACACTTCTTGTAATTCCTTGGGCAATGCCACAAGTTGTAGCAGTTTTATCATTAAGAGGTGAGTTTCATTCACAATATGGATTTGTAAATATAATGATAAAAAAATTGATATCGGCATTTCCTTTTCTTGAAAAACTTGGAGTGGCACCTGTTAATTGGCTTAGTGATCATCCTCTTCTTACTTGCACACTTATAAACATATGGCTTGGAATACCATTTATGATGGTTGTAATACTTGGCGGACTTGAGTCCATCTCAAAATCATATTATGATGCTGCATCTATAGATGGTGCAACTTATTTACAAAAACTTAGATACATAACGCTACCATTGATAAAACCAGTTCTTCTTCCAGCAGTAACACTTGGGACAATATGGACTTTCAATAATATAAATGTGATATATCTAGTAACAGGGCAAGCAGGTGGAACAGAAAAAGCAGATATTCTTGTATCTGCCTTGTATAAAGCTGCTTTTGTTTATAATAGATATAGTTATTCGGCTGCTTTTGCAATGGTTATATTTTTAATACTTATGATAATAACATTTTTATACTCAAAAATTATAAGGGTAGAAAACACATGAAAAAAAGTAAAATTAAGTCAATATTACTTCATCTTCTTCTCATTATCGCTGTAGTAATTACAACATATCCTCTAATAAGAATTTTTTCTGTTTCAATAAGACCTGGTGATAGAATAATATCAACGGATCTTTCTATAATTCCAAAAGGAGCAACTTTTCTCTCATACATAAAATTATTTAAGGAAACCTATTTCATAAAATGGATTTTTAATTCCCTTATAATAACTCTTTCAACATCACTTATAGGAGTTATTCTTGCATCAAGTGCTGCATATTCTTTTTCAAGATATAAATTTTTTGGCAGAAAAATTGGGCTTTATATTCTTCTTTTTACTCAGATGGTTCCAGCAGGAATGCTTATACTTCCACTTTATTTAATGATAATGAAACTAAATCTTATAAATACATATCTTGGAATGATTATAGCATATTCGGTCTCATCACTTCCTTTTAGTATATGGATTTTAAAAGGATATTATGACACAATTCCAAGATCACTTGAAGAAGCTGCAATGGTTGATGGTGCAAATGAAATATATGCCTTCTACAAAATAATACTTCCTCTATCAACACCTGCACTAAGTATCGCTTTTCTTTTTAATTTTACAATGGCATGGAATGAGTATCTTGTTGCAAGAGTAATACTTTACAATCCAAAATCATACACATGGACACTTGGTCTTTTTGAACTGCAAGGACAGTTTATAACACAGTGGGGAATGTTTGCAGCAGGCTCAATAATAATAACAATACCAGTTCTTTTAATATTTTTATATTCATCAAAATGGCTTGTTTCAGGACTTACACTTGGGAGTGTAAAAGGATAAGGAGTTTTTTATGGCAGAAGTAAAGTTTGTAAATGTAAAAAAAATATTTGGTGATAATTTAGTGCTAAATAATATAAATCTTGAAGTAAAAAATGGTGAGTTTTGTGTGATAGTTGGTCCAAGTGGATGTGGAAAAACAACTCTTTTAAGAATACTTGCAGGACTTGAAGATGTAACTGAAGGTGAGATTTATATAGATAATGTTTTAGTAAATAATATCCCTCCTTCAAAAAGAGAAATTGCAATGGTATTTCAGGATTATGCCTTATATCCTCATATGACGGTTAAAGAAAATATGAGTTTTTCATTAAGACTTAGGAATTTTCCAAAAGAAGAAATAAAAAAAAGAGTAAATGAAGCAGCTGAAATCCTTCAGATAAAACATTTACTTGACAGAATGCCAAAACAACTTTCCGGTGGACAGAGACAAAGAGTCGCTATAGGAAGAGCAATTGTTAGACATCCTAAGGTTTTTTTATTTGATGAGCCACTATCAAATCTTGATGCAAAATTAAGAGAAGAGATGAGAATAGAGATATTAAGATTACATCAAAAACTTCAAACTACAATGGTATATGTTACACATGATCAGATAGAGGCAATGACACTTGGTTCAAAAATAGTTGTTATGAATAAAGGAGTGATACAGCAGGAAGGAACCCCTATTGAAATATACAAAAAACCACAAAATATTTTTGTTGCATCTTTTATAGGAACACCAACTATGAATTTTATAAAGGGAAAAATTATTTTGGAAAATGATAAGACATTTTTGATACATAAAGAAAAAAAATTTTTTATCCCATCATATTCTTTTCCTGATTATTCAAAATACAATGGAAAAGAAGTAATACTTGGTATAAGACCAGATGATATAATACTTGATGAATCGAAAATTGATAAAGAAAATGCAATCTCAGCACGAGTTGATGTCGTAGAACTTCTTGGACCAAGAGAAAATGTTTATATAAAAATTTCAGATGAAAAAACGATATGTGCAACTACTCACTCATTTAATATTGCTCCACACACAGAGATAAAGTTTTCACTTAATTATCTAAACATTCATATATTTGATCCAGAAACAGAAAAAAGAATAAATTAAACTACTTTTATAAAAATAATTCCTCTTTTAATTTTCCTCCGACGTAACCGTCGTAAGGGAATACAGGGGGATTTTTTGTAGGGCAAGGCTTTAGCCTTGCAATAAGATCCGACGCTACGTCGGAGCCCTACAGATATTTATAATGTTTTATCATTTCTTTTTAAAATTTAAAATCCCCCTCTTTTATTTTCTCCCCCGACATAACGTCGGGGGAGACACAGAGGGGGTTCATTTTCCCCCTTTCATAAAGGGGGATTAAGGGGGATTTTTTTATCAATTAGTTTGTCTTTGGTGTTTCGCTTGTTTGAGGCTTTGGCTCTTTCTTTTCCATCTTATGTTCTTTTTTTGGTTCCTTTTTTTCCTTTTTTAAATGAACATTGATCTCTTTAACCTTTGCCTCTTCAATCTTTCCCTCATACTTTACAATGATGTGACTCTCTGGTTTTATCTCATCAAGTTTTCCCTCTTTTCCATTTATCTTGACTTTAACATCAGAACCAAGGACGAAGGTCTTAACATCATCTTTCTTGTTGATGTTTTTTACCTTGATGGTTGAGTTTGCTACATCAACACTATCAACTATACCAACAAACTTCTCAAGTTTAACCTTTGCTTCTTTTTTTGCTTCTTTATTATGTTCTTTCCTTTCAACTTTTACCTCTTTTTTTTCTACTTGCTTGGTTTGAACTTGAGTTGTTTGCTGGTTTTGTGCTTGTGGAGCAAGATTTTGTGCCTGCCCAAAGCAGATGTTATACATAAACACTGCTGCCAGTATGCTTATTACTTTTTTCATTTTTTACCTCCTTTAATTTTTATATTATTAAATTTTTTCATTACTTTTAAAAACATCTATAAACAAAATGATTTTTATTTAGGAATTCTTTAGATTAAAGGTGGTGCTCTTGAATATATTAGACTTACAGTGTTGGAAAAATGAAAAATATTCTTATATATGAGTACAAACAAAAATACAAATAAAAAGCCATATTCAGGTGAAGAGACACAAAAAAATAAATCAAAAAAACTATTACCCATCAAAAAATCACAATCTTTCATTTCAAAAGATAGTGTCTCTGAAATAGAATAATTATTATTTTGCATCAAACTGGATGAGAGGTCAAGTTCAACAACATCATATAAAAATAAAAGAAATAAAAATATTCCACCTCTACTAAAAATCAATCTTTTTAACAAATTCACCATGCAATCTTTATATTATAAAATTTACTTACTTCTGTCAAGTTTTTCAACACAGTTTAACAGACACTGGTCGGTGCAATCTCTTGTACATGGTTCCATATGGATTATAACCTCTGCATCGTCAAACCTTTTTTTAATATTTTTTGAAATATTATCTGCCTCATTATGAGCATCTTTAAGAGAAATATTCTCATCAAAAACAACATCAAACTCAATAAATCTAATGTTCCCACTCTTTCTTGTTCTCAGATTTTTAAATGAGATTATGTTTTTGCTTGATGATATTACATCCCTAATCCCATCCAGATCTGAAGCACTCAACGATGTATCTATAAGGTCGCTGGTGGATTCTTTTATAAGTTCATAACTTGCCTTTATGATTATGAAAGCAATTATAAGAGCAACTAAAGGATCAAGAAAATAAAAATTCCTCCCCTTAAATAAAACCCCACCAAACCATATCAGAAAAAGAGAAAACATAACTCCTGCCGAAGTATAGACATCTGTCATAAGATGCATCGCATCCGCTTTAAGTGCTATTGAACCGGTTTTTTTTGATGTTTTGAAAAGCTTTCTTGCAATCAAAAAATTAACAAAAGATGAAATAAACATTATAATAATTCCAAGTTCTATACTTTCTATCTTTGCCGGTTTTATAAGTTTTTTCACCGATTCATATATAATCCATAATCCCGCAAGAAATATAAGGATCGCCTCAATAAATCCTGATAAATTTTCAATCTTTCCATGCCCAAATTGATGATGTCTATCAGCAGGCTTTGATGAATTTTTAACAGCATAAAAAGCAATAAAACTTGCAAGAAGGTCAAGTCCAGAATGTAATGCTTCAGATATCACAGAAATCGAACCAGTTATAAAACCTATTAAAAGTTTTGAAATAACAAGAAACGAATTGGAATAAACAGACAATTTTGCAACCTTCTTTTTTTCCCTTTCAAAGCCCATATTGACTTCAATAAATGGATTACTCTTCTCCCCAATTTCGAAAATTAATTTTGTGAAATGTGTTCTGTAAATAAAGATTTTTATATTTACATCTCACATCTCACATAATATATCTTGGTTTATTTTTATTCACACACAATTGCCTGGGTTGGACAGTTGTTTGCGGCACTTTTAGCTGCTTCCTCTTTCCCCTTTGGGACCTCAGTTGATTTTGGAACTGCCTTATCCCCATCCATCTTAAAAAGGTCAGGTTGATCATTGACACAGAGTCCACAACCAATGCAGGCCTCAGCATTTATAGATACTTTCATGATACCTCCTTTTAGTATTTAACAAATAAATTATACCAAAAAAAATAACTTTTTTAATGGTGAAGATGATGAATATCATTGTAATGTGGATGAGAATGTGTTATGTTATGAAGATGTTTATGAGAATGCGAAATAGAAGATTTTATCTCACCGTGTTTATGATTATGATGCAAGTCATTATGAGAATGCAAGTGTTCATGTTCTAAAATGTGTGAGTGAAGGTGATTATGTTTTGAAAAAATAACCAGGAACATACCGAAGGTTACTAAAAGAAATGAAAAAATGATACGAAGTGTAAATGGTTCTGAAAATAAAAGCATTGAAAGAATAAATGCAAATACCGGATATGAGTTAAAAATAGTAAATGTTCTTGAAACACCTATTTCTCTAACAGAATAAATAATCAAAATCAAACTTAAAGCATAACTCAAAATGCCACAAATAACCGCACCAACAAAATAATAAATTGGAGCAGATTTAAGCGTACCAGTAAAATAAGAGATAAAAAGGCTTAAAACTCCTCCACCAAACTCTTTAAACATTGCTATAGAAACAGGATCCTTACTTGAAATTTTAGCAGTAAAATTATTATCCAAAGCCCAGCAAAAAGTCGAAGCAAGAATAAATAAAACACCTCTATTGAGTTTTATACTAAAACTATCAAAATCAAGATTTAAAAACAAAACTCCTACTACCACAAGAAAAAACCTAAAAAAAATTTAATATCCTTATTCTCCCTTAAGAACAAAATTGATATCATCACAGTAAAAATCATTTCAAAATTAGTAAAAAGGGAAACTGACGAAGCATTAAGATACTTTAAGGAAAAGATCATTAATATAGGACCAAGAAAACCTCCAAAAAATATGCTTAACAAAAGATAAGGAAAATCTTTTCGAGTAAGATTTGATTCCTGATTTTTAGTTAGAAGTTTTACCAAAAACAGAAAAGCAAAAGAAGAAAGATAAAGTATTGCAGATAATGTTAGTTCTGTAAGTCCTTTTAAAAGCAATTTAGTTATAGGTATTGAGACAGCAAATAAAAAGGATGCTAAAAAAGAATAAAAAATCATTTATACTTAAGAAAAGGTATCAAAAGCATTCCAGGTATAGTTGCAATACATACAACTATGAAAAACAAAGGATATCCAAGCATAACTTGAAGTTTACCGCTTATCATTCCTGGCAACATTAACCCCATAGCCATAATACTGGTTGATATAGCAAAATGTGTAGTTTTATATTTTTCATCAGTTAACTGAACCAAATAATACATAAATGCTGTTGTTCCAAGTCCATAACCAAATTGCTCAAGTGAAACAAGAAAATAAACATAAGATATCGGAAGAGTATTGTGATAAGCCATATAAACATAAACAAGATCAGGTACATTTAGAAAAAGTGCCATTGGCCATATACATTTTTTAAGTCCCCATTTGGAGATGAACATACCGCCAAGGATATTTCCAATTATGAGTGATATCAATCCAAATGTGCCATAAATTTTTCCATAATCTGCTGTTGAAACTCCAAGCCCTCCTTTATCAATTCCATCAAGCATAAAAAGTGGAGTAATCTTTAAAAGCATAGCTTCCCCAAATCTATAAAGTATAATGAACGCTACAGCAATCCATATCTTTTCAATCTTAAAATAACTTAAAAATGCTTCTTTAAGTTCATTAAAATTAAATTTTTTTGAAAAATCATTTTTTGGAAAAGGAAGTATAAGTGTATGATAAAGAAAAAGAAGCCCAAGTATAAAAGCTATAATCAAAAGAGTAACTCTCCATGACCAAACTATATTACCAGTTTTTTCTTCAAGTTTTCCCACATATATAAGAAGAACACTTGATGAAAAAAGCATTGCCAATCTATAAAAAAATGCCCTTATTCCTATGAAAAATGCTTGCTTTCTATCATCCATGGATATCATATAAAACCCATCAACAGCAATATCATGTGTTGCTGAAAGAAATGCAACAAGCATAAAAAGAGAAAGTGTTATAGCAAGAAAATGAGATGATTTCAAAAATAGAGAGGCAAGAAGCACAAATACTGACATAAAAAATTGCGTATATATAATCCATTTCCTTTTTGTAGACACTGTATCAACAACTCCCCCCCATAAAAACTTAATTGTCCAAGGAAGAAAAAGCCAGCTTGTTAAAAATGCTATTACATCATTTGATACATTCATTTTTTTATATAGAACAACAACAAGCGAGTTTACAAGAACATAAGGAAGCCCTTCAGCAAAATATGTCGTTGGAACATAAAACCAAGGATTTATTTTCTCTTTCATAGGCACTCCTTTTTAAACATAAGTAAATTTTATAAAATTTATTTATGGAAATTTTAGCAAATATTTTTAAAAATCAGATAATAAATACACTTTTTTTTATATCTATTACAAGTGTTATAGGACTATACGTTGGTAATATAAGAATCTCAGGTATTGCCATAGGGATTACAGGTGTTCTTTTTTCTGGAATACTTATTTCATATTTAAATATTCCATTAAATGATGAAGTCATTCACTTTACAAGAGAATTTGGTTTAATACTTTTTATATATGCAGTTGGAATAGGAGTAGGAAAAAGTTTCTTTTCATCTTTTAAAAAAAATGGACTTAAATATAATGCTTTTACAATAATTATTGTCTTGTTAAATATTATTCTTACGTTTGCAATATTTAAAATTTTTAATATAGAAAAGACATTAATGATTGGAATGTATTGTGGTTCAGTAACAAATACGCCAGCGCTTGGTTCTGCTCAAAACCTCGCAACAAATTATATCAATTCTTCAAAATTAGCTGAGATATCAACAGGTTATGCTTTAACTTACCCGGGAACCATAGTAGCACTTGTTCTTACAATGATAATACTCAAAATTATATTTAAAAAAGATATTGAAAATGAAATTGCAACTTCATATTCAAAATTATCTTCTTCAGATATAAAAAATCTTAATATAAATGTTGAAAACAAAAACCTTGATAATACGATGATAAAAGACATCCCAGCGATAGATAAACTAAATATAATAGTTACAAGAATAAAAAAGAATGGAAAAATTTATTTGGCAAATCCAAATACTGTATTAAATATTGGAGATATTATTCTTGCCGTTGGAAAAGAAAAAAACTTAATTGAATTTTCAAAAATAGTTGGCTCTATCTCAAAAGAAGACCTTAAAAAAGAAACTTCATCTAACATAACACACACAAGGGTAGTTGTTAGTAAAAAAGATGTAATAGGTAAAAAAATATCAGAAACACAAATACCATCATATGGTGTTATTGTAACAAGGGCTTTAAGAAGTGATGTTGAGTTTATTGTAAATGATGAGTATACCTTTCAACTTGGAGACAATGTCGTTCTTGTTGGAGAAAAGGAAAACTTGGAAAAAGTCATTAAAATTCTTGGAAATAGTCCAAAAGATTTAAATCATACTGATCTCATACCAATTTTTATAGGGATAATTGTTGGAATAATAATAGGAAACATACCATTTAGATTACCATTCTTCTCAGATCAAATTACACTTGGTATTGCAGGAGGACTTTTAATAAGCGCAATAATCTTTTCAAATATAGAAAACATAGGTAAAATATCCTGGTATATCCCCCCAGCATCAAGTATTCTTTTAAGAGAGTTTGGAATTGTTCTTTTTTTAACTGCGGTAGGACTTAAAACAGGTAAAAACTTTTTTTATACGATTTTATATGGAGATGGTATAAAGATTATTGCCCTTGGTTTTATAATCTCATTCGTTCCCGTATTTTTGATTGGGATACTGGCAAAAAAATACTATAGAATTAATTATCTTACCATTATAGGAATTTTAAGTGGAGCAATGACAGATCCACCGGCTCTTGCTTTTGCAAACTCAATGACGGAGTCAAATCTCCCATCAATGGCTTATGCTACAGTATATCCTTTAACAATGTTTTTAAGAATAATAACAGCGCAGATATTTGTTATTTATTTTTATGCTCGTTAACTTTATTGTTTTAATTTTGATAACATACTTAGGATATGTATTTGCAAAATTTGACAGATTTAAAGATGAAACCGAAAAAGCATTAAACAGATATCTTTATTATATAGCGCTTCCATCACTTATATTTATAAAAACCATAAGTATAGATATAAGGACATTAAATCTTGATTTTCTTTTTCTAAACATCATCCCTATAGTAAGTACTCAGTTTATTATATTTTTATGTTATAAAACAGGTCTTTTAACATCACTTTTTGCAAGAACACTAATAATTATATCAACACTTGGAAACACGGTATATCTTGGCTTCCCTGTTATATCTCTGATAGTAGGTGAGAGTTATGTCTCCTTTGCTGCACTTTCTTCATCTATACAAAATATAACTGTATTTAGTTTGGGGACAATTCTGATAAACTTAATAGAAAAAGAAACACAAAATATAAAAATCTTTGAGAAAATAATAAAAAATCCATTAATTATATCATCATTTACAGGTCTTCTTTTTTCAATTTTTTCCATAAAACTACCTTTCTTGATAATAAAACCACTTGAGGAGATAGGAAAAACAACTTTTGGACTTTCACTTTTTACTTTGGGAATGAGTATACAGGGCAGAAAAATTGCAGGTATAAATTTTAAGGAAATTTTTATTTCATTCATGCTTAAAATGCTGATTCTTCCTTTAATTTCTATACTGATGGTATTTATATTTGATATGAATGAAAAATCACACTTTGTAAGCGTAATAAATTATACAATGCCAAATGCTGTTGCGTGTTATGCTGTAACATATGAAATGAAACTGAACTATGAGTTTACCTCAAAATCAATATTTTTTACAACCATCCTTTATCTTATCTTCTTTCTTATTTATAGCAACATATTATTCAAAATATTCTAAAATATTTTAGATTATGGTTGCGATAATAAACCTGAATATATCGGTTGATAAAACATACTGCATACCAGATTTCAAAAAAGGGGAAACATTTAGAAAGGATCCCGATATTTGTGTTGCTGGTGGAAAAGGAGTAAATGTAGCAAGGGTATTAAAAACTCTTGGTATAAACTCCACAATATTTGGTTTCTGTATGGGAGAGATGGGAAGATATATAATCAAGAAACTAAACGAAGAAAAACTTCTATACAAGATTATTCATCAAAAAGAAGGACAATCAAGAACCTGCATAACCGTTGCTGATAAAAATGGAACTACAACAGACATAAATGAAGAAGGACCATTGATAACAAAAAATTCTTACAGAAAATTCTTAAATCTTATAATAAATGAAATCCCAAAATATAGATATCTCTGTATATCAGGAAGAACAGTAAGAGGAGCAGATGACAATCTATATAGGGAATTAATCAAAAATGCGAAGAAAAATGGTATCAAAACTTATATTGATATAACAGGAAAGTTTCTTGAAATCTCAATAAAAGAAGGGGTAGAAACAGTAAAAATAAATTCAAAAGAGTTTTTTGAACTAAGCGGAAAGAAAAACACAATCAGAAATATAAGAACCGTTTTTGAAAAATACAAAAAATACGGTCTCAAAAGATTGATAGTAACTGATGGAAGTAAAAAAACAATAGCAATTGATGGAAAATCCATTTTCATTATAAAGGAGGTTTATATAAAGGACTTTGTATCCTCGGTTGGAGCAGGTGATTCATTTATGGCAGGTTTGATATACTGCGATATAAAAAAAATGAACTTTATAGACACACTTAAGTTTGCAACTGCCTGCGCTATTTCTGATTGCAGGACACTTGGTGCTGGAATGATAACAAAAAAAGATACTTCTTCATTAATTTCCCATATAAAAATATCACAAATAGGATAAAATGAGATAGATTATTAAGTTTATATCACTTTTTCTTACTCCAGACAGCGTATCTTTCACCACTTGTCTCAAGTGTCCAATCATCACCTGGATACCATCCCCAATTCTTACCTAATTTAACAACTATATAATAATTATCACCTGTAATTTTTGCACCATAGAGTTCATTTCCCGCAACAAGAACCTGCACAGGACTTGTTGAATTTATTCCTGCTTTTTTCCTTATTGAAATCAATTTTTTAATTGCATTTTGATAATCCTTTCCCCAATCAAAAAAATGTGGCCAAAAGACACAAGGAACCCCAGAATGAGTTAAAATATATACATAAGCCATTAACCTTTGAATTCTATACTCTTTCGGTGCAGTTGCTATAAAATTTGGATCTCTTGGAGATGTATCATGATTTTCAACAAAAGTAACACTTTTCATTGGCCACCAGCCAATAAGTCCTGATGGCTTTCCATTATCATTTAAAATCTCATATCTTTCTGTCTCAACTGCTTGAATAAGATTGAACCTTGTTGGAAAATCAAAAGCACTTGATGCATTTGTCCTTGGCGGATCATCCGTACCATCTATCCAGTTGACAACTAACTGTCTGTTTCCATCATAATACTCACCAACTGTAAAAACAGGATTTGATTGCTGATTGTAATATTTTACCCAATATGGTGAGTATCCTTTAACCATATCATAACGCCATCCATCAAATCCAAGTTCATTTTTTAAAAATCTCATAAAAACAATTGTATCCTCTTGAACAATTGGATTTCTATGATCCAGGTCCCTACATCCCCAATCGCCTTGACCTTCGTCATAATTTGGACTTTTTCCATTATTTGGTTTTGAAGGGTCGCCTTTCCACTCATCATCCTGAACTATTACTTCAGTAGGCCAGTCAGGATTTTTAAAATCAGCCCAGTCATTTTTTCCATTTCTGTGATTTAAAACAACATCCGCAATAACATATATTCCATACCTATGCATCTCTTTAATCGCTTGCCTTAGGTATTCTTCCTTTCCCCACTGAGAATTAAGATTATACCACTCTGTTGGATAATAACTTCCAACAGAAACTGGTGGAAACCATACCATTCCAAATCCAGAATCAGCAATCTCTTTTGCTTTATCTCTAAGTACCCCCCACCATCCATTTGGCGGATTATACCAATAACTGTCAGCATACCAGTGAAAACCTTGAAGCATAACCATATAATTTGCTTTGCTATCAAGCCTTATAACCTTTGGAGGATTAAAATTCTTTATAGAATACTTTTCTCTTGCACTAAGCCATAGAAACCTTGCTCTTTCAGATGACGGTGTTTTTATATCTAAGGATGGAATTGATTTATTCTTAATTTCACTTAAACTTAATTTTTCAAATTCAATCGTCTCTGCTCTAAAAGCAACTGAAAATAGTAATATTGAAGTTAAAATAACAAATATCTTTTTTGCTTTCCCCATTTTAAACTCCTCAAAATAAAATTCTTTTTATATTATAACAAACTTTTTTAAAAAAAGCATAGGAAAAAAGTCCTAATGATTATAAGAACTTATTTACTAAGTTCAAGTATTCTTAAAACATCCTCTTTCTTATAACTCCATCCCCATAATTTGCCAAGTCCCATAGAATTATTTGCAATTTTTTCAAAATCCACATCAAAAATATTATTTTCAGACAATCTATTTCTAAGTCCTATTTTTCTAAACCAATTATCCAGAGTTTCTATTACTTTAATAGCATTTTCTTTTGTGCCATCATTTTTTATCTGAAATACGTTTTCGCCAAACTCACATATCCTTTTAAACTCATCCCTTTCAACTAAATATTTAAGAAAACCTATAAAAACTATTGAAAGTCCAAGTCCGTGTGGAATATCATATATAGCACTTAGAGAATGTTCAATAACATGATTTACAAACTCAGTATCTTTATATCCAAGGTCTTCCATACCATTTAAAGCAAGTGTTGCACTCCACATAAAAGAAGCTCTTGCATTATAATCGTTAGGATTATCTAAAATCCTTTCTGTAGATTTTATTACGCTTTTAACTATAGCATAAACATAATTATCAGTTATTATACAATCAGTATCCTTTGTAGTAAAATATCCTTCAAGAACATGAAGCATTATATCGCATGCCCCATAAGCAGTTTGTTCTTTAGGAACGGTAAATGTAGTTGATGGATCAAGTATTGATACTTTAGGGAAAAGAAAAGGTGAGTGTATTGAGTATTTTTGTTGAGTTTCCTCATTTGTTATAACTGCACCACTATTTGCCTCAGATCCAGTTGCAGGAAGAGTAAGTACAACAAGAACTGAAACTGTTTTTTCAATTTTTGCTTTCTTTATAAAAAAATCCCACAAATCACCACTATAATAAACCCCTGCACTTATTGCTTTTGCCTCATCTATAACACTTCCACCACCACATGCAATTATAAAATCACATCCTTCATTCTTAAAAACCTCTACTCCTTTTTTCACATGAGAAAGAACAGGATTTGGTTTCACCCCACCATACTCAACAAAATCAATTCCGTTTTTCTTTAAACTTTCAACAACAGTATCAAAAACACCATTTTTCTTTATACTTCCCATTCCATATACAAGAAGTGCTTTTTTCCCATAAAATTTAGCATAATTCCCTATTTTTGAAACAGTATTTTTGCCAAAAACAATCCTTGTATAATTTGAAAAGCTAAAATTATCCATAACTACCTCCTTCCAAAATATTTAAGATATTTTTCAATTGCCTTTATTAATCTATCAACATTTCTAAAAACCACAAAGCCCTTTTCAATTGCATAATCAACATATGGGTCATAAAGATTCCCACTTGCAACTGAAAGAAAAACTGGTTTTTTTGTCTCTTTTACAAGAATAGATACTTTGTTTATAAACGATTTCTCAAGTTTATCAGGATAATTTGGTGAAGTAGGAAGTGTGTTCATATTTGGTGTTAAAGGTATCATTGAGACAACAGAAATATCATAATCATTAGATCTCATAACATTTTCAACTATTTCTGATATCGCATCATCCCATGCCATTGGCGTTGCATCCATTGGATTTTTAAAATCCACAAGGCTGTCAAGACCATATTTTTTAAGAACATCTCCAACAATTTTTTTAAGTCCCTCTGATGGTTCATTTGCTTTTAGAATGGTAACATTATCAGCCATTGCTGTTGTTTCAAAACCAGCATTTGAAATAAAAAATGAATTAAATGATTTAATATCATACCTTGAGATATAAGTTGAAAGATAAGTTATATCAATAAACTCATCAAAATTATCACATACTAACGCACCACTTTTTTCAAGAAGTTTTTCAAAAACTATATAATCACCAGCAATTGAAGCAGTATGCCCCATAACAGCTTTTTGGCCAAGTGATGTTCTTCCAGCTTTATATAATACAATTATTCTACCTTCTTTTATCGCTTTTTTAGTAATATTTATCAATCTTATCCCATCATATGGTTTAAACCCTTCAATATAAGCAAGTATAACTTTAGTATCTGTTTTATTTACAAAATAATCTATATAATCCACAACAGTTATATCCTGTTGATTTCCAACTGTAATAGTGTAATCTGGTATTATGTGGGAAATTTTTGTAAGAACAGATATAACAAATGCACCACTTTGGCTAACAAATGCTGTTTTTGACATATACTCATTAAAACCTATAGGATATTTCATTTTATACTCAGGAATAAAAAATGTATTTACTTTTTTATGATTTAAAACAATACCCATACAATTTCCACCATTAAGAGCAAAGTTATTATTTGAGTTTCTTGCATTCTTTATTATTTCTACTAACCTTTCTGCAAGTTTTTCACTTCCACTTTTTTCCCCTATTCCACCGGTTATTAAAACCAAACCTCTAACCTTACCTGAATTTACTGACTCTTCAATAACATCCATTACACTATTTACAGGAACAGCAACAACAAGCATATCAATTACAAAAGGAACCTCTGAAATTTTACTATATGCCTTAACACCATCTATTTCATCAACACCTTCCTTTATTACTGCCATTTTATTTTTATCAAAGCCCGCCTTAATTGTATTGTTAAGAATTATTCTTGCCATATTCATCTTTTTTTCACTAACCCCAACTACACCAACTGTTTGTGGATTTACAATTGCATTTATTGACTCATAAGATGGAATATTTCTATCTTTTTTTATTGATTTCCTAAACCTAAGAACTCCATCAAGAGCATAAAACTTTCCATTTGATAATGCTAAAGGATTTATTTCAAACTCCTCTATTGTAAACTCACCATTTTTATCGCTAAAATAATTCATAATCTCAGATATCTTTGAAACCCATATTGATAGTTCTTTTTTCTCAACCAACTTATCAAGCCCTCTAACTTTTCCAAAAAGATAATTAGAAATCCAAACATTTTCAACAAAATCATCTACATTCTCATCTCCACTTGTTATACTAAAGACAGGAATAAATGAAGTTGAATACTCTTTTTTTAGTGCTTTTATAAAACTCTCAGTATGTGTTCCACCAGGACCAAGTGTTATCACAGGACCAAAGGCATCATCATTTTTCGCACCAAGTAGTAGTTCATGACCAAGATGAAAAGGTATATGTTCTATAAATTCAAAAGCAGCAATCCCATCTATATCATTAAAATCTAAAAATTTATCAACTACTTTTTTAATCTCAGAAAATTCATTTAAAACTACCTTAACACCACCAGTATCTGTTTTATGAATATTTTTTGATGATACAATTTTGATAACGACTTTTTTAGTTTTAATTTTACTTGTAATATTTTTTACAAAATCATCATTAACATTTTTCTTATCAGAAAAAAGATATAGCGGAACATTAAGACCCAAAATTTTTAGTATCTCATAAACTTCAATCTCTGATAAATTTTTTCTCCCCTCGCTATATGCTTTCTCAATTATCTTTTTTATTTTTTCCATTTTTAAACCTCCTTCCCACTTGCTTTTCTTATTCTATCCATAATTGCTAAACCAAGTCCTTTTTCCTCAACTTTCTCTATATAAATCTTAGAAACACCAATATCCTCAAGTTGATGAAAATAATCAAAAAGATTTGAAGCAGCCTCATACATATCACCAGTTTTTGAAAGAACTTTTACAACTTTAAATTTTTTACCAAAAGGTCTTTTGGAAAAAGCAATATATGCAGAGTTAGGATCATCATCAATATCTTTTGGATTATCAACTATAATAACATCTGGGATAGGTGAGTAATGTTTTCTAAAAATCCCAGGTGAAAGTACTTTCTTATTAGGTTTATAAAGTTTTTCAGAAATTACTTCTTCAATTTCTTCAACTGGCAAAGCCCCCTTTCTTAAAAGATAAAACTTACCATCTTCATATTTTATTATTGTTGATTCAAGCCCAAACTTGGTCTTTCCACCATCTATTATGTAATCTATACCGCTTTCAAATTGCTTTAAAATATGACTTACTCTTGTTGGACTTATCCTTGTAAACTTATTTGCACTTGGAGCAGCAATAGGAGTTGAGTATTTTATAAGTTTCAATGCTATCTCATTTTTCGGCATTCTTACAGCAACAGTGTCAAGTCCAGAAGTTATTATATCTGAAATGTTTTTTCTTTTTTTTAAAACAATAGTAAGAGGACCTGGCCAAAATTTTTCTACAAGTTTATAAACTTTCTTTGGAACTCTCAATACTATTTCATCTAAATCATTAAAACTTGAGATATGAACTATTAATGGATCAAAATGCGGTCTTTGCTTAAGTTCAAAGATTTTAAGAATTGAATCTTTTTGATATATTGAAGCGCCAAGACCATATACTGTTTCTGTGGGAAAAGCAACTATTCCACCTTTTTTAATTGCGGTAGCAGCTTTTTTTATGTTCTCTTCATTCGGTAGAAGAACCTGAATCATTTGATAAATTCATCTATTCCCAATTTCTCAATCTCTTTGTTTGTTTCAAGGATTTCACTGATAAGTTTTTTTCTCATCTCAATCAGTTTGTTTCTAATTCTTTCCTCTTTTAATGCAATTATCTCAAGTGCAAGAATAGATGCATTTTTAGCACCATCTATTCCAACACAGGCAACAGGAATACCTGGTGGCATATTCACCATTGAAAGCAAAGAATCAATCCCTCCTAATTTAACATCAAGAGGAATAGCAATTACAGGTTTACTAGTTTTTGAAGCAATTACGCCTGCAAGGTGTGCACTCATTCCAGCTGCAGCAATAAATACATCAACATCTTTCTCTATCTCTTTAATAAATTTTTCAAGCTCATCAGGAGTTCTATGAGCAGAAAGCACTCTAAATACAAAACTCACATTAAACTCTTTTAATGTTTTAAAACAATCCTTAACCTTTGAAATATCATTTTTACTTCCAACAATTATGCAAACAGACATACTTACCTCCTCATTTTAAAGTAAGATATATACCAATAAAAAGATTTATAAAAGTTATCACAACAAAACCATAAAAAATAAGTTTTATCTTTGCAATCTCATTTTTAAGAAAAATAATCTCATTTTCAATTGTAGATATTTTTTTTGCCTGTTCATCAATCTTAAAATCTATTCCCGTATTTTTGGAAAATCCTTGTGTTATGTTCTCCTTTACATTTTCAATTGCAACTTCAGCAAATGCTCTAACTATATCCTTAAATAAACTCATAATCCACCTTCCTTATAAAGATTTTACAAAATTATAACCAGCATTTAGCACCTTAAACTTAGGAGATTTTTCTACTCTATAATCAAAATGTCAATATGAGTTTATGATTTGGAAATGAAAAATTTTCCCTGCTTTCATAAATCTTTATTTATCATTGAGATTCTCAAATACTTTTTGACTGTTTTTAAAAAATTTCCCACTCTTTTTGTCGCTTCGTCTAAAAGTTATTTCTTCTCTTTGCGTAAAATTTTATTATTGTTCTTTTATAAATTCTTCTAACAACAAGGCACTTAAAGCAACACCATTAAACGATTTTATAGTTCGATGCATATAAGCATTACTTTTAAACCATACTATACCATCTATAACTGCTATTCCAATAATATTATCTTTTTTGATCTTTGCTACATTCATAGCATTTCTAAACTGATTATTTTGTGTACCCCCATAATCCGTTAAAAATTTTGCCTCTCCTAAAATAAATTTATTTTTAGTTTTTAATATAAAATCAATTCCTTTCTTTAAATTTTTTATGCCAAGATTATTGTTAGCAAACTTTTCTAATTTTATATCGCTACCTTCCAAAAATACAATATGACTTTAAATTCATTTTCTTCTAAAAACGGATAATTAAGTGTTCTTAACCATCGTTTAAAACTATGTCCAAGCTGGCGAGAAGGAAATTTTGGTTTAGCAGACAATTCTAAAACAGTATCTATTCCCAAAGAAAAAAGTTTTTTACTAATCCTTTCTATTGTTTTAGGGTTCTTTGATAACAATGATGGATGCCTCCTTAACGAAGCAATATACGGATCATCAATTGGAAATCTTGGTAGTTTTAATAACTCTTTTATTAAGTTAATTTTATTTCTTTCTCTAAATGCTCGTTGAACTCGGTTTTTTATACTCTCTGGGATATCTCTTATATTTTCTAATTCTATAGGATAAATCCTAAAAAGTTTGTCCAAATAACCTTTAGAGTTAGCCAAATCTATACTTCTTTGAATCCACTTATTCATAATTATTATTAAAAAGCGTTATTTGGTCTTCAACTTTTTTATTTAGACTTAATAGTATATCTTTGATTCCTTCTATATTCTTTTGTTCTATCAAAATTTTTAACATTTTTTTCTGATCTTTTGAAATTATATGAACTGGAAAAGTTTCTAATAATTTTTTTGTTTGGGATAATCCTAAATATTTGCGAATATAATCAGAATTAGAGTATTTAAAAGTGGTCAAAAACTCACTATCAGTAATATCTCTGAAATATTCAAGCATTAAATTAAAATAATTCTTTAATAAAACTAAATCTTCTTCCGAAAGTTCTGGTTCTATAAAGATTTGAATAGGATGAGTGCGATATTTTTCTTTTGTGACCACTATACCATCTACTCCAAAAGTCTCCCTTATATTATAAATGCCTACCCTTCCATCCCATCCTCCCGTATCTAATGTCCTTACAAATAAAGGATTATTTTTTAGTTCGTTATAAAGTTTCTCATTCACTAAATATGTGTCATATTTAAAGCAACCATTAGAAAAATTATTTGCATCTAAAAGTTTGACCTCTATTTGCCCTTTGTTTTTTGCAATTTCATCTAATGTTAAATAAAACTTGATTTTTAATGGATTTGGTGATTTAAAATATGAAACATATTCATCAAATTCACCACCTGCTCTGTAGAAATTTTTTGGTGATAACTTATATTCTTTTTCTACAATTTTGCTATTAATTTTTAAAGCTTTAAAGACAATAGAGTTTTGGGAAGGTTGTATTTTTTTCTCAAAAAAACATATACAAACATTAGTGCCAGTAAATTCAAAAATTTTTCTCTCAAAAATAATCGCCTTTTTAATATTATAAAATGACAAAAAATCTTTTCTAATTTTATTAGATACCGAAAAACCAAATAAGAAATTAGTAGGAATTATGTAAATTAATTTTTCTAACCCATGTCTTAAGTCATTAATAAGTGCGATTTGATATAAGTCTTGATATCCTTCATTTGGACCAGAAAAATATTTTAAATTTCTTCCAGAATTTTTAACAATATAGCCCAAATAGAGATATGGCGGATTTGTTATGTGATATGGTGGATATTTAAAAGATTTGAAATTAGGATAATTTTGTAAGGTATCTCTTAACTGTATATTATTTTCTGCTATCTTATAAGGAATTCCATAATTTTTAGCGTTTTCAATTGATTTCTCAACCATTTCTTTTTGAATATCAAAAAGAAAGATGTGCTCTTTAAAAAAATCTATCCTTTCGCTTTTAGGAATTACTTCCAGTATCGGCAAAATAAGATTACCCTCTCCACAAAACAAATCCACCCAAGTATATTTATAAAGAAGGTCTTTGATTTCTGGAAAAATAAATTTTTTAAAAATATCTATTGAAGTAAGATGAACACCAAACTCCCTTCTTTTTTTCTCAGTAGAAATATAATTTGATGTTCCTAAATCTCTAATATATCCACTCCTACTCATTGGTTTAGTTTTAATTTTTTCTTTTATTTGTTTGTAGTTTGTGTTGCTCATATTAATTTTTTCTCTTTAAAACTTACAAATCCTGTTTTAGTAATAATTATATGGTCAATTACTTCAATTCCTAAAATCTTACCTGCTTCTACTAATCTCTTTGTCATTTCTAAATCGTCTTCCGAAGGCTGTGGGTCGCCTGATGGATGATTATGAGCCAAAATTATTTGAGCGGCTAAGTTTCTAACTGCTGGTTCAAAGACCTCTCTTGGATGGACTAAGTTGGCATTTAGAGAGCCAATTTAAATAATTTCTCTTTTAATTTCTTGATTTCTACTATCAAGATAAAAGATAACAAAATGTTCTTTTTTATTATCACGTATATCTTTTAATTCTTCCCAAACTTCTTTTGGCGTTAGATAAACTGCAACCTTTTTATCTTTAAGTAATCTTTTGCCAAGTTCAAAACAAGCAATAATTTCACAGGATTTAACCGGACCTAAACCAGGAATCTTTTTTAAATCGCTAAATTTTAAGTGAGGTAATTCATCTGAACCAAATCTTTTTAATATTTTATTTGCAAGTTCAATAGCATTTTCTTCTTTTGTGCCGGAGCGTAAAATAATTGCTAAAAGTTCTGAATTTGAAAGTTTTTCTGGTCCATAATGAATTAACTTTTCTCTTGGTCTCTCAACTTTTGGTATTTCTTTTATTGTTTTTTTAAAATTATTTCCCATTAAAACCCCAAATATTTTTAAAAATTAAAAACGGAGAGAGTGGGATTCGAACCCACGGTCCGACTATACGTCGGACAGCGGTTTAGCAAACCGCCGCCTTAAGCCACTCGGCCATCTCTCCTCTAAAAAAGTAAGAAGTAAAGAAGTGAGAAGTGAGAGGTAAGAGTAAAGAGAACCATAAACAATAATTCTCTAATTTATTATACCAAATTTTTGGAAAATGTCTTTTTTAGTCCGTCTACAATATCAGTCCATTTATTAAAACCAGTTTTTTTCTCCCATTTTTTTGCAGTGCATATCCAGTGAAACGCCTTTGCTTCCCTTATTTTATCTCTGTTTAAAACAGGTTTTGTTTTGAATATATAAGAAAATGCCTCGTATGAAAAAGCAAATAAATTCATAAAAACTGATGGAAGTTTAATCATAACTGGGTGTTTTACACCCATATAATCAGCCATAGTATTTATAAACTCAGACCATGTATATTTTTTTGGATCGCATACATAAAAAATCTCATTTTTTATATCATCCTCAATGCTTCTGATTATACATCTACATAAATCCTCAACAAATATGAAACTGAATTTTGAAGCCGGGTTTGATGGAAATATCATAAACCCTTTTTTGACATAACTCGCTATTGTTGAAAGACCATCATCCTTTGGTCCATAAACTATCGGTGGTCTTAATATAACCCACTCCCTGAATTTTTTTACATAGTTCTCAGAAACAAGTTTGCTTAAGCCGTAATTTGAAACTGGATTGTCTTTCATGTCCTCATCTCTCGGATTATTCTCATCCTTTGAAGGACCACCCGCAGCAAGAGATGAGATATATATTATTTTCTTTACACCTGTTTTTTGAGCAACACTAACAAGATTTTTTGTAGAATCCACATTTTCCCTCAGATACTCTTTTTTGTTTCTTGCAAAAAGTGTTGCTGCAAGATGTATCATTAAATCACAATCTTTAAGTCCTTTTTCAAGTGTATCAATATTATGATAATCAACAGATAGATATTTAACACCATCAATCTCATTATTTGATGACCTTGTAAAAACAACTAAATCCCATTTATAGCTTTCCTTTATAATTCTTATTAGATTCGACCCCACAAAACCTCTTCCCCCTGTAATTACAACTTTCATAATTACTCCTTTATCTTTTCAAAAAAATTTTCTGTTTCCTTTTTTAGATAATTTATATTTCTTTCCACATTTAAATTGAAAAATGAATTAAGATATTTTATTTTTCCACGATTTATTGTATCAGCATCAGGAAATTTTTTTGATAAAATTTTTGAAAGAATGGTCTTTTTATCATCCTGTGGGGTTATAATGGTTACCACTAAAAACATGAAAACAAAAAAAAGTATTCTAAGTATTAGTGAAAACGGAAATAGATTAAAAATTCTCAAGTTCAAACTGAAATATATATAAAGAAAACTCCATATAGCAATAAACCCATAAAAATAATGATGACCAGATTTTCCACAATCAGGGTAAAAAACAAAAATAATTATATGAGAAATGATTATAAAAATAATTCCCAAAATAACCTTAATCATAATATCATTTTATTCCAAACCTCCTAAGACCTCTATAAAACGAGTATCTATCGGGATACTTACCATCAATTATCTTATCATAGACGGATTTTCCATCAATCTGCGGATAATAACTTAGTGTTATAAAAAGCATAATAAAATAAGTTATAAATCTTATTAAAAACTGTGTGAATTCCTTTAAATTTCTGATTGAGAAATTTAATAAGATAAAAAAGCCAATCCACAAAAGGTTTGATGCAAGCAGATATCTCAGGCCGAATGCTGTTGTGTCAGGATAAGAAAAATAAACGATGATATGAGTTAAGCTCACCACAACGATAATTGTAAACATCGCTTACTCCATAGATTTAAACTCAACATAGACAGTTAGATATCTATCATTAAAATCAGATGGAAGCGCATCAAACCTTCCTATATCATAGACAGATGATATAGCAGTTTCATCAAAGATCTTGTTGCCGGATGAAGTGTATATTCTTATTCCTTCTATACTTCCATCGCGCATTATGTTAAACCTGACAACCGCCTTAAGGTTTGATGAAACAATGTATTTTGCCTGCCAACTATCATAAAGTTTCGTTCTCAATTTAGTAATATACCAGGGGTATGGAAAATCAGTTCCAAAACTTATAGAAGAGTTCAAAGATGTTTGTAAATCTTGTTGTTCGTTTTCTACGGCAGGATTTTTGTTTTCAAAACTGGTGTCCAGTATCTTGGATTTTTCATTTATCATAGATGGTTTAAGGGCTTTTGAGTTAGTATAGAGATAATCAGGGTCCTCAATCTGTTTTTTATATTCTTTTTTTTTATCAATAGATGGAGTTTTAGAGGTTTCATATAATTTTTCAGTTTCTTTTGGTTTACTACTGCTAAAACTTTGCAAGTTAGTTGAATTTACAACCTCAGTTTTTCCTATGAAATCTATATAATATTGTTTTGGTCTTGATAAAGTATATCGAAAATTCATTAGAATTAGAAAACCAAAAAGAAGAATATGAACTGTCAGTGATAATAACAAAGAATAACTCATTTCTCTACAATAACAGATATACCGACTTTCTCAGCCCCAAGTTTTTTTGCTATATCAAGTGCATTTACAACATTCTGTATTGAAACATTCTTATCAGCTTCAACAAGAACTATTTTCTGATTTACCCTTGAAAGTTGAAGGACAAGTTCTTTTTCAAGATTTTTCACCATTCTTGAATTAACATAAATCTGATTATCAGCGGTTATTGTAATTTTTATGATATCCTTTGATGTATTTAATGTAATAGTATCTGGAAGCGATGATGACTTTGGAAGATTTACCCTTATATGGGAACTTACAAAGAAAGGTGTTATTATCATAAATATGATGAGTATGATAAGCATTACATCTATAAGTGGAATCATATTTATTTCTGAAATCAATCCCTTAGTGGTATTATGTATTTTCATTTTTGTAATATCTGGATATTATCTGTTCAACTATCCAGTTTATCTCAGAATTAAATCTCAAAATATTGGAGATAAAATAATTGTATGCAACAACAGCAGGTATTGCAACAAAAAGCCCCATAGCAGTATTTACAAGCGCCTCAGAGATACCATGTGCTATGACAGAAGGACCTGCACTCTGGAAAACAGCCATATCCTTAAAAGCCCTTATAACCCCTATAACAGTTCCAAAAAGTCCGATAAAAGGTGCGGTTGAGCCAATTGTGGCAAGTGCATTGAGTTTTTTACTCCAGAGAGAGTTGTAATAATCAATCATTGATTCAATGTATTGTTTTTTTTCAGAAATACTTCCACGATAATTTATGAGAGAAACTATAATATCCGATATTATATTTTTCTGAGATATAAGATTTTTTATAACATCCTCCGTTTTTGGAGATGTTTTTAACATATGAATTACCCTTGTAGTTACTATTCTGTTTCTATAAATTATTTTCTTAAACTCCCTGTATTTATCTATTATTATCGCTATTGAATAAATGGAAAGAGCAACTAAAAAAATAAAAACGATACCACCTGCTTTTATTATCTCTTTAAATGTAAGTTCCATATACACTCCCTTTCATATATTATTTTACAAAATTAGATTTTAATGTTAACACTAAATCTATTTTTTAAGATGAGAAATCACATTTTTAGTATTAGGATTTTTTATTACACCTTTTTCAGTAATTATCGCTGTAATAAGATTGTTAGGAACAACATCAAAAGCAGGATGAAATGCAAAAACATCTGGATGGGATATATATATATCCCTGATTTTTATAACCTCATCAGATCCTCTTTCCTCAATCTTTATATCATCACCAGATTTAATATCTAAATCAAATGTATCAGTGGGAGCAGCAACATAAAAAGGAATTTTATGGAAATTGGACAAAATTGCAAGCGAATAACTGCCTATCTTATTTGCTGTATCACCATTTCGAGCAATTCTATCAGCGCCTATTATAACAGCATCAATCTTTTTTGTCTTCATAACCCAGCCAGCCATATTATCACATATAAGAGAAGATGGTATTTTGTTTTTTAATAACTCCCATGCAGTTAGTTTTGCACCTTGAAGATATGGTCTTGTCTCACAAGCATAAACATAACTTATATAACCTTTTTTATAGCCCTCGCTAATTATCCCAAGCGCAGTTCCAACTCCAGTAGTTGCAAGTGCTCCAGTATTACAATAGGTTATAACAACAGAGCCAGGTTTAAGTAAAGAAATACCATTTTTAGCAATATTAAGTGTTGAATTTATATCTTCATTCAGTATCTTTAAAACCTCATCAAAAATATCCTTCCTCAATTTCAATAACTCCTTCTTATCAAGAGATGAATGTTTTATATATTTCAGATAATCAATCGCCTTGTTATGAACCCTTTCAGTGCATTTAAAAAGGGAAACAGCGGTTGGTCTTGCAGATTTAAGTTTTCGGGCATTTCTTTCAAGAATCTTTATAATTTCTTTTTTTTGATTTATCTTTTCCTTAATTATATTATCCAGCCCCAAAAGATAACCATATGCAGTTGTATCACCTATCAGAGGAGCACCTCTTACCATCATTTCTTTTATCGCTTTATAGACATCATCTACATTCCTTGCACAAAAATAATGGATTTTAAAAGGAAGAAATCGCTGGTCCAGTATTAGAAGAGTTTTATTCTTATAGATAATCCTTTTAGGAATCATTCATTAAGGAATTGCGTTTATTATCTCCTCAAGTTCCATATCAGATTTTCCAGTTATCTCTATTGTTTTTTCCTTCCCCTTCAACCCCCTTATAATATTGATATTTCTCTCACTTACTTCAAAAAACTGGGCGAGGTATCTTTTAAGTATAACATTAACCTCTCCATCATTTCCTTTTGCACATACCTTAACCCTCAGGACCTTTCCTATTCTTGATATGACCTCATTTTCACTGCAGTTAGGAATTATTCTTACCTTTATGGTCATTGCTACCTCCCCTTTTTAGTTAGAAAATAAAAAACTTCCTATTCTTATAAGATTTGCCCCTTCATCAAGAGCAATCTTATAATCAGACGACATTCCCATTGAAAGATAATTTTTAAATCCTAAACTAAACTCATCAGTAAAATATCTTTCATAAACACTTCTTGCTTTTCTAAATGCTTGAGCAATTTCTTTTTCATCATCGGTCAGAGGTCCTATACACATTATTCCTCTCACAATTATATTTGGCAGTTTTGAAATCATAGTGTATTCCTTATCAAAATCATTTTCTTTTATCCCGTACTGTGTTTCTCTTTCATTTATCTTTAACTGAAGCATAACTGGTATTTTTTTGTTATTTTTTTGAGCAAAATCATTTATAAGGGATGCAAGTTCATAGGAATCTATGGAATCTATTGAATTAAAAAGATTAATAGAATACTTAACCTTATTTTTTTGAAGATGCCCTATAAAATGAACATCATAATCATTTTTAAAAGGAATTAAATCTCCATCTTTCTGCCATCTTGAAATTGCATCTTGAACTCTATTTTCACCAAGTATTTTTATTCTTTCATCCTTTATAAGAGTAATTATCTGTTCTTTTCTTGCATATTTTATTACAGCCATTACATCTGCATTATATTTTTTTGTGTGATTTATTATTTCTGAGATTTTATTACAAACATCGAGAGCAGTTATATTTTTAGAACTATCCCTTTCCTGCATTATAATATATATTTTAGCAAATTTTTAAAATTTCTGGAAATAAAAAACCCCTCCACCTTTTGGTAGAGGGGTTTTAAATAATCACCTATCTTACATTATTAGTACATATCACCTGCTGGCATTGATGGGGTCTTCTCTTTCTTTTCAGGAAGTTCAGCAACAAATGCACCAGCTGTAAGGAGTGTTGATGCTATTGAAGCAGCATTTTCAAGAGCAGTTCTTGTAACCTTGCATGGGTCAACTATTCCTGCTTTCATTACATCCACAAACTCAAGTTTTTCAGCATCAAAACCAATCTCAGGTGATGAGTTCTTTATCTTTTCAACGACAATTGATGGGTCGGCACCTGCGTTCTCAGCAATTGTCTTCAACGGAGCATAAACAGCCTTTTTAACAATATTTACACCAATCCTCTCATCCTCATCCTCAACCTTCAGATTATCAAGCACTTTTGATGCCCTGATAAGCGCAACACCACCACCAGGAAGTATTCCTTCCTGAACACCTGCCTTGGTAGCATTTTTTGCATCCTCAACCTTGGATTTCTTTGCTTTCATCTCTGTCTCAGTTGCAGCACCAACCCTTATCACCGCAACACCACCACTAAGTTTTGCAAGTCTCTCCTCAAGTTTCTCTTTATCATAATCAGATGTTGTTTCCTCAATCTGTTTTCTTATTTGATTGGCTCTTTCTTTTATCTTTTTCTTATCACCCTCACCATCAACTATTGTTGTGTTTTCTTTATCAACAACAATTCTCTTCGCCTTTCCTAACTGCTCAAGTTTTGCATTCTCAAGTTTCATTCCTCTCTCTTCACTTATAACCTCACCACCAGTAAGTATAGCGATATCTTCAAGCATCTCTTTTCTTCTATCACCAAATCCCGGTGCTTTTACTGCACATGCTCTTAGCGTTCCTCTAAGTTTGTTTACAACAAGTGTTGCAAGCGCTTCACCTTCAACTTCTTCCGCAATTATCAGGAATGGTTTTCCTGTCTGTACAATCTTTTCCAGAACAGGAAGGAGTTCATTCATTGAAGAAAGTTTTTTATCGGTTATAAGAATTAACGCATCCTCAAGAACACACTCCATTCTTTCTGCATCTGTTATAAAATAGGGTGAAATATAACCTCTGTCAAACTGCATTCCCTCCACAACATCAAGTTCAGTCTCAGATGATTTTCCCTCCTCAACCGTAATTACTCCCTCATGTCCGACTTTCTCCATAGCCTCAGCGATCAGGTCTCCTATGACCTTATCATTTGCTGCGATAGTTGCAATCTGTGTTTTTTCCTCTCTTGTTTTAACGGGCTTTGCCATCTTTTTCAACTCAGCAACTATTGCCTCAACTGCTTTATTGATACCCCTTCTAACATGAAGAGGATTTGCACCTGCTGTAATATTTTTTACACCCTCATTAAAGATTGCCTGAGTTAAGACAGTTGCTGTGGTTGTACCATCACCAGCAACATCATTAGTTTTGGAAGCTGCCTCCCTTACAAGTTGCGCTCCCATATCCTCAAAATGATCCTCAAGTTCAATCTCCTTTGCTATGGTTACACCGTCATCTATAATTGTGGGGGAACCGAATTTCTTTGCAAGCACCACAGCTCTTCCTTTTGGACCAAGTGTAACTTTAACAGTATTTGCAAGTTTATCAACACCCTGTTTTATTTTGAGTATTCCTTCCTCGGAAAAATGTATCTCTTTTGCCATAGACACCTCCTTTTATTACTGATTAATAATAGCAAGAACATCCTCTTCTCTCATTATGAGGTACTCCTCATCGTTTATTTTTATCTCAGTGCCGGAGTACTTACCATAGAGAACCTTGTCACCAACTTTGACCTCCATTGGAACAAGCTTTCCATCCTCATACTTTCCCTTCCCAACCGCAACAACCTCACCCTCTTGAGGTTTTTCTTTTGCGGTATCAGGAATTATTATTCCACCCTTTTTAACCTCTTTAGGTTCAAGGGGTTTAATAACTATTCTATCTGCCAGTGGTGTTATGTTTAATTTGGTTTTTGCCTCAGCCATATTCCACCTCCTTTTATTTTTAGCAATTTTAACCTCTAATTGCTAATTTTATCAAATTTTACATAACCTTGTCAATAGCACTCTATAAAATAAACTGCTAATTTTGAAGTTTAAACTGAAAAACAGATATTCCCACTTCTATGGTATCACCATCTTTAAGGTTTTTATCGGTATAAAGAGAAGATGAGTTATACAAGACAACGGAGGTATTTAAAGGTATCAAAGTATAGATAGAATTTCTAAATACAATTGCTGCAGAAAAATCTGAAATAGGAAAAAATGGTTTTGATCTGGCTGGAATATGTGCTTTAGTGCTTCCTATCAGGGTTGAGAGTTTGTTTATTACAAAAATTTTTCTCTCATCATAAGGGTTTTTTAAAACCAAAAGACATGCGGATGGCATAAGAATATTTATTATTTTTACATCAATTGTGTAATAAGATATAGAGATTGAATCACCATTTTTTAAAACCGAGTTTTTTACTCTGGTACCATTAAGATATGTGCCATTGGTGGAATCTAAATCCTCTATAAAAAAATTATCGTTTTGCCTGTATATTTTGAAATGATGCCTTGAGATAGTATTATCTTCAATAACAAGATCATTTGTGAGACTTCTTCCAACTACTATTATTTCCTTAGTAAAAGTATACTCTTTTATAAACCCACTGCCTTTCAATACAAGTACAAGTGTCATATTATTTTGTCAAAATTTTGTCAAAAATTAAATCAAAACCGGAAACATTAACTCTCGCCATTACCACAGTTATATTATCGCTTCCATCCTTTTTATTTGCAGTATCAATTAGTTTCCTTACAGTATCAGGTCCAAAAGCGTTTGAATTTACAATCTCAAAGATCTCATTTTCATCAACACCTCTTGTTAAGCCATCTGTGGTAAGTAGAAATATATCATTACCTTTTACCTTCCCCTGATATACAAAATAACTATTATACTGTTTTGCTCCTATTGCTTTGGTTAAAACATTTCTGTAAGATGACCTCTTTGTCTCTTCAAGTGTAATCGCACCACTACGGTACTGCTCCATTACAAAGGAATCATCCTCAGTTAACTGCAATATCTTATTATCGCGGACCAGATATACTCTTGAATCACCTATATGAACAATTGAAAATCTGTTTTTATCATAAAAAACGCAAGATGTGAGTGTCGTTCCCATTCCTTTAAATTCTTCATTTTCCTGGGACTTGTTCCATATAACACTATTAGCGTAATCAAATGCCCAGATAAGAATATTGGTTTCAACAAAGTAATCTTTGTTAATTATCTCAGGTTTCATTTTATTTAGTATCATCTCTTTATACTTTTCATAGACAATACTTGTAGCCATTTTACTTGCAACATCTCCCCTTTTATGTCCTCCCATACCATCGCCCACAATCATAAAACCAAGTTCTGCATCAAAACAGAAACTATCCTCATTTTTTTCTCTCACCCTTCCAATATTACTTAATCCATATATCTCAATCTTATAACTCATAATTCTTTTTAACCAGATTATCAAAAACAAACAGAATATTTAAAGAAAACCATACAAGAAGAAGTATTAGGGATACAGATTTTTTCATCTCAGAGTAAATCCTATCGGTAAATTCATCTAAATATCTATTATAAACCTCCTCTTTTATTTTGTCTTTATCAGGCGGGGTTAATTTAGACAACCTTTCCTGAAGTTTTTTTTCAATCTCATCTTCGGTTTCCTTTTTTATAATATCATCAATATTGATACCACCAGAATATTTATCAATATTCTGATAAATCCTGTCAGACACCTCTAATCTGATTTCCTCCTTTTGCGCTAATAAACTCAATTTTATTTTTTCTTTCTCTTCCTCGTAATCTTTCATTTCTTTTGCATATTTTTCCTCAAGATTTTTTGTAATAACTAAGTTCTTGGATACAGAAAATGAATAGAACAGAAAAATCAAATAAAACAAAATAAAAAAATTTTTGTTAAGATATACAACCACAAACCATACTGTAAGGATAAAAACTATAAAAAGAACTTTATTAAAGTAATAGAAGTCAATATTGTTAACAGATGTAATAAAAATATTTAGAAGATATAACGAATAGAGAAATATTACATAAGGGATATTTCTCTTCCATTTCCTAAAATAATTCAGTTTTGCTGATAAAAAAACTAAAAAAAGTGATAGAATAAAAAGATTGTTTTTTTTAATTTTTAAACCCTTAACAAAATAAATTAACGGATCAAAAAGAAAATTAAACCTGATATTGTCCATCATATTCAGATAACAGGCGTAAAATACTAAACATATAAACAGCAAATAAGTCATAACCGATTTGATCTGAAATTTCCTAAACACAAAATAAAAAGAAAAGAAACTTAAAAATAGAAAAAATAAGGAATAAGGAGCTAAAAATATTTTTTTAGGAATATCCCATAGATTATCTATTTTTAGATAACTTGAAAATAAATAAACTGCAATAAGAGCAACTGCTGTTATAAAAAAATGATACACTAATCTGGAAAGATAATAGATCGTATATGATTGAAACTTCTTGTTCTTTCCAACCTGCCCATCGCCACCATCAGATACTTTTTCAACAAATTCATGTTTTTGAACAGCTACATTCCCACCATTAGCTCCACTATTATGTTTCTCAAGGGGCTTTATTTCAATACCTTTCAGCATAGTATCATCTTCATTTTTTAATCTAATAGTTTTAGAAATTTCATCATGTTTAGTTTTTAATTCATTCAGATCAAATTCGCTATCACTCAAAACTATATTATCATAATTCTTTTCTTTATATCTCTTAAGTTCATTTACCACCTCAAGTGCACTTTGATATCTTTCATCTGGATTTTTCCTCATCAGTTTTTCAATCATCCTCACCGTCCATACTGGAAGTTCAGGTTTCAAAAGATAAAGATTTGGCAGAGGCTCACTTACATGCTTATTTATAACATCAATGGCAGTCTTTCCATCAAAAGGATATTTTCCAGTAAGTAGATAAAAGTATGTTGCTCCAGCAGAGTAAAGATCGGTTCTATGATCCACCTTAATTCCCCTGCATTGTTCTGGTGACATAAAATAAGCAGTTCCTATCATCTCACCAGTAATCGTCAGCTGTTTTTTTTCAACGACTCTTCTTGCAAGCCCAAAATCTATAATTCTTGGCACTCTATCTTTCGTAACTATAATATTGGATGGTTTTATATCACGATGAATAATATTTTTAGAATGTGCATGAGCAAGTCCTTCAAAAACTCCAAGCATTATATCCGATGCTTCTTTTACATCAAGAAATTTTTTTTCAGAAACAATTTTATCAAGACTTTTTCCCTCCACATAAGACATAACAATATAATAGTTATCTCTTTCTTTACCGTAATCATAAACATGGATAGTATTTAGATGATCAAGTTGTTTTGATATTTCAGCTTCTCTTAAAAAAAAATCTATGTTTCTTGGATCTGCTTCAAGTTCTTTTGCAAGAACCTTTACACATACAACCTTATTTAGTTTTACATGATGAGCTTTATAAACAACACCCATCCCCCCTTCTCCAATCCTCTCAAGGATAAGGCATCCTGCGAATGTTTTTCTTATCAGATTATTATCGTTATTCATTTATACGTCTATCTATATGATAAACACTCTTATTTTTGGATGGTCTTGATTTTAAAAATCTTTTTATCTCAAAGACCTTCTCTATTATTCTGGCATAATGCATACTTTTTAAGACATTTACAACAGAGACGGAAAGTGTCATAAAGGGAAATTTTTTGACATTATTCATTCTATCAGTGGTAAGGATATAACCTCTTTTTTTATCCTCATCACTGTAAAAAACAAAAATATCCTCATCAAATTTTCTAATCACCTCTTCCACAATATCGATAATTTTATCTCTGGATGCTACAATCACAAAATCATCACCACCTATATGTCCTATAAAACATATTTCGGTTTCATATTTTTTTACCGTATCAACAAGCATTCTTGACAGATACCTTATAACACCATCACCCTTTAAATAACCATACACATCATTATATGCTTTAAAGTTATCAATATCAATATAAGCATAAGAAAAAACTTTTCCTTCAGAAATAAGTTTTTTAACATATTCTTCTATTAATGGACCACCAGGAAGTTTCGTAAGTGGATTAAGTGATGAATCGCTATCTTTTCTTCTCAGTATTCTATTAATTCTTACCTTAAGTTCTCTCACATCAAATGGTTTATTTATATAATCATCAGCACCTATATCTATCATCTTCACCTTGTAATCCATCTCGCTTATTCCTGTAAGTATTATTATCGGAATATCTGAAAACATATGATTTTCTCTGACTTTTTTACATATCTCATATCCATCTATATCCGGTAATTTTATATCCAAAAGAATTAATGAAGGCTTCGAATGGCTAGATAGATATTCAAGTAGCTCACCACCACAACTTAAAGAAACAACATCATAATTCAAATTCTTCAGTATAACAGAAACCAAAAGTCCCACATTTGGATCATCATCTACAACAACTATCGTTTTCAAGTTTTCACTCAAAAACTCCCCCTTTTATACTACATACCTTTAAAACTATTATAAAAAATATATACAAAAAAATCAAACAATCTTTAGTTTACCTCTAATTACCCTACTTATTTCCATTATCCTCTTCCATCCTAAACTGATGGTATATTTTCACATACAGTTCGTTTCTATCAATCAAATCAACATGTCTTCCCATCTCAACTATCTCCCCTCTATCCATCACAACAACAAAATCGCTTTTTTCAATACTTCTAATCCTGTGAGTTACATAAATAAGTGTAATATCCTTAAATTCTTTAAAAAACAAATCCCAAAAATTTTTTTCGGTATTTAGATCCATTTGATTTGTGGAGTCATCCATTATTATTATTTCAGGTCTTTTTAAAAGAGATCTTGCAAGAGAAATTCTTTGTCTCTGACCACCTGATATACTCATACCTTTGTTTCCTATAATAGTATCAAGACCTTTAGGCATTGTAGAAATATCCTTTTCAAGTTGACATATCTTAATAACCTTTGATATCTCTGATTTTTCATAACTTTTATAAAGTGTTATATTATTAAGGATTGTATCACTAATTATATATGGTTCCTGTGAAATATAAACAATCTTTGAGTAATAATCATCAAGATCAATGTTTCTAACATCAATAGAATTAACTGTAAAAATGCCATCAGTAAACTCTATTAATCTTGAAATAGTTTTAAGAAGCATTGTCTTTGAACTTCCAATTTTTCCAACAACAGCAATTTTTTTGCCCCTTTCTATTTCAAGATTTATTTTTTTAAGAACATAATTTTCATTAATCTTAAGAGAAAGATCTTTAAGAACAATTTTTTCAATACTATTGGATAATTTTAAAGGTTTATTTGGTAGAATTAGAGAAGGTTTAAAATTAAATATTTCATCAATTCTTTTTATACTTGTTTTTGCTCTGTGTCCGCTTACAAAAAACTGACTCACATCTGAGACAGGAAATATAAGCATAAAGGTGTATACCTGAAATGAAACTATATCACCAATTGTTATATCACCTCCTGATATTGCACTAATTCCTCCAAAAAAATAAACCATTATTACCGAAAGTGTTCCTGTTGCAAAAAAAAGATATCTCATTAAAACTTGTTTTTTTTCTGCATCAATTGATTTTTCCATCTGAATTAAGTTAAGCTCATCAAACTTTTTAACAAAGTTTTTCTCTTTGCTATTTGCCTTAATAACCCTTATCCCTGAAAGACTAACCTCAAGAAAATCGTAAATCTCAGAAATTGATTTTTGAAGAAGCTCAAATTTCTTAGAAATAATACTTCTAAAGTGTGTTGTAATATATAAAAGTAAAGGAAGAGGAAGTATTGAAACTACAGCAAGTTTAAAATTTGTATAAAACATAAAGAAAAGAACGGCAATTATTGTAAATACTGCTTGAATAAATCTAAAAACGCCAGAACAAGAAAACCATGCTATTTTTTCTGAGATATCATCAACAAGTCGTGTAAGAATATCCCCCTGTGAGTATTTTGTAAAAATATACTCATCAAGAGAAAGTATATGTGAAAAAAGTTTTTTTCTCACTTCATACTCAATCCTATAATTCATATAAGCTCTCTCTACAGTAGCAACAACATTTAAAATATAATGAATAATACTTATTGAAAAAATTATCCAAACATTTCTAACAAGATAATCTCTGCTTAGATTTTTTTCAAAACCATTAATAATCTTTTTTATGTAGTATGGAGAAAGTGCTGAAAGAAAAGAAACGCAAAGTCCTAAAAAAACAATAACAAATAGTCTTAATTTATGCTTTTTCCAATAAGGAATAAACCATTTAATTACATATTTCATAATTATTTTTGAAGTTTATAAAAATTATAATAATAGCCCTTTTTTTCAATCAGTTCCTTATGTGTTCCAAACTCGACTATTCTTCCATTATTTAAGAAAGCAATATAATCTGAATTTTCAACAGTTGAGAGTCTATGAGCAATTATTATCATTGTCTTATGCTTCATTAATCTTTTTATAGAAGATGAAAGAATTCTCTCAGTGTATGGATCAATATTTGATGTCGCCTCATCAAGAATTATAATTGGCTGATTTAAAACCATCGCCCTCGTAATTGAAATAATCTGTTTTTCACCGCTTGATATATTTGAACCTTTTTCTTTTATAATTTTTCTCATACCGATTTTTTTATAGAATTCAGAAAGTTCAAGAATCCCTATAGCATTATAAACCCTTTCATCCTCTATCTCATCATCCATCATTTTAAGATTATCCATAACAGTTCCAGGAAATAGATATACATCCTGTAAGACCATTCCGATAAGTTTTCTTATAGATGATATTGATATATCTTTTATTTCAACACCATCTATTAAAATTCTTCCTTTCTGATAATCATAAAATCTTAAAAGAAGATTTACTATAGTTGATTTTCCACTTCCTGTTCTTCCAACAATTGAAAGTGTTTTCCCTTTTTTAAGTTCAAAACTTACTCCCTTAAGTATCCAATCAGATGTCTCGTACTTCATCCAAACATCATCAAAAACTATGGAGTTTTTAAACTCATCAACATAGGTTCTACCTAAATAAACTTCAGTTTTCTCATTAAGTAGATTATTTATCCTGTTGAGTGAAGCAAATGATTTCTGAACAACACTCAAATACTCACTAAATCTAAATATCGGCTCAAAAAGTTGTCCTACGTATAACACAAACATCACGAGAACACCTATTGTAAGTTCATTATTTAAAACCCTAATTCCACCGTATCCGAATATAATTGCCTTTGAAAGAGGATCAAGAAGTGTTATTGATATAAAAAAAATGCTTGCAATCATCTCAACAAAAAATACAGATTTAAATTTTCTATAATTAAAAAACTCATGTTTTTCTTCAAGAGTATCTTTTATTTTAAAGATCTTTATAAGATTTATAAATCCTATATTTTCAGAAAGAAATGAAGTAAGGTCGGCAATTTTTTTTCTCACATCAATAAAAAATTTCTGTGTTTTTGCAACATAAAAATATGCAATTACAAACATAAATAAAACAACAGGAATAAGAAGAAGTGAAAGAGTTAAACTGTTATACATCATTATTCCAAAAACCCCAATGAATATAAATATATCCATAACTATTGTTATAGAAATCTCTGTAAAAAGTTCATATATAGAAGATGTATCGCTTTGAATTCTTGCACTTAGTTTTCCGGGATTATTCTTAACAAAATAATCAACCGGAAGTTTTATAACCTTTAAATAAAGGTCGTTTTTAAGTTCATATATAATTCTCTGACCTATTTTTATAAGATTTACAAGCGCATAATAACTCAAAATAAAAAAAGAAAGATTTAGAGAAAAATAGAAAAACATAATATAAAGAAAATAACTCATATCTTTGTTTGCTATTGCCTTATCTATAAGAGCTTTTATAAGAATTGGAGATATGAGTCTTATTATATTGGAAATTAAAAAAAGAAAAAAAATTCTTATTAGATCTTTTAAATATTTTCTTACAAATCTATAAAAAAGTTTAAACGAATGACGATAATTTATTTTTTCAGAAGGAATAGAAATTATTTCTTCTTCCATAGGAAATGCCTATAAATACATTTTATAAGATTTTATCAAAAAACAATGAACTTAAACACAATTCAGGAGTTTTTAAGCACTAATTTATATACTGATACCCATTTTCAAGGGCTTTTTTATTCAGTTCTATCAATTCGGGCTTAAGTTTGTTATAAACTTTTGGAAGTGCCTCTTTAAAACAAAATAGTTTAATAGAATTTGTAATTTTTGCAAAAGAGCCAAGAGCAACCATATTTATAACCTTTGAGTTTCCAAGTTCATCAGCAATTTTATTAAAAGGAACTTCAAATATTTTTATATCCTTTCTATTTGATTTTGAATTTATAAGCGATGAGTTTACTATTAATATTCCACCTGGCTTTACAAGCGGTTCAAACTTTGCAAATGATGGCTCATTAAAAACAATTGCAACATCAGGATTTGAAACTATTGGGCTTGCAACAATATCATCGCTTATAACAACAGAACAATTAGCCGTTCCACCCCTCATCTCTGCGCCATAAGATGGGAAAAAACTAACATTTTTCCCATCAAGCATTCCAGCATATGCAAGTAAAACACCCGCTGAAATTACTCCTTGTCCACCAAAACCACTTAATCTTGCTCCTATATACATAAAACCTCCTTTATCTTACATCTTTATAAACACCTGGAGGAAATACCTTTATCATCTGCTCTTCAATATATTTTGTTGCTTGGGAAGGGTCATTTGTCATACCCCAGTTTGTAGGACACATTGATAGAATCTCAACTATTGAAAAACCAATTCCATCAACTTGATTTTTGATCGCCTTTTTAATAGCATTTTTCGTTTTTACAACTCCCGCTACATTATGAACAGTGGTCCTCTCAGCATATCTTGTTCCTTCAAGAGAACTCAAAAGCTCACAAACTCTTATCGGATATCCATTAACCTTTGGATCTCTTCCATATACAGTTGTTGTTGATTTCTGACCTATAAGTGTTGTTGGAGCCATCTGACCACCAGTCATTCCATATATTGCGTTGTTTATAAATATTATTGTTATATTTTCGTTTCTTGCTGCAGCATGAACAATCTCAGCCATACCTATAGAGGCGAGGTCTCCATCTCCTTGATATGATATAACTATTGTTTCAGGTTTTGATCTTTTAATTCCAGTTGCAATCGCAGGACCTCTCCCATGAGCCCCTTGTACTGCATCGCAGTTAAAATAAATATCTGCAAATACAGAACAACCAACAGGAGCAATAAATATAGTCCTTTCTCTTATATTTAACTCATCCATAACCTCAGCAATAAGTCTGTGAACTATACCATGTCCACAGCCAGGACAATAATGCATTTTAACATCAAACAATGATTTTGGTTTTTCATTTAACAGTTTCATAATCTCTTACTCCTTTTTTTACAATCTTATTTAAATAATCAAAGACCTCTTCAGCAGTTATTATTGAACCACCAGGTCTTCCATAAAAATAAACATACCCCTTACCATCCAATGAGAGTTTAACATCCTCAAGCATCTGTCCAAGACTCATTTCAACAACAAGAAACTTCTTTACTCTATCTGCAATCTCAAATAATCTCTTTTTTGGATATGGCCAAAGCGTAATTGGTCTAAAAAGACCTGCTTTTATTCCTTTCTCTCTTGCCATCTTTACTACCGAATGAGAAACCCTTGCAGATGTTCCATAAGCAACTATTACAATCTCAGCATCATCAATCATTATCTCCTCATATCTTACTTCCCTTTCCTCAATTTCCTTATATCTTTTAACCCTTTCAAGAATCATTTTCTCAAGCATTCCTTCTCTAAGGTCATATGATGTTATTCTTCTCTTTTCTCTTCCATTATTTACACCTATTGACCAATCTGGCTCTTTTAAATTTTTAACATCAACTTCAGGTGTTCTCCACTCAATTGACTCCATCATCTGACCTATTATTCCATCAGCAAGTATCATCGCTGGAACTCTGTATTTAAAAGCAACCTCATAACAATAATAAGGAAAATCTGCCATTTCTTGAACACCATTTGGAGCCATAACAAACAATCTATAATCACCATGCCCACCACCTCTTGTTGCTTGAAAATAATCTCCCTGTGAACCTGCTATATTACCAAGTCCAGGGCCACCTCTCATAACATTTGCAATTAAAAAAGGAAGATCCGCACCAGCACAATAAGAAATTCCTTCCTGTTTTAAACTTATTCCAGGACTTGAAGATGATGTCATAGCTCTTATACCAGTTGAAGCTGCACCAAATATCATATTTATAGCAGCAACTTCTGATTCTGCCTGAATAAAACTCCCACCAACTTCTGGCAATCTCCAAGACATATACTCCGGAACTTCATTTTGAGGGGTTATAGGATAGCCAGCAAAAAACCTACACCCCGCTCTTATAGCACCTTCAGAAAGCGCTTCATTTCCTTTCATTAATATTTTCATAACTAATCTCCTTTTTATTTATAATTCATAGACCTTTATTGCAAGATCAGGACATATCCTTGCACAGCTCAAACAGGCTATACACCCATCCCCTTTATATTTTGCAGGGTAATAACCAGTTTTAGAAAATGTTTCCGATTTTTCAATGCATTTTGCTGGGCATACTGAAATACATAAATAACATCCTTTGCACCTCTCATCATCAACCTCTATCTTACCTTTTTTAGGCATACAAACCTCCTTCCACTATTTTATATATTTTCAACGCATATAGCAATACCCATGCCACCACCTATACAAAGAGAAGCAACACCTTTTTTTGCTTTTCTTTTTTTCATCTCATATAGAAGTGTTGTAAGTATTCTTGCACCGCTTGCACCTATAGGATGTCCTAAAGCAATTGCCCCACCATTTACATTTACATTTTCACCATCAAGACCAAGTTCTCTCATAACAGAAATTGCTTGAACTGCAAATGCTTCATTTAACTCCCAAAGATCTACATCTTCTTTCCTCCAATTTGCTTTTTTAAGAGCAACTCTAACTGCTTCAACAGGACCTATTCCCATAACTAATGGATCAACACCAAAATATCCATAAGAAACAATTCTTGCAAGCGGCTTTGCATTATATTTTTTTACCATCTCCTCAGATGCAACAATTACAGCGCTTGCCCCATCATTTATTCCACTTGCATTTCCAGCAGTAACAGTTCCATCTTTTTTAAAAGCAGGTTTAAGCGAAGAAAGTTTTTCAATTGTAGTTCCAAACCTTGGATACTCATCTTTATCAAAAATCAAAGGTTCTCCTTTTTTTTGTGGTATTTCAATAGGAACAATCTCATCATTAAATCTTTCTTCTTTTATTGCTCTTTCCGCTTTATTTTGAGATTTAACTGCAAATTCATCTTGCTCCTGCCTTGATATTTTATACTTTTCTGCAAGATTTTCTGCTGTAATTCCCATATGACAGTTATTAAAAATATCTGTAAGTCCATCATAAATCATAAGATCAATAATCTCTGTATTTCCCATTCTAATTCCCCATCTTGCATTTTTTAAAACATAAGGAGCATTACTCATTGATTCAGTTCCACCAGCAATTATCATCTTTGCCTCATGTGCTTTTATAAGCGAGTGTGCAAGGCATATACTTCTAAGCCCTGACCCACAAACCATATTAACTGTCATTGCTGTTTTTTCTTTTGGTATGCCAGAGTTTAATTGAATTTGTCTTGCCACATTCATTCCCGAACCACCCTGAAGCACATTTCCAAAAATAACCTCATCAATATCATTTACATCTATTTTATTTTTCTCTATAAGTTTTTTTACCACTATTTCACCTAACTTTGCAGCGGAAAAATCTTTAAGACTTCCGCCAAATGAACCTATTGGTGTTCTAATTGCATCAATTATATACACATTTTCATGCATAACTCCCTCCTTCTATTAACTAATTTATTTTAAAATCCCCCTTAAATTCCCCCTTTCACAAAGGGGGATACAAGGGAATTTCATCCTTTTTCAAATCCCTCTTTTTCAATTTCTCCCTCTTTACAAAAGGGGGGGACAGAGGGGGATTTCTCCAATCACTAATTATTATTTTAACAAAAAAATCAAAAAATTCTGATTTTTTTAGTTCAGAGTAAACTCTGAAACTACAATCTTATTTGTAGTGGCAAAGCTTGCTTTGCTATATCCTATTATTTGTAGTACAAAGTTTACTTTGCCCTAAGTCATTGCGAGTTATACTTCTTGCTGATAATACCGAAGCAATCTGTTTTAATTTGTAGCCGCAAAGCGCAAGCTTTGCTTATATCCCTGCAGAACTATCGCTCTGCCGCCACAAATCCCCATTTTTTTATTTTCCCCCTTTTCCAACCCAAACTCTGCATTTTTTATGGAATAACTCATTCATTTTTTATATAAAATAAAATTCAAAATCCCCCTTTTTAATTCCTCCCGACGTTACGTCGGGGAGAGAATAGGGGGATTTAATTTATTTTTATTTTATTTCAGGAAAAAATTTATAGAAAAACTTATGAGAGTAAAAGAAAATATTAAAATTGATAAGAGTTTATGCATAAATTTTGTGACATTTTTTTGAACTAACGATTATTACTTTAGGGACATCGAATTTTGATCTTGTATGTTAAAATTTAAATATATTTAAATTTTAAATTTTTTAAAATATAACGAAGAGAGCATTAAAAAGTTCACTTAAAAATTATCAAGATATAAAGAGGCAGAGG
>Ga0272449_1000430_pt1 | contig 50331 bp, 51 predicted proteins | sample YNPCB0241_FD_198679 | JGI IMG/M metagenome (GOLD analysis project Ga0272449, IMG submission 198679) | Hot spring sediment microbial communities from Yellowstone National Park, WY, United States - YNP-CB-024-1 | ecosystem: Environmental > Aquatic > Thermal springs > Hot (42-90C) > Sediment...
CCCTTGCCGTTGCTGACTTTTCTGGTGGGCCACCCAGGACTCGAACCTGGAGCCTGACGATTAAGAGTCGCCTGCTCTGCCAGTTGAGCTAGTGGCCCATATCCCTGGCTGGGGCGGCTGGATTCGAACCAACGATGGCGGGTCCAAAGCCCGCTGCCTTACCGCTTGGCTACGCCCCAAAGAACTGGTGGAGGGGGCTGGATTCGAACCAGCGAAGGCTGCGCCAGCAGATTTACAGTCTGCCCCCTTTGGCCGCTTGGGTACCCCTCCACGCTCCATCTCGGTACCGACCCTCCCGACCGCTTGACCCCTGGTCGGGATGGGGGGATTCGAACCCCCGACCTCTTGCTCCCAAGGCAAGCGCGCTCGCCAAACTGCGCCACATCCCGCGTGCAAAAGTCATTATAACGGAAAACCGGGCCGGCGTCAACCCTCTTGCGGCGCGCGACCGGGGTACGCGGGAGGCCAGGCGCCCGAGGGAAAGGGGGCCTGGCGCCGGGACTGCGCCTGATGGGGTCCGGGGAAGGCCTTGACCGGGCCAGGCCCTTGAGGACCGGCGTTCGTGAGGCCTGGCCGGGTAGCTCGACCACACCCCTCGCAGCGGGTGGATCCCGGGGCCATGGTACGAATGGGGGTGCACGAGCCCGCCGAGTATGGTATAATTAACTGGTTCCAATTTTCACTTTATTCAGGAGGGGTTATGGTGAATCTCTTGATTATGGGGCCTCCGGGTGCGGGCAAGGGGACCCAGGCCGAAGTATTGACCAAGGAGCTGGCCATTCCTCACATTTCCACGGGGGACATGTTCCGGGCCGCGGTAAAGGAGGGTACGCCCCTGGGGAAAAAGGCCAAGGAGTACATGGACCGGGGGGAACTGGTGCCGGACGAGGTGGTCGTGGGCATGGTCCGGGAGCGCCTGAGCAAGCCCGATTGCGGCAAGGGGTTCTTGCTGGACGGGTTTCCCCGCACCGTGGCCCAGGCCGAAGCCCTGGACCAGACCCTGCGGGAGCTGAACATGGAGCTTGACGCGGTGATCAACGTGGCCGTCCCGCGGGAGCGGCTCATGCAACGCCTGACCGGTCGCCGCGTGTGCCGCAACTGCGGGGCCAATTACAATATCTGGTTTAACAAGCCCAAGGAAGAGGGCAAGTGCGACCAGTGCGGCGGTGAGCTCTACCAGCGCAGCGACGACACCGAGGCCACGGTGGCCAATCGCCTGGACGTTTACGAGGCCCAGACCCGTCCCCTCATCGAGTACTACGAGCGACGGGGACTGTTGAAGAACATCAACGGGGACCAGGAGATCAAGGCTGTCCTGGCCGACATTTTGCGCAGTCTGGGCCGGTGACCGGGCGGCGGTGGGCCCGCACGGCCCCGGCGGCAGCCCGCTCACGGGCCCAGCGAGGGGAACTCTGTACCGGAGATGAGGCACCGTGGGCATCACCTACATCGAAGGCCGGGTGCGTGGTCCGACGGGCAGGGAGGAGGCGGTGCGGTTTCTGGTGGACAGCGGCGCCACGTACTCCCTGCTCCCCCTTCGGGTGTGGCAGGCCATAGGCCTGACCCCCCGCCGCAGGATGACCTTTCTGCTGGCCGACGGTACCGGCGTGGAAAGGGACGTGTCCGAGTGCTACATTCTGCTTCCCCAGGGTGAGGGTCACACGCCCGTAATCCTGGGCGAGGAAGGCGACGAAGCCCTGCTGGGCGTGGTCACGCTGGAGATCCTGGGTCTGGTCTTCAATCCCTTCAACAGGACCCTTCAGCCCATACGGGCGTTGCTGATTTAACCTTCCGCGGTGCCGCGCCGGATCCGCGTCCAGTGCCGGGTGTCGGTCCCCGAAGGGGCGCAGGTGGCGGTCGCGGCGCGGTACGTGTGCCGGGAGGGCTGAAGCTGATACTGTGGCGGAGCCCGGAATTTACCGGGGCCTGGCGGCGGTTTACGACCGGCTGACGGCCGGGGTTGATTTCGAGGCCTGGGCCGAGTACACGGAGGAGATCCTGTTCCGGGTCGGCTGGCGCCCGCGCAATGTGGTGGACCTGGCCTGCGGCACGGGGAGCACCGCCCTTCCCCTCGCCCGCCGGGGCTATGCCGTGACGGGCGTGGACCTGTCGCCCGAAATGCTGGCCGTGGCTCGGGCCAGGGCCGCGGCGGCGGGGCTGACGGTTGGTTTTTTGTGTCAGGACATGCGCCGGCTGGAATTGCCCTCGCCCGCCGACCTGATCACCTGTTTTCACGACGGTATGAACTACCTGCTCACCGAGGGGGACCTGCTGCGCACCTTCCGGCGCGTACGCCGAGGCTTGGTTCCCGGCGGGCTGTTCGTGTGCGACTTCAACGCCCTGACCTGGCTGGCCGGGATCGCCCCCGGCGCCGGCGTGCTGGAGGAGCCGGACCTCCGGCTGGAGTGGGTGGGGCATTACGACGCGGCCGCGCGGGTGTGGACCCTGCGGCTGACCGGGGTGCTTCGGGCTTCCGGCCACGCCTTCGTCGAAGAGCACCGGGAGCGCGCCTATCCCCCGGAAGCGGTCCGTGAGCTTCTGGCAGAGGCCGGACTGGAAGTGCTCGGGTGCTACGAAGATTTCTCGTTCCGTCCCGCGACCGCGGCCGGCCGGCGTCACTTTTACGTGGCCCGGCGGAGGCGATAGCACTTCCGGCGGCCCATGGCCCCACAAAAAGTGGTCGGGCGGCAGGAGAACAACCCCCCGGCATCTAATTTCTTTTTTCGATTCAAGGGGGGATGAGATGAAGGTTGTCACTCTGGCCGAAGCCGTACGTGCCATCCCCGACGGTGCCGTGATCGGTTTGGGGGGCAATACCTTTCACCGTGTCCCCTGTGCCGTGGTCCACGAAATGGTGCGGCAGCGGAAGCGTAACCTCACCCTTGTCAAAACGGCCGGGGCCTACGATATCGACCTTCTGTGCGGTGCGGGTTGCGTGGCCAAGGTGGTGGCCGCCTACGTGGGTTTTGAGAACTACGGCCTGGCCCCGCGTTTTCGTAAGGCGATAGAGCGGCAGGAGGTGGCGCTGGAGGAGCACACCTGACCGAGCGTGATCGCGGGGTTGCGGGCCGCAGCCCAGGGCCTTTCCTTCCTGCCCCTGGCCGGGGTACTGGAGTCGGACCTGGCCACCAGGGCGCACATCGGGAGGGTGCGCGATCCGTTTACCGGGCAGGAGTACGCAGCCGTGCGGGCCCTGCCCCTGGACTGGGCGGTCCTGCACGTCCACGAGGCCGACGTCGACGGCAACATCCGTATCCACGGGGCCGCGTACGAGGACCTGCTGCTGGCCCGGGCCGCGGCCCGGGTACTGGTCACGGCGGAACGCCTGGTGGACCGGGACAGTTTCCGGGCCGCGCCGGACCGCACCGACCTGCCGGGCTTTCTGGTGGCCGCGGTGGTCGAGGCGCCCCGGGGCGCGCAGCCGTGCAGCTGCGCCACGGCATACGATTACGACAGGGAGTACCTGCTGGCCTACCTTAAGGCCGCGGGCGACGACGAGGGTTTTCGGGAGTTCGTGCGCCGGCACGTCGGCGCCGGGTAGGCCCCGCGTTCCGGGCCGGTTTCCGGGGCAGCCGGCGCGCCGGACCCGGGAGGGCCTCCCACGAAAACGGGAGAGTGAGGAGCTTGACCGATCCAGCCACCATGATGGTGGTCGCCATAGCCAGGGCCTTGCGGGACCGCGAGGTGGTTTTCCACGGCCTGGCCTCGCCCGTGCCCATGGTGGCCGTGCTGCTGGCGAAGAAACTGCACGCGCCGAACCTGGTGTACCTCAATATCGCCGGCGGCGTGGACCCGCGCCCCGTTGAACTGCCGGAGTCCACGGTGGACCCTCGGCTCTGCCACGGGTCCGCGGCTTTGTTTTCCCTGGCCGACGTCTTCGACCTGGCGGCCCGGGGCCGTGTGGACACGGCCTTCCTCAGCGGGGTGCAGGTGGACCGTCGCGGCCGGCTGAACATGAGCGTGATCGGCGCTTACGACCGGCCCAGGGTGCGCCTGCCCGGCGGCGCGGGAGGCGCTTTCCTGGCGCCTCTGGTGGGGCGGGTCCTCGTCTGGCGCACGCGCCACGATCCGCGCACCCTGGTGGAAGAGGTGGACTTCGCCACCATCAGCGGACGCGTGGAGCGGGTGTTCACGCCCCTGTGCACCTTCGTGATGGACGGGGGTCAGCTAAAGGTCGAGAGTATCCACCCCCACAGCTCGCCCGCGGAGGTAAGGGAACGCACCGGTTTCGCGGTGGAGGTGGACGCCGGCACGCCGGTCACGCCGCCGCCCACCGCCGAAGAACTGGCGGCCCTGGAGGAAGTGGACCCGCGGCGCGTCAGGGACGTGGAGTTCTAGCAAAAGGTATCTGCCAGTGGTTGCCTGGGAAAATTATTTGGTGGGTGAGCCGATGTCCGCCGAAGCGATACTCGAGGTCATCCGGCGGCGGCGCTCGGTGCGCCATTTTCGGCCCGATCCCGTGGACCGGGAAACCGTGGACCGGCTGCTGGATGCGGCCCGGTGGGCGCCCAGCGCCGGTAACCTGCAGCCCTGGTTCTTTTACGTGGTCACCGACGCGCGCCTCAAGCGCGAGCTGGCCGCGGCGGCCCTGCGCCAAGGCTTTGTGGCCGAGGCCCCGGTGTGTATCGTGGTGTGCGCCGAACCCGAGCGCTCGGCGCGCATCTACGGGACGCGGGGCCGCGCCCTCTACTGTCTGCAGGACACCGCGGCGGCGGTGCAGAACATACTGCTGGCCGCGCAGGCCCTGGGCCTGGGGGCCTGCTGGGTGGGGGCCTTCGACGAGGAGCGGGTGTGTGCCTGCCTGGACCTGCCGGCGACTTTGCGTCCGGTGGCCCTCATTCCGCTGGGCTACCCCGCGCGCGAGACCGAACCGCGGCCGGGACGCCGGGAGCTGAAGGAGATCGTGGTATACCGCTAGGGATGGGGGGAAAAGCGGGTGGACCGGGAAAAGGCTCTGCAGACGACGCTGGAGCAGATAGAACGGCGGTTCGGCAAGGGGGCCATCATGCGCCTGGGCGAGGCCTCGGCGAGGCTCGGTGTCGAGGTAATCCCCACCGGCGCCCTGGCCCTGGACGTGGCCCTGGGGGTGGGCGGGGTGCCCCGGGGGCGTGTGGTGGAGATCTTCGGCCCGGAATCCTCCGGCAAGACTACGGTGGCCCTGCACATCGTGGCCGAAGCCCAGAAGGCCGGGGGCATGGCGGCCTTTATAGACGCGGAGCACGCCCTGGATCCCCTCTACGCGGCGCGCCTGGGCGTGGACGTGGACAACCTGCTGGTCTCCCAGCCCGACACGGGCGAACAGGCCCTGGAGATCGCCGAGGCCCTGGTGAAGAGCGGGGCCATGGACGTGATCGTGGTGGACAGCGTGGCGGCCCTGGCGCCGAGCGCCGAACTCGCGGGGGAAATGGACGAGGCCCACGTGGGTTTGCAGGCCCGTCTGATGTCCAAGGCCCTGCGCCGGCTGACCGGCGTGATCGCCAAGTCGCGCACCACGGCCATCTTCATCAACCAGTTGCGCGAGAGGGTGGGGGTGACCTTTGGCAACCCCGAGATCACGCCCGGGGGTCGGGCGTTGAAGTTTTACGCCTCGGTGCGGCTCGAGGTGCGCAAGAAAGAGGACATCAAGCAGGGCGGCGAGGCGGTCGGCAGCCGCATCAAGGTGCGGGTGGTCAAGAACAAGGTGGCACCGCCCTTCCGCCAGGCCGAACTGGAACTCCTGTACGGCCAGGGTATCTCGCGGGAAGGGAGTCTGCTTGATCTGGCAGTTAGCACCAACGTGATCCAGAGGAGCGGAACCTGGTATTCCTTCGGAGAAGAGCGCCTGGGACAAGGACGCGAAAATGCCCGGGAATATCTTAGAGAGCATCCCGAGCTGGCCCGGCAGATCGAGCAGCGGGTGAGGCAGATCCTGCTGGCCGAAGGGGCTCGTCTACCGGTTTTGGAGGAAACGGCCAGTACGACCACCGAAGAAGAATAACGTGCTGCTAACTGCCGCCTCCCCACGGTGACCGACTACCGAGTACGTGTGAAGCCGTGGCGAACGGGAGAGGGCTGAGATCACAAAGGCTCGGGGAGGTGGTAGCGTGCCCGTTCCTGTTCCCTTGGTCCTTGTGCTGGTCCTGGCGGCCCTGGCCGCCGGCTTTTTCGGCCGCAAGCTCCTCGTCGAGCGGCGCAACCGCGCCGCGGGCCTGCAGGCCCGTGAGATCATAGCAGAGGCCGAAAAGGCGGCGGAGGCCAGGAAGCGCGAGGCGATGCTGGAGGCCAAGGAAGAAATACTCAAGCTGCGCCACGAATTCGAAAAGGAACACCGCGACCGCCGCAACGAACTCCAGCGTCTGGAGCGGCGGCTGGTGCAAAAGGAGGAAACCCTGGACCGGAAGATAGAAGCCCTGGAGCGGAAGGAGGAGAGCCTCAGTAAGAAGGAGGCGCAGGTGGAGGCGGCGCGGGCCGAACTCGAGGAACTCTGCCGGAAGCAGAGGATGGAGCTGGAGCGCCTGTCGGGGCTGAGCAGCGAAGAGGCCCGGCAGCTCCTCCTGAGCCAGGTCGAACAGGAGATCCAGCATGAAGTGGCGCTGATGATCAAGGAGAGCGAGGCCCGGGCCCGCGAAGAGGCGGAGCGGCGGGCCAGGGACATCATAGCCCAGGCCATCCAGCGCTGCGCGGCGGACCACGTGGCCGAATCCACGGTCTCGGTGATACCCCTGCCCAGCGACGAGATGAAGGGCCGCATCATAGGCCGCGAGGGGCGTAACATCCGGGCCTTCGAGACCCTGACCGGCGTGGACCTCATCATCGACGACACGCCGGAGGCGGTTATCGTTTCCGGGTTCGACCCGGTGCGCCGGGAAATCGCGCGCCTGGCCCTGGAACGGCTGGTGGCCGATGGGCGCATCCACCCGGCGCGCATAGAGGAAACCGTGGAGAAGGCGCGCAAAGAGATCGAGCAGCAGATCCGGGAGGCCGGCGAGCAGGCGGCCTTGGAGGTGGGGGTGCACGGGATACACCCCGAGCTGCTCCGGCTGGTTGGCCGCCTGAAGTTTCGCAGTTCCTACGGACAGAACGTGCTGAAGCATTCCATCGAGGTGGCCCACCTGGCGGGGCTCATGGCGGGCGAGCTAGGGGCCGACGTCAAGCTGGCCAAGCGGGCGGGCCTGCTGCACGACGTGGGCAAGGCCGTGGACCACGAGGTGGAGGGCCCGCACGTGGCCATCGGCGTGGAGCTGGCGCGTAAATACGAGGAAAGCCCCGAGGTGCTGCACGCTATTGCGGCGCACCACGGGGACGAAGAGCCCCGCACCCTGGAGGCGGCCCTGGTACAGGCCGCGGACGCCATCAGCGCGGCCCGGCCCGGGGCCAGACGCGAGACTTTGGAGGCCTACATCAAGAGGTTGCAGAAGCTGGAGGAGATCGCCAATTCCTTCGAGGGCGTGGAAAAGGCCTACGCCATTCAGGCCGGCCGGGAGATCCGTATCATGGTGAAGCCGGACAAGGTGGACGATCCCGGGGCCGTGAGGCTGAGCCGGGAGATCGCCAGGAAGGTGGAAAAGGAACTGGAGTACCCGGGTCAGGTCAAAGTGGTGGTCATCCGCGAGACCCGGGTGGTTGACTACGCGAAGTAGGCCGGCGTACCGGGAGGACGGGATTTTGCGGGTACTCGTGGTGGGGGACATCGTGGGACGGCCGGGACGGCGGGCGGTCAGGGAGCTCTTGCCGGGTCTGGTGCGCCGGCTCGGCGTGGACTTTACCCTGGCCAACGCCGAAAACGCCGCGGGCGGCATGGGCATCACCAGGAAAGTGGTGGACGAACTGCTGGCCTGCGGCCTCGACGTGCTGACCACGGGCAACCACGTATGGCAGAAAAAGGAGGTCCTGCAGTTCATAGACCAGGAGCCGCGGGTCCTCCGGCCCGCCAACTACCCTCCCGGCACCCCCGGCAGGGGCCTGGGGGTTTTCGAGGCCCGGGACCGGGTCCGGGTGGCGGTGTTGAACCTCATGGGACGGGTCTTTCTCAACGCGGTAGACTGCCCTTTTCGCTGCGCGGACGAGCTACTCCGGGGCCTGGCCGGCGACGTGCGGGTGATCCTGGTGGACTTCCACGCCGAGGCCACCTCGGAAAAGGCGGCCCTGGCCTGGTACCTGGACGGGCGGGTTTCGGCGGTGCTGGGGACCCACACCCACGTGCAGACCGCGGACGAGCGGGTCCTGCCCGGCGGCACGGCCTACATCACGGACGTGGGCATGACCGGACCGCGGGATTCCGTCATCGGCATGAAGAAAGAGATCATCCTGGAACGCTTCCTCACGCAGCTGCCCAGCCGTTTCGAGGTGGCCGGCGGGGGGTTCCAGTTCAACGCCGTGGTAGTGGACGTGGATCCGGACAGCGGCAAGGCCGTGGCCATAACCAGGGTGGCGGAAAAGGAATAATGTTTGTAACCTATCCACAAGGAATTCCGCAGCTTGCGCCGAATATATTGGGCTAACAAGGAACAGGCACAATTCACACTTGCGAAGGAGGTTTAGAATCATGGATGTGCTAAAGGTTTCAGCAAGGTCCAACCCCAATTCGGTGGCGGGGGCCCTGGCGGGAGTGCTGCGCGAGCGGGGAACCGCGGAACTGCAGGCCATCGGGGCCGGCGCCATCAACCAGGCAGTGAAGGCAATAGCGATTGCACGAGGATTTGTGGCGCCGAGCGGAATGGATCTCATCTGCATACCGGCCTTCACCGACATCGTGATCGACGGGGAAGAAAGGACGGCCATCAAGCTGATCGTGGAACCCCGCTGACGGGTGGTGCGCAATCCGTCGGGGCGAGATTCTAAAAAGACTCTCGCCCCGTATTATTTTCACCGGGGGTGGCAGATTGGACCGTGCGGAAAACCTGCACCGCACCAGCCCCGTGGTGGACGGACACTGCGATACCCTTTCGGTGCTGGAGGCCCAGGGTCGCCGCCTGGGCCAGGAGGCCCGCACGGGGCACCTGGACCTGCCCAGGATGCGCCGCGGCGGCATCAGGGTGCAGTTTTTTGCCCTCTTCGTGCCGCCCGCGCAGCGCGCCCGGGCCACGGTCCACGTGCTGGAACTGCTGGACCTCTTCTTCCGGGAACTGGAGGCCAATCCCGAGCTGGTCCTGGTGCGTTCTTACCGGGACGTGGAGGGGGCCCTGGCGGCGGACCGCCCGGCCGCGGTCCTGGCCATCGAGGGCGGGGAGGCCCTGGGAGGCAGCCTGGCGGTCCTGCGGGCCTTCTACCGCCTCGGCGTGCGGAGCCTGACCCTCACCTGGAACCACCGTAACGAGCTGGCCGACGGCGTGAACGAGGGGCGCACGGGCGGCGGTCTGACCGCCTTCGGCGTCTCGGTGGTCAGGGAGATGAACCGCCTGGGCATGGTCGTGGACCTGGCCCACATTGCCGAAAGGGGTTTCTGGGACGTACTGGAGGTGTCCTCGGCGCCCGTGATCGTGTCCCACGCCAACTGCCGGCGGCTGTGCCCCCATCCCCGCAACCTGTCCGACGAGCAGATCAGGGGTCTGGCCAGGAACGGCGGGGTCCTGGGGCTGAGTTTCGTGCCCCACTTTGTCACCTCCCGCGTTCCGGCCACCCTGGACGACCTCCTGGACCACGTGGACCACGTGGCGGGGCTGGTGGGCGTGGACCACCTGGGCCTGGGCTCGGACTTCGACGGCACCGCGGCCCCGGTGTGGGACCTGGAGGACGCGAGTCGCCTGGTGAACTTCACCCGGGGCCTGGTGGCGCGCGGCTACGACGAGGAGAGCGTCAGGAAAATCCTGGGCGGCAATTACTTGCGGGTGCTGGCCCGGGTGCTGGGTTAGGGAGGTCCGCGCCTTGTTCGACCTGCACGTGCACACCACCGCCTCGGACGGTACCCGCACCCCGGAACAGGTGGTGGCCGAAGCAGCGGCCCTGGGACTGAGCGGGCTGGCCGTCACGGACCACGACACCGTGGACGGGGTGGGCCCCGCGCTGGCCGCGGGCAAGGCATGGGGCGTGGCAGTGGTGCCCGGCATCGAGATCAACACCGAAGATCGGGGTGTGGAGATCCATATTTTGGGATACTTTATAGACGTTCACAGTGAAATCCTTCGGGAACGGCTCGCCTTCCTGCGGCGGGCCAGACACGCGCGGATGGCGCGCATGGTGGAGCTCCTGCGGCGCCTGGGGGTGCGGGTAAGCCTGGAGGACGCGCTGGCCGTGGCCGGCAACGGCGTGCCGGCCCGCCCGCACCTGGCGCGGGCGCTGGTGGCCGGAGGCTGGGTGGCCTCGGAAGGGGAAGCCTTCGAGCGCTACCTGAATAAAGGCTGCCCGGCCTATGTGCCCCGCGCGAAATTCTCCCCCGCGGAGGCCGCGGCGTTGGTCAGAGCGGCCGGGGGAGTGCCGGTGCTGGCCCACGCCGGCCTGACCCCGGTCGCGGCGCTCTTGGGGCCGCTGCTCCGGGCGGGGCTGTGCGGCATCGAGGTCTACCATCCGGCCCACGACCCCGGGGCCACGGAGTCGTGCCGCCTCCTGGCAGAACGCTACGGACTGGTGGCCACGGGGGGCTCCGACTACCACGGGCCCGGGCACCGGGCGTACGGGCGCCTGGGCGCCGCCGTGGTGGGCCCCGAGGTGGTGGAACGACTGCGCTCCCTGGCCGGGCGGTAAATTTCTACCCGACCCCGCCGTCACATATCTATAAAGCATAAGGCTTTCCGGAGGGTGGTGGCGCGTGTACGACCCGCAGTACCTGGTCCGGAGGGTGCGGGAATTGGAGGAGAAGGTCGAGCAGTTGCGGCTCAGCCGGCGGGTGCTCATGAGCCTCATCGAAAGACTGGAACGCGACCGGGCCCTCTTCCTGACGCGTCTGGAAAAGGAAAACCGGCGCCTGCACAGGAACAACCACCGGTACGCCCGGCACCTGTGGCAGAAGAACCGGCAGATTATGGAACTGGAGGCCCGACTTCAGTACTACCTTTCGCGCTTTGCAGGAAAAGAGTAGGCAGTTACCCACAAATTTATCCATAAGATGTTAGTAACTACAAAAACAGACAATAAGCTACCTTTTTGGCGGAGGGGGTGGTCGCGGTCTCGTGACTGTGCTATAATAGGCGTCGGGGCTCTCTTATGCGGATAGCAGTGGTGGACGGTCAGGGCGGGGGTATCGGTCGCCACATCACGGAGAAGTTGCGCCGGGCCCTGCCCGAAGACGTGGAGATACTGGCGCTGGGTACCAACGCGGTGGCCACCGCGGGCATGCTGCGGGCCGGCGCCAACGAGGGGGCCACCGGCGAAAGCGCGGTGGTCTACAATGCCTCCCGCGTGGACATCATAGTGGGCCCTATCGGAATACTTTTTCCCCACGCCATGCTGGGGGAGGTGACGCCCCGCATGGCCGAGGCCCTCCACGACAGCCCGGCGCGCAAGGTCCTGCTGCCGCTCACCAGGCAGGAAGTGGAACTCGTGGGCTTAAGGAAACCGGAGCCGTTGCCCCACCTGGTCGACGAACTGGTGGCCCGCGTGAGGGAACTGGTGGGCGGCGGACCGGCGGGGAACACGTAAAATGAGCCTGCCCAGCCGCGAAAAGGCTGGGCTTTTTTGGTTGGGAGGGGCGTCCTTTGGTCTGCCGCGTCTATCTGGTTAGACATGGAGAGACCATCTGGAACGCGGAGTCCCGTTACCAGGGACACACCGACGTTCCCCTGAGCGACCGGGGACGGGAGCAGGCACGCCGGTTGAGCCGGCGCCTTGCCGGTCAGCGCTATCACGCCGTGTACGCCAGCAGCCTGGTGCGGGCCGCCGAAACCGCCGAAATCATAGCGGCCCCCCACGGTCTGGAGGTGGTGCGCCTTCCGGCCCTCAAGGAGATTAACTTCGGCGCCTGGGAGGGACTCACGCGGGACGAAATCATCCGGTTCTTCGGCCCCCTGTACGACGCATGGTGGCAGCGTCCCCTCACCACCCGGTTGCCCGACGGCGAAAGCTACGCCGACGTGGTGGAGAGGAGCTGGGGCGCCCTGCGCGAAATCGTGCGGCGCCATGCGGGCCAGCAGGTGCTGGTGGTCTCCCACGGCGGGGTCATCAGGGCCCTGGTCGGGCGCATCCTGGGCATGGACCTGAACCAGTTCTGGCGCCTGCGGCAGGACAACGGGGCCCTGAACATCCTGGACTTCTTCGACGAGAACCGCGGTGTCCTGGTCCTGTTTAACGACTGCAGCCATCTGGAAGACTGCCGCACCCCGGCCCCGGCCTGGGTGCGTTGAGGTCCCCACGGGCTTTCCGAGCCATGGTGCGGTGCGGTATAATGCCCTTAAGTCCCGGTTCCCGGCGCCGCGGACGGAAATACTGATGGAGGTGTAGGGGGATGGGCCACGTTTTCGCCGAGGTCTGGCTGAAAGGCAGAAAAGGCGCGGAAAAGGTGACCATGCTCGTGGATACCGGGGCCACCCTCTCGGCGCTCCCCAGGGAGCTGGCCGACCGCCTCGGGGTGCCCACGCTCGGACCCGTGAGGGCGCGGCTTGCCGACGGCAGGGAACTGGAGGTCGAAGCAGGGGTGGTCCACGTGAGGATCAATGGCCGCGAAGCCCCGACGACGGTGCTGATTCTGGGAGACGAGCCCCTGCTGGGGGTGGAAACCCTGGAGACCCTGGGCTTGAAGGTAAACCCGCATACGGGGGAGCTCGAACCGGCCAGGGCCTTCACCCTGAGGCTGGGGGCCCGTATCGCGGAGTATTGAGGCAAGGGGGTGGGTGTCAGTTGTATCCCGAAAAGTTCGCCCGTCTGGGATTGACCTTCGACGACGTGCTCATAGTGCCGGCGGCCTCCAACGTTCTGCCCCACGAGGTCGATACCAGCACCAATCTGACCAAGACCATCCGGCTCAACATTCCCATCATGAGCGCCGCCATGGATACCGTCACCGAGTCGCGCATGGCCATCGCCATGGCCCGCGAGGGGGGCATCGGCGTCATCCACCGCAACATGTCCATCGAGCGCCAGGCCCTCGAGGTGGACCGCGTGAAGAGGTCCGAGCACGGTATTATCTGGGACCCGATTTACCTCTCACCTGATAGCAGCGTCCGCGAGGCCCTGGTTCTCATGGAGCGCTACCGCATTTCGGGCATTCCCATCACGGACCGGGGCAAGCTAGTGGGCATCATCACCAACCGCGACATCAGGTTCGAGACCGATTACGACCGGCCGGTACGCGAGGTAATGACCCGCGAGAACCTCATCACGGCGCCGGTGGGCACCACCCTGGAAGAGGCCAAGAAGATCCTGCAAAAGTATAAGATCGAGAAGCTGCCCATTGTGGACGACGATTACAACCTCCGGGGCCTCATCACCATCAAAGACATCGAGAAGGCCCACAAGTATCCCAACGCCGCCAAGGACGAACGCGGTCGCCTGCTGGTGGCCGCGGCGGTAGGCACCTCGCCGGAGGTGGTGGACCGGGTGGCGGCCCTGGTGCGGGCCAAGTGCGACGTGATCGTGGTGGACACGGCCCACGGGCACTCGGGCCGCGTCATCGAGACCGTGCGCTGGATCAAGAGGGAGTACCCCGAGGTGCAGGTTGTCGCCGGGAACGTGGCCACGGCGGAGGCCACCCGCGACCTGATCGCGGCCGGGGCCGACGCCGTCAAGGTGGGCATCGGCCCCGGGTCCATCTGCACCACGCGGGTCATCGCCGGGGTCGGCGTGCCGCAAATCACCGCCATCTACGACTGCGCTCAGGCCGCGGCCGAAACCGGCACGCCCATCATCGCCGACGGCGGCATCAAGTATTCCGGGGACATCACCAAGGCCATCGCCGCGGGCGCCGACGTGGTCATGCTGGGCAGTCTGCTGGCCGGCACCGAAGAAAGCCCCGGCGAGATCGAGATCTACCAGGGACGCAGTTACAAGGTCTACCGGGGCATGGGGTCCGTGGGGGCCATGAAGGACGGGTGCGCGGACCGCTACTTCCGGGAAGGGGAGCAGAAGCCCGTGCCGGAGGGTGTGGAAGGCCGGGTCCCCTACAAGGGACCCCTGGCCGAGACCATCTACCAGCTGGTGGGGGGCTTGCGGGCCGGCATGGGCTACTGTGGTGTACGCAACATTAAGGAACTGAAGGCCGGTCGCTTCATCCGCATGACGGCCGCGGGCCTGCGCGAGAGCCACCCCCACGACGTAATGATCACCAAGGAGGCGCCCAACTACAGTCTCCGTTAGCGTGACCGCGCGCCGCGCCGCAGGGTCGCGCTGGCGGGGAGTCCCCCGACCCACGGGGTCGCGGCCGCGGGTCCGCGACCCAACCCCGCGCCTTGTCCTAGCGCCCCCTCCGGGGACGGCTGCCGCACACCGCGGCACACTTCCGCTCAGGCCGCCGCTAGAACAGTATCTGGCCCCGGCCTTCGAAGAGGAGCAGTTCGAAAGCCTCCACCTGTTCCCGCGGCACGTTGCGGCCCACGCGGGCCATAAAGACGTTGGCGGGATGCGCCAGGATGTCCGGGTCGTCCGTGGCTCTCTGCACCAGGCCCACGGCACCGAACAGCCTGGTGAGCATCCTCTGGTACTGCCACACGTCCAGACCGCTTTCCTTCAGGTCCCAGTGCCAGCAGTACTCCGTGGTGTAGACGATGTAATTTTCGAGTGCCGGGTCCGCAAAGGCCACCTTCAGCAACCGGGACGCCAGGCCGCATTTGCGCCACGAGGGGCTGATCTCGATGCCCCCCAGTTCCAGCATCAGCGGGTGTTTGACCCACCTGCTGTACCGGTCCGGTCTGTGAAAAGTGACGTAGCCCACGATTACCGAACCCGTCAGGGCCGCGCTGACCTTGCCTTCGGGCGTTTCCGCGATGGCGCACAGGGCCGCGTGCTGCCGGTCCGGCGGGCGGAAATTGCGCAGGCCCTGGTCCATCACCAGGCGGCGCAGGACCTCAGGCGGAACCGTGCTCACGAGTTCCACCGGCCCCCTGGGGGTTACGACGCAGTCCCGCAGCGCTTCCAGCTCTCTGACCGGGCAGGGCAAGGCTGTCACCTCCGTTGCCGTTCAAGACTAAAAAACAACCATTCACCCTCAAAAACCGACCGTTCACCCGTATTATAACACAGAGTTCCTGGTGGAACAAGGGAAACGGGCAGGAAAAATCTAGTATGCCGTGATTTTAATGCGGGGCCGGGCAGGAAACAAGTCACAACGTGTAAGAAAAAAATGTTATATAACTGGCAGGGACTGGAACCTCCGGCAGCCAACAGTTAATAAAAACCGAAAGGCGAGGGAATGTGGGTGAGCGGGACGTTCCATTCCCTGACCGACCTGTTAAAGCACGCCCTGTACTTTTGCGAGACCCTCTCCGTACGCGACCTGGCCCTGCAGGTCCACCGCAGGATGCTCCGGGACCTGCCGCTTCTGGAAGTGGAGCAGAGGGTGCTGCTGTGCCTGCGCCAGCACGGTTGTTTCTACGGTGACTCCCGCGGGCTCTGGAGGCTCAATCTGGAGGGTGACCGGCGGAACGACGGGTTCTACCACTTCCTGCTTACCACGCGCCGGCCCACGAGCCTCAAGGAATTTCACCGCAATGCCAGGAAAAAAGCGCGCCAGCTGGTGGCCGAGGAGGCGGCCCTCATCACCGACGGGCGGTTCGTACACTACGACCACGACCGGTGGGGCCTGACCGAATGGGGCGGAGGAATTTCGGATTGCTCCCTGAAGCAACTGATCATCCGGGCGCTGCAGTCCAATCCCGCGGGCCTTTCCACGGCCCAGGTGTGCCAGGTGGTGGGCCACTGGCGCGCGGCGGACCGGCGCGCAGTGGAGCACATCCTGCGCAAGTACCCCTACTTCGAGCAGACGGCCGACGACCTGTGGTTCTACAACGCCGCCACGCGGGTGGTTTACGAACGCCTGCTCGACAGGTACCTCCGGGTGCTGGAACGCCAGAAAAGCCGCTACCGCCGGGCGCGGGAGGCGTGGCAGCGCCGGCAAGCCCGGCTCGAAAAGCAGCTTGCCGAGGTTGAGGCGGCCCAGCGGGAGGTGGCCGCGGCCCTGGCCGCGCGCGCCGCCGCACAGGAGGCCAACGAGCAACTGCACACGCGGTTGGCGGAAAAGGATCTGTTACTGACCCTTCGCAAGAAAGAGATCCTGCACTACCGCGAGCAGCTGCGGCGGACCGAGGCCAAGGCCAACAGCATCCTCTACCAGTGCCGGCTGTGGGTGCAGCGCGCCCGGGACGGCGAGGCCGAGACCGTGCGCCTGCGGGCGGCCCTGGAAAAGGCCCAGTCCGGCCTGGAGGCCATGTTTGCCAAGCTCCAGCAGTACCGGGAGCGCGACCGGGAAAGCAAGGCCCGCCTGGCCGAGTTGAAGGAGCAGCACGCCACCCGGGTGGCAGAATTGCAGACCGAGATCATCACCCTCAAGGAGAGGCTGGAGCGGCAGTCCCAGACGGCCCGGCGGGAAGAGCAGCGGCTGCGGGAGGAAGTGCACGTGCTGAGCCAGGACCTCAAGGAGGCTCTGGAGAGCATGGCACGCCTGGAGCGCGAGCTGGCCTTTGCCCAGGGCGAAGCGCAAAAGCTCAGGGAGGATCGGCGGCGGCTGGAGCATGAATTGAGCTCTCCCCTGGTGCGTATGGCGCTGGGGCTCATGCGGCGGGTCCGGCATCTGTTGGCCCGATAACCTGCGGTATATGGTACAAGGAGGGCGCGGCGGGCATGCCGGGCCCTGCCAAGGGAGGCCGGTATCGGCAAGGACACTGCCCTTACCGCCCGATATCCTCCGGGAATAACGTATGCCACCGAAGCCGGTCGATCAGGCTTCGGCGTCTAATACGTCCAGGATGGCCTTTAATGGGATGTGCGCCCGGTCAGGCCCGGCAACCAGTCCCCATCTCAGTTCGTTAACGGCCTTTTCCAGGAGATAGGTGTCCAGCAGGACCGATAGTTCCTCCCGGGTCTCGGGTAGGAAAGGTGCTCGGTCCGCAACCCGGAGGTACTCGTTAAGAAAGACGGCAGAGACCCAGCAGTACCAGAAGCGGGCCCAGGGCTCGAGAAGGGCCGGTTTTGTGGCCCCGCTTTCGGCCTCGGCGGCCGCTCGGTTGTAGAGGGCGGTGTAGGCGGCCGAGTGAAAGGAACGAAGCATGTCGGCAACGTCCCGCAAGGGCGACCTTTTCTGGCGTCGGTCGCACAGAGGTCGGTCCGCCTCCCCCTCGAAGTCGATGACTACAAACCTTTGGCCTGTGTAAAGTAATTGCCCCAGGTGATAATCTCCGTGGCAGCGGGTACGCATGGCCGTAATCTTTCGGTCGAGCACCTTACGGAAGCGGTTCAGAACCTCCTCCTCGAGGTCGAGAACCCTACGTGCGTCTGCCCACAGCCGTTCGGGTAATTTGTGCCATTCTTTGCGCAGGTTTTGGAACACCTGGCCGGTCAGGGTACGCATGGACTGGTAAATGGAACGTTGGTAAAGGGGCGTAAAGGATTCCGGGGCCAGGTTCAGGTCTTCGCGTTCGGCGCACAGAGCCAGATGCAATTCCGCGGTTTGCCGGCCCAACTGTCGCGCCGCCTCCAGGTAGTCGCCGATGGTTTCAGAGGCCAGTGCGGGCGGATCTTCCGCGCTCATATCGATCACGGATCCTCGGGGAAGGGCCGGCGTTGGGCATTCGGACGGTACCCGGAGTACCCGCTCGAAGTAGCGGTCCAGGGCGGCTAGGGTGTACTGCCAGGCATCTCCCTGGTGGGGCACGAACTCCAGAAGGACACCCAAAGTTACCGGTTCGCCCCGGCCCGGGTGGTAAACGAGGCTACCCACCACGGGGGCAATGTTTCGAAAGCCGGTCCTCTGCGCGAGATAGCACCCCAACTCCAGTTCGGGGTGAACTCCCTCCTCGATGCGCCGGAACAGTTTGAGGATCAACCGTTCTTGGAAGGTAACCAGAGTGTTGTTTCCGTGGCCGCGGAGGCAGGTCGGTTCCGGCATGGCTTCCACCACCTCGCGGAATCTCCGGAAGCCCTTTGTCGGCGCGGCCGTAAGGCAACCGCTTATCCCTTTAAACCGTCGCCGGCGGAAAACGGCTTCTAACAGTATCTGGCAAAAGCCGGGCTCGTGCAAGGCGTCGTAAAGAATCCCCGCCTTGCCGTTTAACTTCACCCGGGTGACGACGGCCTCCGGGATTTGCCGCCGCACCTGGTCCGCCCATTCTCCCGTGGCGTGGACTAGGGGAAGCACGTAGGTTTCCGGGTCCCCCTCGGTATAGGCAATCTCAATAAAAACGACGTGGGCTGCCGTGTTGCCGCAGGGCACGGGAACGTCGTCCAGAACCCGTACCAGCTTGACCTGCCTGGTTTTGCCGCCGAACCAGGGCTGGGTTCTAAGGTAGGCGGGCAGAACCTCCGCCAGGATGTTGTTACCGTTACCCCGGAAAAGCGTTTCCACGGACCCGTCGATTGCGGGGGTAGGGGGCTCCGCCGTTTGGGAGGTGACCACAATACGTTCTCCGGCTACGTGCTGCGGTTCAAGCGAAAACCAGTAAAAATCGTGGGGGCCGAGGGTGATGAAGTAGGGCCGCTCTCCGATGGCAGGGAACCTGACCCGACCGAAAATCTCCACCGGCACCATCCCGCGAAAGGCCGCCAGGTCGAGTTCTGCGTACTGGACAAAGCGCGAAAGGTTGGCGACGACCAGGATCAATTCATCCCGGTAGCGGCGTAAGAAGGCCAGTACCTTACGGTTCTCCGGCTGCAGGATCTCTAGGGTACCCCGACCGAAGGCCCTGTACCGCTTGCGCAGGGCGATGAGGCGCTTCATCCACCAGAGCAGCGAGTGGGGGTTGTGCTGCTGGGCCTCCACGTTCACGGCCTCGTAGTGGTACTCGGGGTCCACGATCACGGGCAGGTAGAGCTGCTGGCGATTGGCCGTGGAAAAGCCGGCGTTGCGGTCCGCGCTCCACTGCATGGGGGTGCGCACCGCGTTGCGGTCCCCCAGGTAGATGTTGTCACCCATCCCGATTTCGTCCCCGTAGTAGATGACCGGGGTCCCGGGCAGGGAGAAGAGCAGGCCGTTCATGAGCTCTATCCTGCGCCGGTGGTTGCCCAGGAGCGGGGCCAGCCGGCGGCGGATGCCCAGGTTGACCCGCATCTGGGGGTCCCGGGCGTAGACGCGGTACATGTAGTCCCGCTCCTCTTCGGAGACCATTTCCAGGGTCAGCTCGTCGTGGTTGCGCAGGAACAGGGCCCACTGGGCGCTGTCCGGGATGGCCGGCGTCTGGAGCAGGATGTCGACAATCGGCGAGCGGTCCTCGGTCCTGATGGCCAAAAAGAGACGGGGCATGAGGGGAAAGTGGAAGGCCATGTGGCACTCGTCCCCGTCGCCGAAGTAGGCGGCGGCGTGTTCCGGCCACTGGTTGGCCTCGGCCAGCAGCATGCGGTGCGGGAACTGCGCGTCCACGTGCCGGCGCAGCTCCTTCAGGAAAGCGTGGGTTTCGGGGAGGTTCTCGCAGCTCGTTCCCTCCCGCTCGTACAGGTAGGGCACGGCGTCCAGCCGCAGCCCGTCCACGCCCAGCCCGAGCCAGAAGTCCACCACCCTGAAGATGGCCCGCCAAACCAGGGGGTTATCGTAGTTGAGGTCCGGCTGATGGGAAAAGAAGCGGTGCCAGTAATAGGCGCCGGCCACGGGATCCCAGGTCCAGTTGGAGGCCTCGAAATCCTTGAAGATGACCCGGGCCTCTTTGTACCGCTCCGGGGTGTCGCTCCACACGTAAAAGTTGCGCCAGGCGCTGCCCGGGCGGGCCCGCCGCGCCCGCTGGAACCAGGGATGCTGGTCCGAGGTGTGATTGCACACCAGTTCGGTGATGACCTTCAGGCCCCTGCGGTGGGCCTCCCGCAGGAACCGTTTCAGGTCGCGCAAACTGCCGTAGGCCGGGTGCACGCCGGTGTAGTCGGCGATGTCGTAGCCGTCGTCCTTAAGCGGCGAAGGGTAGAAGGGCAAAAGCCACACGGCCGTGACGCCCAGGTCCTGCAGGTAGTCCAGCTTCTCCGTCAGTCCGCAAAAGTCCCCGATCCCGTCTCCGTTGCTGTCGTAAAAGGCGCGCACGTGCACTTCGTAAATGACGGCGTCCTTGTACCAGAGATCATCGTTTTTGGCCATGCGGCCGGCAGGCTCCTTCGCGGGCGGCGTATGGTATAATGATAGCGCGGGGGAGGCGGGAGAATCAAGCGGATCCTGGTGGTAGACGACGAGGAGAAGATCCGGCGTATTCTGAAGATGTACCTGGAGGCCGAGGGCTTCGCGGTGGGCGAGGCCGCCGACGGCCACACGGCCCTGACCATGGTCCGGGAGGGCGCCTGGGACCTGGTGATCCTGGACCTCATGCTGCCGGGGGTGGACGGCTGGGTGGTCTGCAAGGAGATCCGGCGCGCCTCGGCCCTCCCCATCATCATGCTCACGGCCCGTAACCACGAGGCGGACCGCATCCTGGGCCTGGAGCTGGGGGCCGACGATTACGTGGTCAAGCCCTTCAGTCCCCGCGAGGTGGTGGCCCGGGTGAAGGCCGTGTTGCGCCGGGCCTCAGGCGAGGTGGCCACGGAGCGGCCGCCGCTGGATTTCGGTTCCCTGCGTATCGACCCGGCGGCCCGCGAGGTGCGGGTGCGGGGGGAGCCCGTCAGCCTCAGCCCCAAGGAGTTCGACCTGCTGCTTTATCTCGCGCGGCATCCCGGCCGGGTTTTCACCCGCGAACAGCTCCTGCAGCACGTCTGGGGTTACGATTTTTTCGGTGAGGCGCGCACCGTGGACACGCACATCAATCGCCTGCGGGACAAGCTGGGGAGTGTGGCCGGGGCCCCTCCTTTATAACCACCGTGCGGGGCGTGGGCTACAAGTTCGAGGTGAGGGAATGAGCATTACCGCCAGGCTCTGGCTGTACATGGTGCTCCTGGTTCTGGCAGTCCTCTCCCTGGCCGGGGCGGTTCAGAGCCGGACCCTGGCCGATACCTTTTACGCCCAGCAGGCGCAGCAGCTCCTGGAAGAGGGGCGGCGCCTGGCCGCGGCCCTGGCCGTGGGCCGGACCGACGAGGTGGCCCGCACCGCCGAAAACCTGGCCGAGGCCCTCCAGATCAACGTAATGGTGCTGGACCGGGAGGGCCGCGTGCTTTCCTGCAGCGGGTTGGGGGGCATGATGCGCGGCACGGGGCCGGGTCCGGCCGGGGGGAGCGGAGCCCGCATGCGCCACCGGTACGGCGCGGCCTGGCACGGCCTGACCTACCCGCAGGAGGAATGGCGGCAGGGCCGCGAGGTGGTGGTGCGGGGCCCCAACCCCATGTTCGAGGGGGAGATGCTCACGGTCGTGGTGCCGGTCCCGGGCAACGGCGGCGTGGACGGTGCGGTGCTGCTCCATAAGCCCCTGGCCCCTCTGGCCGCGCAGGCCCTGGCCCTGCAGAAAACGGCCCTCGCGGCCCTGGGCGGGGGCCTGCTTCTGGCCACCCTTTTGAGCGTGCTGCTTTCCCGCCGCCTGTCCCGACCGCTGCTGGCCATGCGCCGGCTGGCCCTGGCGGTGGCGGCGGGCGATTACAGCGTGCGGGCGCCCGTGGTTTCCCGGGACGAAGTGGGCCAGCTGGCGGCGGCGCTGAACACCCTGGCGGAAAGGTTGCAGGAGAAGATCCGGGAACTGGAGCGGGTGGACCGGGCCCGGCGCGAGTTCGTGGCCAGCGTTTCCCACGAACTCAGGACCCCCCTTACCATCATCCAGGGTTACACCGAGGCCCTCCTGGACGGACTGGTGCACGACGCCGGGGACAGGGAGGCCCACCTGAAGGAGATCCTGGAAGAGGTCTTGCGCCTGCGGCGCCTGGTGGACGACCTGCTGGACCTGCGGCGCATCGAGGCCGGGGCCCTGCCCCTGGCGCGGCAGGCCGTGGATCTGGGGGAACTGGTCGCGCGGGTGCAGGAGCAGTTCTCCGGCCTGGCGGGCAAGAAGGGACTGGTGCTCACCACCACCGCGCCGCCCGCACTGCCCAGGGTACTGGGGGACCCGGACCGGTTGCAGCAGGTGCTCATCAATCTGGTGGACAACGCCCTGCGCGTGACCCCGGCGGGAGGACGGGTGGAGGTGGAACTCCGGCCCGACGGCCGCGCGGGCGTGGAGCTGCTGGTGCGGGACACCGGACCGGGCATTCCGCCGGACGAGCTGCCGCTGATCTGGGAGCGGTTCTACAAGGGGGACCCGGCCCGCCGGCGCACCGGCGGCGCCGGGCTCGGCCTGGCCATCGTGCGCGCCATCGTCGAGGCCCACGGCGGCCGCGTGGACGTGGAAAGCGAGCCCGGCCGGGGCACCACCTTCAGGGTGACTTTGCCGGCGGCGCCGCGGCCTGAGTACGCTGCCCTGTATTGACCGCCCGTTTTCTGGCCGGTACGTCCCGGCCCGGGGATCGCGCCCCGGCCGGCCGGTGTGGATGGGGGGCTTGGCAGGATTCCCGGTCGCGCGCCGCTTTGCCCTGCAGGTCCCTCGGCCGGATAAAAAGGCGGCCCCTCGGTCAGGGGCCGCTGGCAACGAGACGAAGAAGTTGTGCGCCGGCCCGCAATGGGACCGTTACCTTCGGTTATCTACTCTGCACCTGGGTGCGGGCCCAGGGCGGACCTCCGCCCCAACCGAAGCCCAGGCCGCCCCGCATTATGCCCGGACCCATGCCGGTACCCCAGCCCGGGCACCACCATCCCGTGGCGTTCGGGTTGGCGGCGCGCCACCGGGATACGGCGTCCAGGCGCTCCTGCATGAACTTGCCCTGCTCGGGGGTCAGCCGGCCGGCCGCCACGTACTTGTCGATGAGCTGCTTCTGCAGGTCCCGGATCTGCTGCTCCAGGGCGGCGATTTCGTCGTCGGTGCCGACCGCGGCCAGGGCCGGTACGGCCAGGGCCACCAGCAGGAGGGCCGCCAGTGCGATGAGGACGAAACGCTTCATGTGATCACCTCCCCTTGAGCGGCATTATAGCCCGTGCACTTCACGGTGCGGTTACCGTAATGTCACAGTTCTGTAAACAAAAAAGCCCCGTGCGGGGCCCCGATTTTCGACTTGCGCGGCGGCTCAGTGAACGTCGATGCGCACCGTGCGGTCCCGACCCGGCTCGGCCTTGGGCAGGCGCACCTCCAGCACGCCGTTGCGGTACGTGGCCCGGGCCTCGACCGGCTTGACCTTGACCGGTAGGGGAAGGGTGCGCTGAAAGGCGCCGTAATAGCGCTCGCTGTGGTAGTAGTTCTCGTCCCTGAGGTCCTGGCCGCGCTTTATTTCTCCCTTTAGGGAGAGACTGTCCTCCGTGGCCGTTACCTCCACGTCCTCCTTCGATTCGATGCCCGGCAGTTCGGCCGTCACCACCACCTCGGTGTCGGTCTGGTACACGTCAAGGCGCGGGCCGGCCTCCGGCAGACCCGGCCGGCGCCACCACCCGAAGCGGCGCCCCCGCATGGTCTCGTCCAGCAGGCGGTTCATCTGGTGCCGCAGGGCCTGAAGTTCGTGGGCGGGATCCCAGCGCGTGAATCCCAAGGCAGGTTCCTCCCTTCTGGCTTTGCCTACCTTTAGGATTGACCGCTCTCGCCGGGCTTATGCGTGGGGCCAGGAAAAGGGTAACGGCTCGCCGGTCCAGGCGTCCACGACCGCGCAAACCCCCGGGCCGGCCTCGAAGTACCACACGGGTTTCAGGATTACGGCGGCGGCCGCGGGGTTGCCCGCGCGGTACAGCAGGCTCACCCGGGTGGGCGGCGTTTCCGCCGGCCACAGGCCCCGGGCCCGTAAGCCCGCCAGAACGTCCCGTGCCGGAATGACGGGCCGGGCCTCGTTTTTGATTATGTCCCTGGGAGTGTACCAGCAGCGCCGGTAATACACCACCTGGTGGTTCCGTACCAGCACCGTGATGCCGTGGTCCAGAAAGCCGAAGCCGTTGATGTTGAGGGGCCGGGGCGTGAGGTAAAAGCAGTAGGCCGCCGCACGTCCGTCCGTTGTGGGTTCCAGCGGAAACACTCGCGCCAGGACCGCGTTGGCCGGCAGGCCGCCGTGACGGCGCACGAACTCGCGGGCCGTTTGCCAGGCCTCGGCCCAGGTTAGCGGCTCGGATTGCGGGGGCTGCGGGCCCTTCAGGCGCCACACGAATCCGCATGGCGATACGGTCCCTTCGTATCCCGGAGGCACCCCGGGCGGGACCCAAGCTTCGGCCTCGGCCCGCACCGGCGGCACAACCGGCCCCCAGGCGCTCGGCACCACCGCGGGGTGGCCCTCGGCCGCGATGCGGTGCGGGGAGAACTGGCAGCCCGCGGCCGCAAGGAGGAGCATTACTACCACCAGTGCGCCCCTTCTGACCATTATTCGTTGCCTCTTTCTGAATCATACCACGGATTTGTGCTCCCCACAACCCCTCACTGCGGATTACGGGTTGCCAGAGGCTGGCGGGCCGGGCTAAAATAACCTGTGTAACGAAAACCAGGCTACGTCGTCTTACTGTTTTGGACCGGCGACTGGCGTGGCGGAGCGGGTGGTGGGCCTTGGAAAAGGAACTGGTGACCCGGGCGCGGCGGGGTGACCGGGCCGCGCTCGAAGAACTGTGCCGTGCCACGTGGGAGCCTATATATAGATTCCTCTACTACCTGGTTCAAAATCGTTACGAAGCGGAGGAACTCACGCAGGAGACATACTTAAGGGCCCTGCCCATGCTCGACGTCTTGCGCGTGCAGGACGGCGCCGGCTTTGTGGGCTACCTGAAGCAGGTGGCCCGGAATCTGGTGCGGGACCGGTGGCGGCAGCGGTCACGGAACGCGCACCTGCCCGCTGTGGATCTGGCTTGTCTCGCTTCTGCGGACTCTTTTGAGGACCCGGTGGCCGCGGCCGAGGCCAGGGAAGAGGAGGAGCGGGTGCGGGCCGCCCTGGCCGGCCTGGCCCCCGATTACCGGCGGGTGATTACCCTTCGTTTGCTGGAAGGCTGGTCGGTTAGAGAAACGGCTCGCGCCATGGACCGCAGCGAGGGAGCCGTGCGGGTCCTCCAGTACCGGGCCCTCGTCGCCCTGCGCAAAGCACTTTACCCGGAAAAGTCCTCAAAAGGGGAGGGAGACCTGCCGTGAGTCCCGAAGACCGGCTTTCCCTTTACATCGACGCCCTTATCGAGGGCCGCCGTCCTCCCCAGGCGGAAGGCGACGAGGAATGGGAGCTGCTGCTGGAGACCGTGCGGCGCGTGAGGAGGCTGGCCCCGCCCGCCGCGCCGGAACCGGATTTCCCGCAGCGCCTGGCCGCGGCCCTGAGCCATCAACTGGGCGGTCGGCGGGCCGGAGCCCGGTGGGGCCTCCGCAGGATGACCGTTTTTCTGGGGGCCGCCGCGGCGGTGCTGGTGCTGTGCTGCGCGTCGTACGGTTACGGCCGGTGGTCGGTGGAGGGCCGGTGGCCCTGGTGGACTTCACCCCCGGCGGAAACAGCCCGGGAGCGGAGCGCCGTGGAGCCCGGGGCGCCGGCTCGGGTTGCCGGAGGGGATGGGCAGGAGCGGGCCGCGGTACGGCAGGAGGCGTCGCAACTCGCAGCATCTTCCTCGGGACCGGCCGTCGGGACCGGGGGGCGGGAACGGGCCATAAAGGGGGGGCCGGAGGTACCGGCTGCAGGCGACCGGGTCCGCGCGGCACTGGCTCCCACCGGGCCTGTGGCCGGCCGGGCCGGTGAAGAGGAGGGGCGCCGGCCCACCGTGGGCCCGGACGCGGGCGGCGGGCCTGCACGGACGCCTGCGGCCCCGGTCCAGGGAATGCCGGCGGCGGACCCCGGCATCACGCTCATATTTGGACCACGGGAATACCGGGCGGTGGAAGTGGTAAGGGCCGGCGCGCTGGCCGCGACCACCCTGGAACTTGTCGGCGAAGGCCGCGCCCGGGGCCTGCCGGACGGAGAGCGGGTCCCGGTCTACCGCGGGCCGGATGCGGTGGCCGGTGAGGTTTACACGCCCGTCGGCGAATTCTGGATCCGCTGGGCGCCGCGGGAGCCGGCGACCGGGGGAGTCCAGACCGGTAACCCTGACGGCGGTCCGTGACAACCCGCTCCGGCCACGGAGCGAGGCCGGAGCCGGGCCACCCGGGCAGGGGGGAGCGTTAATGCTGGGGTTGACATTACTTACCGTGCGCCGGGGACCCGTTGCGGCCGGATTTCTCGTCTGTGCCCTGCTCTGCGCCGGCGTTATACTGCCGGCAGCTCAGGCGACGGTTTACTACGGGGGCGTTGCATCACAGGGGCCGAGGCAGGGGAGGAGTAATGACGGGTAAGGTGCGAAACGTGGCCCGTAAAAACACCGAGAGGTGCCTCGACTGCGGGGCCTGCCGGGAACTGGTGGCCTGTCCGGACCCGGAATCCTGCGCGGGCTGCGGGGCCTGCGCCCTGGCCTGTCCCCATGGGGCCGTGGACATGGTGCCGGCCCCCGACGCGGGGTACGTCACCGTCGAGTTCGACGGCGAGCCCGTGCACGTCCCGGCCGGCGTCACCGTGGCGCGGGCCCTGGAGGAAATGGGCCTGCGGCCCGCGTGGCTTCCCGGAGAGGGGTTTTTCATGCCCTGCCGCACCGGCGGGTGCTGGACCTGCGCCCTGGAAGTCGACGGGGAAGTCAGGCCGGCCTGCCTCACCGCCGTGCGCGAGGGCACGAGGATCCGCAAGCCACCGCCAGACGCGGTCCCGAAAAGGCTGGTGGGCGGATTCACCGGCCACCCGGTGGGGGGCGTGGGTACCCCGTGGTGGCTGAAGGGCGGGCGGTACATCGAGGTGGCCTGTTTCGCCGCGGGGTGCAACTTCCGCTGTCCCCAGTGCCAGAACTGGACCACCACCTACGCCAGCCGGGGCCGCCCCCTTACGCCCCGGGAGGCGGCCTACTACATGACCCTCGCCCGCAGGAGGTACGGGGTGGACCGGATGGCCATCTCCGGGGGCGAATGCACCCTGAACCGGAGGTGGCTGATGCAGTACCTGCGGGAGCTCAAACGCCTGAATCCGGATGCTGACGCGCGCCTCCACGTGGACACCAACGGCTCCCTGCTCACGCCGGACTACATCCAGGAACTGGTGGCCGCGGGCATGACCGACGTGGGCGTGGACCTGAAGGCCCTGGACACCCGCACCTTCATGCGCATTACCGGCCTGGCCGACGAGACCCTGGCTGAGCGCTACCGGGAAACGGCCTGGCAGGCCGTGGAGTATCTGCTGGCCCACCATCCGGCCGTTTTCGTGGGTATCGGCATACCGTACAACCGCGACCTGATAAGCCTGGCGGAGGTCGAGGCCATGGGCCGGAAGATTGCGGCCATGAATCCGGAGGTCCAGGTGTGTGTGCTGGACTACCGCCCCGAGTTCCGTGCGCGCCTGGCCCGTCCCTCGCCGCGGGAAATGATGGCGGTTCATGAAACCTTACGCGGCGCCGGGCTCAGGACCGTCGTCTGCCAAACCGAACTGGGCCACATCGGTCCCGACGGACGGTCGTACGTCGTGTGACGGTAGCCGGCGTGGGTACGGGCGGGCCCGGTTCCGCGCACCGGGGTTGCCCCTTGTGCCGCGGCATCCCGGCGTCCCCGTTTATTTCGGGCCGGGTTCGGATGCCACGGGTTCCTAACCGCCTTCCACGGCCACGCAGCACGCCGGGGACGTACCGCCCGTTCCGACGCCTCCTGGCGCGTCTGTCCGCGGTCCGACGGGTCCCGTACGTCACGTATGGACGACGGTTTTAGTGGCCACCCTTCGGGTGGCACGTTACCTGAACGACCGCCTCGCCGGAAACGGCAAGGATGTGTCGGCCGTGATTATGGCTCAGGAGGAAATCGTCCGGGAAATACGAAACCAGGCCGGGAGAACACCCGCTGTGGCGGTGGCCTACCTGATGGGGTCCTACGCCGAGGGCACGGCCACTGCTTTGAGCGACGTGGACGTGGGCATCGGGGTTTACCCCGCCCTGTGCCCGGACGCGGACGCGGCCGCGGACCTGGCGGAAGGGCTGGCCTACCATCTGGAGCGGGCCCTGTTCCCGGACCACGACCCGGACCCGGGATCCGGGTGGCTGTTCTACCCGGTGGAGGTGGTGGTGCTCAACGCGCCCCGCACCCTTTCTTCCCTGCCGTGGATGCTGGCCGGGGCCCTGCCGGTCTACGTCGCGGACCCTTCCTTCCGGAGCGAGCTGGAGGCCCTGGCCTTCCGCAAGGGCCGCCCGTCCCCGGAAGAGGCCCGCGTCGCGGCCTGGCGGCTCAAGGCCTCCTGGATCGTGCGCGCGGCGCGGGGGCAGGTGTACGCGCCCTACGAGGGGCTGCTGCGCACCTGCCTCAACCTGGCCCACCGGGCGGTGGTGGAGCTGAAGTTGCCCGTGCCTTCGGAAAGGCGGTGCCTGCCTGCGGTGCTGGCCGAGGCCGGCGTGGTTTCCCGGCGCGCCGCTTCCTTTGTCACCGAGGCCGTGGAGATTCTGACCGACCGGCACGTGGGCCTGCCCACCTGGGAGTACTTGCGCCGGGGCCTGCACCTGCTGGCCGACTACGCCCTGCAGGTGGAAGAGGCCCTGGAAGGGACCGTGCACGGGACGGGGTGAACATCTGGAGGAGCATCAAGGCGCCAGGAGGTCCTCCAGGACTTGCCCGGCCAGGGGCCTGAAATTCAGGTATTCGCGGATGGCGGTTTCCACAAAGCTTAACCTTTCCTCCTCATCGCGGCACAGCAGCAGCAAACCGCGCACCGCGTGGAACCTCAGCGCCGCGGGGGCATGATTCAGGGCCTGGACGTCGACGTTCACGCCCGTAAGACGGCCGAGGTCGAAGCCCAGGTCGAGCACGCGGTCGAGCACCTCCTCGCGGCTCAGGGCGGGGTCAAAGAAGATCCCCACGTCGAGGTCCCGCCCGGGAAGGTCGTCCAGGAAGGAGCCGTACAGATAGGCGAAGCGCACCTCCGGAAGTCCCTCCAGAAAGCCGCTCAGAACCGCCACCAGCCGCTTCTTGTCCTCCGGCGAAAGGCACACCCTTCGGGCGGAGAAATCCGCCATTTCGGGCCCTTCCGGCTTCCCGACGGTCACACGGTCACACCCCTGATACAGCAGTGGCCGTACACGTCTCGTGCGTCACGCGGTCTCACCCCAGAGCCGGGTTCCGCGGGCCGGGCGGTCGCCATGCACCCGCAGCTCATTCGGCCTCGCTTCGGGAGCGGGCCAGCAGGGCGGCAATGGCCTCGAGAAAGGCGTCGAGGTCCGCGAGGTCGGAGCGCATGATCTCCAACATGCGGCGATTGTCCACCTTGTTGTAACCGTGGACGAGGAGATTGCGAAACCCCGTCATCCGGCCCAGGCGCCGGGCCAGGCCGGGCTCGATTATGCCGCCTTCGGCCAGCAGCGCGAAGCTCTCCGCGTAGCTGCCGGGGGCCTTGCGCAGCAGGCACGCACAGATGTGGGTGGCGATGTCGGTGGCGGCCTCCACCATCACGATGAAACAGTACCGCGCGGCCCGGATGGCCTCTATGCTGGCCAGGAAGCGCTCCTCGTCCCACCGTGCGTACTCCCTCAGGGCTTCCAGGGACTCGCGAAGGTCCGCCATCCTGTCGTTGAGCCGGGCCACGTCGAGCCGCGCCATCTGAAACCGCGCCGCGCCGTGGCCGAAAGCTAACCGCTATGTACGACCTGGAGGACGTGCCAGGATAAGGACGTCCTCGTCTGTACCTCGCCGCTCGAATTCCGGGTCTTCGGCAGGGAGGACCTGCGGAAGGGCTCCTTACCGCCGAAATGGAGGAGGAACTGGCTTCTATCGCCGGCTCCCTGGCCAGCGCCTTTGTCCGGGCGCGCAAGCCCGCGCGTGAAGTCGGTGCCGGGCTTTTTGGAGCGTCAAGGAACCCACTGTGATTGCGCCGTCCCGTCTACCTGCGCGTATTACCGTGAGGTGGCCATTCCAAAGGTATCTGATCCAGCAGAAAACGTCCACCACCACAAGCTGCGATTATTTCCGGGTCCCGCGTAACAATTTCTCCCCCCGTCTCCCCGGCCAGTGCCAGAGCAAAGGCATCAGCATAAGAGATCCTGTACTCACCCTTCAATCTCGCCGCTGCCCAAACACGCGTATTAGTTGCTGTCACTACCTGCCAGGGAAACACTTTCCTTCTGACGTCCGACAAGAATGACGCGGCTTCTTTGCTCTTGCCACTCTTAAGAAGGCGGTAAAAGACCTCTCCAACGTTAATAGCCGATATGTAGATTTTCATTACGCCTTTTTCGGCTTCTTCCATTAAATGGTTAACATAGGATGAACCGGGCTCTTCCTGCATCCAGCACAGTACGGCGAAGGCATCAAATACTTTGATCATCTCGGGCTACCTCTCGCCTGTGCTCCTCCAGATGTTCCTCTAGCACCCGCCTACCCCTCAAACAGCCCCGCCAGCGACGCCAATCCCGTCTGTTTTCCTGGTAGATAGGTTCCAGAATTATCTTGCCCCCAACCAATTCCACATTCAATGCCAACCCTCGTTTGAGAGCCAGGCGTTCCCTGATGTCCTTAGGAAGTACCAGTTGTCCTTTGGAAGATAACCGCACAACCGCCACAGTGAAAAGCCTCCTTACTTACTTATATTGTAAGACGGTACAGCCAGAAAAGCAACCCACCCTGGTCACGGGTCCGCCCGTTGCCGGCGGGTGGTTCAAAGCCCTGTGAGGCTCGCCCAGGCCCTCGTTTGCGAAGCGGAACCGGGCAACGCGGTCTCCCACACACCCGGAGGTCCGGGCCGAACACCGGGTCTGGGGGAGCGTCCTGCACGGCCCGGGCCTGCCGGAAGAAAAGACGCGACCCTGTCCGGCCAGCACCAGGACCGCCAGGAGCGCCGTCAAGCCCGCGCGGTAAAGCTGCAAGGGCCATCCCCAGACCACAGTATGCGGTGCCGCCCGAAGCCCAAGCCATAAACACGGCCGGCGCTTCGAAGTACGGTTCCGGCAGCACCCGGCCCCACTGCAACGGACGAAGTCCACGTCCTCGCGGCCCGCCTGAACCGGCAGGAGCGCGCGGGAGGCCAGATCATCTACCACGCCGTAGCCGCCCACGAGCCGACCGGCCGGAAACTGACCGAGGGCGCCCTCGACCGGCTGGTGAACAGCTCCTATCAGGTGCTCATGGTGGGCAAGAGCTACCGGCCCATGCACCGACCCGACCGGCCAGCACGGCCGACAACAGAGTCCGGAAGCCCAGGCCCCAGCGTCACGGAGCCGCACCTGCAGGCGTCCGATATCACTAACTCACCACCACACCAAGACGATCTAGGAACCTGCTTCAAAACCCCGCCCACCTGACGGGTGTTCAACTGCCAGTAACAACCATATGGCCGATTTTGCATGAAATGTTGACATTTGAAGAGATTTATGGTATATTTCGACCTGCGCGCTCTTGATTCAGATGGAACAGAACTGGTCGGACCGCCAGCTGGAGGAGGCCACGGCCTTTGACGACCGCGTGAAATACGCCCTCGGCATGGGCCGCAGCGACCCGCCCCTGGACGCCACCACCTTATGCCGCCACCGCCGGCGCCTGCTGGAAAATGACTACGGCCAAAAGCTCTTCGACCGGGTGGTGCAACAGGCCAAGGCGGAGGGCTTTCTTTCTTCCGAGGCCACGGTGCGCCTGGATTCTTTTCTCATCACCGGGGCCGCGGCGCGCCAGGACACCTACACCCTGCTGCGCCGGGGTATCTTGCGCCTTTTGACCCTGGCCCAGTGCCACGGCTGCCGGCCGCAGCTGGAGGCGGTGCTGGAGCGGGCCGACTTATGCAGGATTGAGCGACGACGAGGAGGCCAGATTGATGGAACAAATTCGCACACCAATTCGTATGCCCGCCCGCCTGCTCGAGGCCATCGAAAAGGTACGGGATCCCGAAGAATTCCTTACCGTAAGCGATTTCATCCGGCGCGCCGTTGAGCAGTTTGTCAGAGAACAAAGACGCCGACAACTGGCGGAGGAGTGTCGGCGGCTGGCCGGCGAGGAGGATTTAACTGCCCTTGCCGATTCGGACCTGGCCGATTATGCGAAAAAAATGGCCCGGGCCGAGAGGGGTGAACTGTAGTGCCCGGGGAAATACCGCGGCCGGGAGACATCTATCGGGTTAGTCTGGAAGGCACGGGCCATGTCCTTCGGGGACTTGATAAGCGCCGGTTAAAAGAGTTCCAGGAAAATGTGGCCGGTACGTCCTTTTTCCTGGCCCTGAAGATGGCCTTGGGCGAGTTGCTGGCGTTGCCGGTTGTGTAACGACCGGCGTTCGGAAAAGTCCGGCGCACATGCGGTTCGCCCGCACGCTATCGGGACCAAATTACGCGTGCCGGGCCGTTTCGGCCTCCCCTTGGCCGGCGCCGGCACCGATTTTCTTCCCGGGCTTGCGGGCCCGCACAAAGGCGCTGACCAGGGAACGGGCGAGCGAAGCCACGTGCTCCTCCATTTTTGGATTCAGAAAACCTTCCGGCAGGTCCGTGGGGCGGAAGGCCCAGATGATTTCCAGTTCCACGTCCACAAAGCCGGCCTCCGCCAGCAGGCGGCTGTATTCCTCCTCGGTTAGGGCCCCGGCCACGCAACCGGCCAATAGCTCCGCGGTTAGGGCCCCGGCCACGCAACCGGCCCATAGCTCCGCGTTCTGCCGCAGCCACGGCGGCACCTCGCGCCGCCACACCATGTCGGCCACGGCCAGGCGGCCGCCGGGCTTGAGCACCCGGAAGGCCTCCCTGAACACCCTGGCCTTGTCCGCGGCCAGGTTGATGACGCAGTTGGAGATGATTACGTCCACGTGGCCGTCCGGCAGGGGGATGTTCTCCATGTCGCCCTTCAGGAACTCCACGTTGGTCAGCCCGCTGCGGCGCCGGTATTCTTCGGCCAGGGCCAGCATTTCGTCCGTCATGTCCAGGCCGTACGCCTTACCGTTGGGACCCACCCGCCGGGCGCTCAGCAGGACGTCCAGCCCGGCGCCGCTGCCCAGGTCCAGGACCACCTCCCCCTCCCGCAGGTCCGCCAGGGCCGCGGGGTTGCCGCAGCCCAGGGAAGCCCGGAGCAGGTCCGGGGGCAGGCCCGCCGTCTCCTCCGGGGCGTAGTGGCAGGAACCGAAGCATCCCCCGGGGGAGCAGCAGCTTCCCTCGCCCCCGGACTGAAGCGTTCTGGCGGCTTCGGCGTACTTTTCCCGCACGGTTTCTTTCAGGGAGTCGTTCACGGACAGCACCCTTCCTCTACTTTTTTCGCGGCCCCGACGAGCAGCCCCAGACCCTCCAGAACCGTACGATGCCGGTCCAGCGGAATCAGGTCCACAATCCGCTCCACGTATGCGCTCATACCCCGCTCGATGCGCTCCACCAGCTCCCGGCCGGCCTCCGTGGGGCACAGCAGGCACCGCCGCCGGTCCCGGGGATCGGTCTGTCTACGGAGCAGCCCCCGGCGCACCAGGCCGTCGGCCACCCTGCTCACGGTGCTCAGGTCCAGCCCCAGGGACGCGGCCACGTCGCCCAGGGAGGCTGCGCCCCGGCGGGCCACCTCCAGCAGCACGTGGCACTGGGAGAGGGTCACGCCGCAGCACCCGACCTCGCTTTTCTCCACGAGGCGCATGCTCCGGGCCAGTTCGTCCAGCAGGTGGCGCAGGTCCGCCACCGTCGGTTCGTCCGCCACGTTTTTCACCGGATTAATTGTAACATACATGAGTTGCCGTTTGCAAGTATGCCGGGAGAACAAGACGGATCCCAGAATTGAAAAGCAAAACTGCCCGCATCTTGACGCCGTGTCCTGCCTCTTGTAAAATGGCCGCAAGGGGGTATGGTCCATGATGCCGGGGGAGATCAGCAAGACCACCGTTAGCCCGCGCTATCAAACGGTCATCCCGGCCGCCATCAGGGAAAAGTACAACATCCGTGAAGGAAGCCGTTTGGCCTGGATTCCCGGAGAAGGGAAGATTGAGGTCGTCCCCCTTCCCGCCGAAACGTACAGGGAATTCAGGGGTTCCGGCCGCGGAAAAAGGCTTCTCCAGGCCCTGCTCGCCTACCGGGCCGAAGAACGGGAGAAATGAGCGGTGGGCGACGGGACTCGGAAAAGATACGTCCTCGACACCAGCGCGCTGCTGGCGTATTATCAGGACGAAGAAGGGGCGGACCGGGTGGAGCGGATTCTGGACGAGGCTGCCCGCAGGGAAGCGAGCGTCTACGTGTCTTTCATGACCCTCTTTGAACTGGCCTACCTGGCCATGGCCGCAGAGGGACCGGAGGAGGCGCTCAGGTTGGTCCTGCGGATACGGGAACTGAATCTGGAGGAAGCATGGCCCGACGAAAACATGCTGTGGCGGGCGGCGGCGGTCAAGGCCGGGGGCGGGGTGAGCGTTGCGGACGCCTTTATCGCCGGCCTCGCGGCGGCCCTGGAGGCCACGCTCGTCCACCAGGATCCGGAGTTCGCCAAACTCGGTGGTGAAATCGACCAGATATTCCTGGCGGGCCCGTGACCTCGCAAATAGGGATGAAACTCCGCAGGCGGAGGGACCTCCGGTGAAGCCACCGGCCTTCTTAAAACCATTTTTCTGGGACGTCTCCTTTGAAGACCTGGACGTGCGGGCGGATTATTACTTCATTCTCGAACGTCTTCTGGAGTCCGGCAACGACCGGGCGTTGCGGTGGGTGCTGGAGCAGTACGAAGACGGGGAGCTGCTGGAGGTAGTCAAAACCAGTCCGCGCCTGTCTGCCAAGACCGGTAGCTTCTGGCGTTGTTATTTCCGCTTGACGGAGGGCGAGGTCAGGTGTTTGAGGCGGTCCTGCCGGCCCGGGGGAGACGCGCGCTGGAGCACCTAGCCGGCGCCGATTTGCTGTCCGCGTTTTACATGGCGGGCGGAACGGCCCTGGCCCTGCATCTGGGCCACCGCCTGTCGGAAGACCTGGACTTCTTTTCCGGGGTCCCTTTCGACCCCTTTGACCTCAGGCAGCGGCTGGAGCAGTTGGGACCCTTCGAGGTGCTGGACCAGCGCCGGGGCACCCTGCACGGTCTGTTCCAGGGCGTCAGGCTGAGCTTTTTGTTTTACAGGTACCCGCTGCTTTTTCAGCCCGCGTCGTTCCTGCGGTGTCGGGTGGCGGTACCCCGCGACATCGCGCCCATGAAAATGGAGGCCATCGCCTCCCGGGGTAGCAGGAAGGACTTTTTCGACCTTTACTTCATCGCACGGGAGGTGGCGGGCCTGGAGGAATGCCTGGAACTCTACCGTCGCAAGTACGCCGGCACCGGCTTCAACCTGTACCACGTGCTGAAAAGCCTGACTTATTTCGCGGACGCCGAAAGGGAAAAGGATCCGGTTTTGCTACGCCCGGCAACCTGGGCGCAAGTGAAGGGATACTTCGAACGGGAGGCGCCGCGCCTGCTGGCCACCGCGCTCGGCCTTGGGGACTGAGCCGTGCGGCTACGTGCCCGATCCGTCTCGCGGCTGCAGGGCGGGCTGCGCCGCCTGTCCGAAAGGGGGCCGGTCCGCCGGCATGGCCAGGGCGAAGTAGACAAGGCCCAGCACCACCAGGATCGCGGCGGTGTAGAACATGGCGGGGTATCCGAAACGGTTGCCAATGGGGCCCAGCACCATGGAGCCCGCCGTGATGCCCACGTCCATGAAGGCGGTAAAGAAGCCCAGGGCCGCGCCCCGCTCGGCGGGCGGGGTCAGGTCCACCACCAGAGCGTTGAGCGTGGGCATGAAGGAGCCGAAGCTGATGCCCAGGAGGACCGCCAGCGCCAGCAGGAACTTGAGGGTGTGGGCCGAGGGCAGGAGGAACACGGTCACGGCCAGGATCGCCATGAAGGGCACGATCACGCGCTTGCGGCCCAGCCGGTCCGAGGCCGCGCCGGCAACAATCCGGCTCAGAATGGTGCTCACCGCGTAGACGGTGAAGAAGAGGCCGAAGTTGGCGATGCCCCTGGCCGGCGCGAACACGGGCAAGAAGGTCACCACCGCGCCGTACGAGGTGGCGGCGCTGAACAGGGCCAGGGAGGGAATGAGCACCGTCGGCCGCCGAGCAATGGCCAGGGTGGTGGGTGCCGGGCCGGCGGGGCGGGCGGCCCTGATGTCCCGCAGGACCAGGGTGGCCACCCAGCCCGCGGCGGCCGTCAGGGCGGAAACCACGAACAGGAAGAAGAAGGTGTGGCCCTGGACTATTGAAGCGCCCCAGGCGGGGAACAGGGCCATGGCCACGATGTTGGCCGTACTGTAGATCCCTATGACCTCGCCGCGCCGGTGGGTCGGGGCCAGGTCCGCGATGTAGGCCGAAGAGGCGGCCAGGTAGCAGGCGTGGGCCAATCCGTGTCCGATGCGGGCCAGGTACAGGGGACCGATGCCGGCAAGGGAGGCGTACAACAGCGGAAAGAGGATGAAGAGTCCGGCTCCAGTGGCCATGAAGATTTTGCGGCCGTACCGGTCCCCCAGCCGGCCGAAGGAGGGCCGCAGCACCACGGCGGCCAACGTAAAGAGCCCCATAACCACCCCCACCTGGGAAAGGGTCCCGCCGAGGCCGGCCACGTACTGGGGCAGGGTGGGGATCAGGAGATAAAAACTGCCGAAATAAAAGAACTGGGCCACGCAGGCGGCGACGAAATTGCGCGACCAGAGACGGAATTCGGACATGACGCTGAAAACCTCCCGCTTCGTCTGATAACGCACGAAGTGTGACCGCTGCGCCCCGGGCTCGCAAGGCCGCGTCTGCCGCGGTCCGAAGTCGGGCGCTGGTTTAGGTCGTAGCCGCTGACCATGAGGGGGACCCCAACCGGAATTCCTCCAAGCGTCGGACCTCCCGGTACCGTGGCGTCCGCCCGGTGCCGCCGCACGGGTCCCTCACCGCGTCGCGGTTGGCGCGGGCCCGGGCGCCTTACTGGCCACTCCTCCACACGAGCAGGTCTCCGCATTCTGGCCGGCACGTTTCCCAGCGCCCGACTCAGTCCGCCGCGGGAGGAAGCACGAGGAAGTCCCCGGTCCAGGCCGGAAAGGCCGGCACCCCCTGGGCCAGGGTGGCCAGCCACTGCCGGTCCGTCAGGGGAGCGTCGGCCGGGCGGCTCACCTCGCGGCAGCCCAGGGCCGCGCCCCGGGCCAGGTAGAGCCGACCCTCGAGGGGGACCACGGCCACGATTTCCAGCGGCGGTCCGAGGGCCGCCTGAAGCACCCTTTCCCCGCCCCGGTAAAGGGTGACTACGGCCCCCGGATAGCCCGGCAGCCCCTCCCGGCCCGTTACCTCGAGATTTGCCAGTATTTCGGCCATGCTTTCCCCCCACGCGGCCAGGCGCTGTTTCTGGTCCCCGTTGAGGGGGGCGTTGGCCAGTTCCTGGGCCGAGGCTTTCCTCAGCAGGGTGGCCAGCTGCTCGAAATGGCGCAAACTCTGGGCCGCCATTCCGGTCAGGAGGTCGCGGCTGTCCAGGAAGTCCCTGGTGTAGCGGGCCAGCCAGGCCATGCGGGCATAAAAGGTCAGTTCGGGCTCCACGTAGACCAGAACGGCCGGCGGCTGGACGTGCCAGGTGGCGCCTTCCTGCCGGGGGGTGGTGGCCTTCCAGCCCTCGACGTGGAGGAGGGCCAGGGTACTCAGGCCGGTGAGGAGGTTGCGGCCCTCCCAGGCCGGCCCCTCCATGAAGGAGGGGAACCCCGCGCCCTTGGGGGCCAGGAGCGGCTGCAGGGCCCACAAGAATCCCCCCGCCATGCTGGCGTGCCACCGCTCCAGGGGCATGGCCGCCAGTTCCTCCCGCAGCCGTTCCAGGCGGGTCGCGCGGTCCGGCGTACGCGCCTCTGGAACTTGCGCGGGTCCGGACCCCAGGACCGCCAGCAGGTCCTGGGCGCGCACCGCCGCCCCATCCCCCGCGAGCCGGTTCAGGACGGCCCGGTCCACGCTCAAAAAGGGCCCCACGAATTTGAAGACCGGGGGAACGCCCTTTGCCGCGGCCAGCTCCCCGGCCCTGGCCCCGAAGGTTCCGAGCTTGCCCGGGTCCGCCAGTTCGTTCAGGTCGGGCCGCCGACCGAAGATCTCTTCGATCAGCCGGAGGGCGTCGCGGGGATGCAGCGCATCGTCCTGGCCGTAGAGGAAGCTCATGCTGGTGTAGAGACGGTCCCATTTTTCGATGGGGCCGATCCGGCCGAGGGACCACCGGAACAGGGCTTCGGTGAAAAGGATGGCCTGGATGAGCTGGTCCGAGGGCTCCGCGGTCACCTCCCCGGCCTCCCGGCGGGTGGGATAAAGGGGGACGCTGCCGTACCAGGTCACGGCCCGGTAGTAGCGCTCCAGTTCCGGGGTCCAGGTGTAGTGGCCCTGGGGCACGAAGGCCCCGTAGTCCACCTCGTACGGGAAGATGGCGCCCGTGGCCGGGCCCGCGGCGGCGCGGATCAGGTCCAGTTCCCGGCCCACCAGGTCCTGCACCTCGACCGGAACCTCGGCGCGTTCGTCCAGCAGGCGGGCCGCCACGGCGAAATAGGCCATGTTGCGCCGGGCCGCCTCCTTGACCCGCGGGTTTTCCACCTGCCGGTAGATGGAGCGCGACCCCTCGAGCATCCGGACGGTGAGGCTCTGGAGCTGGAGGTAGAGCCGCTGGCCTTCGGCCTGAGCCACGGCGTGGGCCTGGACGGCCCGGTACAGGTAGCACAGCGTGTCGGCCGTGATCAGGGAGGGAATGCCGCGGGCCGCGTTGTCACGGTAGAGGGAAACGGGGTCCGGTAGCGCGGACGGCCGCACGAGAAAGCCGTGGGCCGCAAGGCGTTGCCGCTCGTCCGCCGTAAGCCTCCCCAGGGCCTCGGGATTGGCCACGTTACCCAGGTCCGGCGCTACCCGGTAGGCGGGTACGCGGGCCAGAACCTGCGGTTCCTCCCACGGGGGCAGGGATTGCTCTTCCACCACGGGAATGGAGCGGGTGGCCTCCTGCTTCATGTGGGCGGCGATGGCCCTTTCCTTCCCGGGCCCCTCCTGGTACCAGATGTAGAGTCCGGATCCGGCAAGGGAAAGGAACATGAGCAAAAAAGGAAGAAACCTTCCGCGTCGCATGGGCCTTCACACGGCCTATTCTATCAGATCCGCGCCCCGGTGAAAACCCGCGGGCAGGAAAAAGGGCACGCCATGGCGAAGCATTGCGCCGGGGGGTGAAACCCTTGAATCTGGAACTGGCCCTGGCCGTGGCCCGGGAGCGGCTGGCCGCATGCGACCCCCTGCTGTTGGCGGCCCGGGCCCGGGTGCCGTTCGATGAGGTCCGAAGCACCTTTGCTGTGGGTTTTTTGGGCACGCGCCACACCGTGACCTTTCCGGCGGGCGAGGTCCGCACGGCCTCGGGGGAGGCCGTACCCCTCATCCGGGAGGTACTGATCCTTCATTACCTCACCGGCGCCAGCGGTCTGCCGGTCCAGAACAGGTGGATCGCTTTTCGCGAGCTGCCCGATGGCGCCATTTACGTGGGGCCCTTCCAGGCCCGGGCCGTTCAACCCCTGGTGCGTTACTTCGGTCCGGCGCCGGAAAAACTGATCCCGGCGGCCGAGGCCCTGGGGGGCTTCCCGGTGGCCATGGGGGACGCCGGCGCGGTGGTGCCGGCCTTTCCCCTGGTGCCGGTGGCCGTAATCCTGTGGCGGGGAGACGAGGAGTTTCCCGCCGCGGGCAACATCTTGTTCGACGGCTCTGCCCCCACCCACATGTCGGCCGAGGACTACGTCGTTCTGGCATCGCTGGTGGTGGGGGAACTCAGGAAGAGGGCCTAAACCGGGGGCTCTGCCGGCCGGGTCCGGTCACGACCGCGTGTACCGTATGCCCCGGGTCGGCACCGGCGGGGTTCATGTGCTGGCAAAGGGGGACCAGCATGGGCGAAAACGTGCTTGCCTCGACCACCGTTTACCGGGGACGCATCTTCAACGTGCGGGTCGATACGGTGACCTTCCCGGACGGTCGTACCGGTACGAGGGAAATCGTGGAATATCCGGGGGCCGTGGTGGTGGTAGCCCTCGACGACGCGGAACAGGTGCTGCTGGTGCGCCAGTACCGCCACGCGGTGGGACGCGAACTGCTGGAACTGCCGGCCGGCAAGCTGGAGCCGGGTGAGGACCCTCTGGTCTGCGCCCGGCGCGAGCTGGCCGAGGAAACCGGCTACGCCGCCCGGGAGTGGCAGTTCCTGCTCGAGTACTACTCTACACCCGGTTTCACCACGGAGAAGATGTTCCTTTACCGCGCCGCCGGGCTGGAGGCCACGGGACCGGCCCCGGACAGCGATGAATTCATCCAGGTGGTGAAGGTGCCCCTGGGACGGGCCCTGGAAATGGTGGCCGCAGGCGAGATCTGCGACGCCAAGTCCATCGTGGGCCTGCTGGTGGTGGGCACGGGGCTCAAAGGCCCGCGCCGCTCCGCCTGAGGACCACCCGGCCTTCGGACAGGCAGGCCACGTCGTAATATTCTTCGGACCCCGCGGCCACGGCGCCCTGCCAGGGGACGCCGGCGATAAGCAGGCGTTCGGGCGCCAGGCGTGCGGCCACGACGCGGGCCCCCGGGTTGGGAGGGCGGCCGGCCTCCACCGTGCCCCGGCAGGCGCCCAGGATCACGACGTCGCCACCCGCGCGCACCGCGGCCCCCGGATGCACCCCTCCCAGCACCACCACGTTTCCGCCGTAGACCACGTACTGGCCGCCGCGCAAGGATGCGGCCACCAGGAGCGCGGGTTCCGCACCCGGCGGGAGTTCGTTTCGGGGCCGGGCCGGAAGCCGCGGGGACGGAGCCTCCGGGCCGGCCGGAATCATGCCGTAGCGCCGGCAGATGGCCTGCAACTCGCGGAGCTGCTCGGGCCCGAGGTGAGAATCCGGTGCGAAACTGAACACGGCCCCCCTGAAAAACCCGCGGGCCGCCTCCATGCGCGCCAGGAGGTGGCTTTTTATTTCGTCGAGGTGCAGCCCGGGCTGCACCAGGATGACCAGCCCGCGGCGCGTCCCCTTTATGGTGATTGCCTCTCGCATCACGTTCCTCCGGGAATTTTGCCCTGCAAAGCCTTCCGGTCAGCGGCACCGGGGGTTGGCAAAATTGTCCATGTGGCCCGGATGGGATTCCCCCCCAACCGGCTCCACTGGAAAAGATATTCTACCGTTTGTCCTCGTTTCCTCCGCATAAAAAGACAATTTTCGCGGCACCCTCAAGGTCAGGTGGCGCCCGCACCTCCCGCGGGACGGACGTGCATTGGCCCCCGGGCGCCGGCATAGAGAGTAGTGTAGGGAGATGCTGGGGCGGCTCTGGGAGCTGGGGGACGAGTACTTCCACCCCGAGGCCCTGGAGTTCTACGGCCTGGTCAGTTTCATGAAGGCCGGCCTGCTTCACGCCGACGTGCTCAGCACCGTCAGCCGCACCTACGCCCGGGAGATCCAGACCCCGGAGCAGGGCGAGGGCATGGACGGGATCTTGCGCCGGCGCGCCGCGGACCTCTACGGCATCGTCAACGGCATCAATTACCACGAATTCAACCCCAGGACCGATCCCCGCATCCACCGCAATTACGGGCCCGAGTCCCTCGAGCGCAAGAAGGAGAACAAGTACGCCCTGCAAAAAGAGGTGGGCCTCCCGGTGCGGGACGTCCCGGTCCTGGGCATTATTTCGCGCCTCGTGCCCCAGAAGGGGCTGGACCTGGTGGCCGAAATCGTGGACGAACTCATGCGCCTGGACCTGCAACTGGTGGTCCTCGGCACCGGGGACCCTTACTACCACGAACTGTTTCAGGCCATACGCGCGCGGTACCCTAACAAGATGGGGCTGCACCTGGGCTTCAACGCCGTGCTGGCGCAGCGCATCTACGCCGGCACCGACATGTTTTTAATGCCCTCGCGCTTCGAACCCTGCGGCCTGGGACAGCTCAGCGGTCGAGTACCTGCAACTGTATCGCCTGGCCCAGAGCAGGCACCTGGAAGCCCTGAAGATTGCCTAGCGGGATTAACATGTCTAGCACCATTGACATGAACGGACTGTCCCGCGCGGGGGCGGCTTTTTGTTGAGAAGGCGGCGTCGGCCGGTCGGCGTCTTGTGTGAGCCGTTCGTCCCCCCGAATTGTTCTTTGGGCGGAAACAGGGCCGCCTGACACGCAAATTGCTAAGCCCAGGTGTAGAGCGTGGCACGTCCGCCGTGGGGCGGGTCCCTCTCCGGTACGCCGCCCGGGAGCGATCCCGGTGGCTTCCGCGGGCTGCACCCGGCGCGGATCCGGCCCGCTGCCCGCAAGTGCTTCGCGACGCCAATGGGGGGATACGGCATGGATTTCGAGCTCGGTCCGGAGCACCGCATGCTCCAGGACACGGTGTACAGGTTTATGGTCAAGGAAGTCGCGCCCATCGCAGACCAGATCGACCGGGAAGACCGCTTTCCGGAAGAGGCATGGAAGAAGCTTTCTGAAATGGGATTAATGGGCATAACCGTGCCCGAGGAATACGGCGGTGGCGGCCAGGACCTGCTGGCCGCGGCCCTGGTCATGGAGCAGATGGCTCGCATCTGCCCCGGATTGGCCCTCTCCTACGGGGCCCACACCGTGCTGTGCGTCGACACCCTCTACCATAACGCCAACGAGGAGCAGCGGCGGCGCTACCTGCCCGGTCTTTGCAGCGGCGCCGTAATCGGGGCCCTGGCCCTCACCGAGCCCAACGCGGGGTCCGACGCCGTGGGCATCCAGACCACGGCCCGCCGCGAGGGAGACTACTACATCCTTAACGGTACCAAGATGTTCATCACCAACGCCCCGGTGGCCGAGGTCTTCGTCACCTACACCAAGACCGACAAGGCGGCCGGAAAACGCGGCATCACCGCCTTCATCGTGGAAAGGAGTTTTCCGGGCTTCAGCGTTACGCGCAAGCTCGAGAAGCTCGGGCACCGCGGCTCGCCCACCGGCGAGGTGGTGCTGGAGGACTGCCGGGTGCCGGCCGCGAATCTGCTCGGGAAAGAAAACCTCGGCGTGGCGGTAATGATGTCGGGGTTGGACCGGGAGCGGGCCTCCCTGGCCGCCATCCAGGTGGGCCTGGCCCAGGAGGCCATGGAGATGGCCATCAAGTACGCCAAGGAGCGGGTGCAGTTCGGCCAGCCCATCGCCAGCTTCCAGCTCATCCAGGCCAAACTGGCCGACATGTACACCAACATCGAGGCCGCACGCTTACTCACCTACAAGGCGTGCGTGCTGGCGGACCGGTCCGAGCGGGGCGGCAAGGGCACCGAGATTCACAAGCTGGCCGCGGCCGCCATCCTTTTCGCCGGGGAGATGGCCACGCGCGTGGCCCTGGACGCCCTGCAGATCCACGGCGGCTACGGCTACATGCTGGAGTATCCCATCAACCGCTACGTGCGGGACGCCAAGCTGCTCGAGATCGGGGCCGGCACCTCGGAGATCAGGCGGCTGGTCATCGCGCGCGAACTGATCAGGGATTGAGGTTGTGGTATTCCATGATTAAAATGAAGAAGAGGCACCGGGAAAACTACATCACACTCGGCTCCCGGCCGGTGACCGTCAGCCAGAGGCAGAAGATCCTGGCGCGGGACGCCATCCTGTGGCTCTTGAAGAAACATCCCCATTCCGAGGAGGACATTGCCGAGCACTTCGGCCTGCCGCAGGATCTGGTGGCCATGCTGGTGCGCGAACTGGAGCGGGCCGGCCGCGTCGTGCGCACACCGGGGCCGCGGCCCCTGCTGCGGGCGCAAGATCCCCTGGGCCGGTGGGGGTGTGAGCGAAGCATGCAGGCCTAGGAGGGCCGGTGACGGGGGGTAGGGACGAGCCTTTTGTGGAATGGCGCCGGGGGCGCGCCCCCGGCCTGCGGGTGAAACTGCGAATCGCGGGGGAGGGAAAAGGGTTGAGCGACTATTTCCGGTGGACCGCCGAGACCTTCGCCATGGACAAGGTCTTTGAGAAGCCGGAGGCGTTGCACGGCATCCGCATCCTGGACATGACCAACGTCATTCTGGGTCCGGTGGTGGGCGACTATCTGGGCGAGTACGGCGCCGAGGTTTTCCGCGTGGAGCTTCCGGGGCGCGGGGACCCCACCATGCGCGTAGTGACTCCCTTCGGCATCTTCTGGAAGAACGCCTGTCCGGGCTTTTTCCCGCAGAACCGCAACAAGTACTTCATTACCATCGACGTGCGCAAGCCCGAGGGCGTGGACCTCTTCAAGCAGCTGGCCAGGCGCTGCGACGTGGTGGTGGAAAACTTCATAGCGGGCACCATGGACGAGTGGGGCATCGGCTACCGCCAGCTGCGGGAGGTCAAGCCCGACATCATCATGCTGTCCCTCAACGGCTTCGGCCAGTGGGGGCCCTTCTCCATCGGCCGGCCTTCGTGGGACCTGGCGGCCCAGGCCGCCAGCGGCCACGCGGCCATCACCGGCTTCCCCGGCCGGCCCCCGGGCAAGGCGGGCCTGTATCTGGGAGACTATACCGGCGGCCTCTTGGGCGCCATTGCCGTGCTGGCGGCCCTGCACTACCGGGAGCGCACGGGCAAGGGGCAGTACATAGACTACGCCCAGGCCGAGGGTCTGATCCGGACCATGGACTGGACCTGGGTCTACCAGGGCCTGACCGGCAGGGAGCGCGGGCGCTACGGCAACCGGGACATCAGCTTCTGCCCCTCGGACATCTTCCGCTGCCAGGATGGCTTCGTGGCCATCGCGGCGGCCGACGACGAGGAATTCCGGGGCCTGTGCCTGGCCATGGGCCGGCCCGACCTCATCGAGGACGAGCGCTTCAGGACCGCCGAGGCGCGGCTGAAGGAAGAGCACGCCCTGGAACTCCTCCAGATCATCCGGGACTGGGCCGCCACCAAAACCAGGGAGGAAATCGACGCCCTGGGCGAACTCTACCGCTTCGGCTCCGCGCCGGTGATGGGCTTCAAGGACCAGAACTACGACCCCCACCTGCGGGCCAGGGGCATGGTCTGGGAGATCGACGACCCGGTGTACGGCCGGGTGGTGGAGGTGGGTCCGGTGGTGAAGATGTCCGAGACGCCGGGCCGGCTACGCTGGTCCGCCAGGCCGGTGGGGTTCGACAACGAGTACGTTTTCGTCAAGATGCTGGGTCTGCGCCCGAGCGAGCTGAAGGCCCTTGAGGAAAAGGGCGTCATCGGGAAGTGGGCCCCGCTGCTGGGCTCCATGCCGCCGGACGGCTGGCGCGGCGAAGGCACCATTTTCTGAGGGGAGGGATGGCAGTTGGCGGACGGTTACATCGAGTGGGCCCGGCAGGCCACGGATCCTAAGGAGGCCCGGAAGAAGCCCGAGGCCCTGGACGACCTGGTGGTGCTGGACGCCAGTTACCGCCACATCGGCGGCCTGGTGTGTTCCTCCATGCTTTCGGAATTCGGGGCCGAGGTAATAAGGATCGAGCCGCCCGGCGGGGACCCGGCCCGCAATTTCTCGCCCTACGGGATCAAGCACAAAGACACCGGCCTGGGCTACCTGGTGGAGGCCCGCAACAAGCTCCACATCACGCTGAACCTAAACGTTGCCGAGGGACGGGAGATCTTTAAGAAGCTGGCCCGTAAGGCGGACGTGGTCATCGAGACCTTCCCCGCCGGCGTGATGGACGAGTGGGGCATCGGCTACCGGCAACTCAGCCAGGAGAACCCGGGGCTCATTTACTGCGCCATCTACACCTACGGCCAGTTCGGGCCCAGGGCCGCCTGCGGAAAGCCCGACTACGACGTCATCAACCAGGCCATCTCGGGCGTCGCCTGGAGCACGGGCGAGATGGTGGAGGACGAGGACAACCCGCAGCCCTGGGAGGTGCCCACCAAGATCGGCTCGTGGTACGGCTGGTACATCGGGGGGCTCTGGGGCGCCTTCGGGATTCTGGCCGCCCTGCGCTACCGCGGACAGACCGGCCGGGGGCAACTGGTGGACGTCTCGGGGGCCGAGGGCATCATGCGCTTCATGGACTGCTACCTCACCTTTTACAATATGACGGGCATCGAGAAGGAGCGCATCGGCAACCTGGACGCCAACATCAACCCCTACACCATCGTGCCGGTCAAGGATGGCTACGCCATGATCGCGGGCTTTACGGACCCCAACTTCTACGCGCTGACCGAGTGCCTCCAGAAGCAGGAGTGGCGCAACGACCCGCGCTTCGACACCTTCCTGAAGCGGGCCAAGCTCACGGCCAGCAAGGCCTTCTGGCCCCTGCTGGTGGAGGAAACGAAGAAGTACACCGCGGACGAACTGCTGGAGATCTTTCTGGACTACGTGCGGAACAAGCGCGGGCCCGGCACACCGGTGACGGCCAAGGTGGCCACCCCCACCGAGGTCCTGCAGCAGGAGAACTGGTGGCTGCGGGGCGTGCTGGAAGAGGTGGAGGACCTCAACTACGGCAAGGTCACCCTCCAGGCCCCGGTCTGGAAGATGACCGAGACGCCGGGCCGCATCAAGTGGGTCTGCCGCTCCGTGGGCCAGGACAACGAGTTCGTCTACCGCAAGTACCTGGGCTACGGGCCGCGTAAGGTGCGGGAGCTCAAAGAGCGGGGCATTATTTAGGGTCCGCCGGTGTAAAGGGCGGGGGTCTGCCGGTTGACGGGAGCTGGTTGGCCCCTGCCGGCATACGGCGCGGGGGGCCGTGCCGGGGGGCAACGCCGGCATGATTCTTGCATGCCCTTTTTTGAGAAACCTAAACGAGGGAGGATGGTTATGGCCCGCGTACCTAACATGACCGATTACGAAGAGACCTACAGGACCTTCAAGTGGCACGTACCCGAGTACTTCAACTTCGCCCGGGACGTCTTCGACAACTGGGCCGAGGACCCCAGGAAGGTGGCCCTGTGGTGGGTGGACGACGAGGGGAACGAGAAAAAGGTCACCTTCCGCTACCTGAAGGAGCGCTCCTCGCGCCTGGCCAACGTGCTCCAGGCCCAGGGCGTGAAGAAGGGTGACGTGGTGATGCTGGTCACCCCGCGCCTGGTGGAGTGGTGGGAGGCCAACCTGGCCTGCATGCGCCTGGGGGCGGTGGTGGCCCCGGGTACCACCATGCTGACCAGCAAGGACCTGAAATACCGCTTCGACATGTCGGAGGCGGTGTGCGTCATTGCCGACGACCCGATTGCGGACAAGGTGGACGAGGTGCGGGCCGATTGTCCCTCGCTTAAGACCGCCATCGTGGTGGGCAACCGGCGTCCGGGCTGGCTGCACTACGAGACCGCGGTGAGCCAGGCGGCGCCGGACTTCAAGGTGGAGCGCACCAGGAGCGAGGACCCCTGCATCCTGTACTTCACCTCCGGCACCACCGGCATGCCCAAGATGACGCTCCACACCCACGCCAGCTACCCCATCGGCCACATGATCACGGGCAAGTACTGGCAGGACCTCAAGGCCACGGACGTGATGTGGTGCCTCACCGACACGGGCTGGGCCAAGGCGGCCTGGGGGACCCTGTTCAACGCCTGGAACCAGGGTGCCACCGTCTTCGTGCACCACACGGCGCGCTTCGACCCCAAGCGTACCCTGGAGCTCCTGGGCAAGTACCCCATTACGGTCCTCTGCGGCCCGCCCACCGCCTACCGGATGTTCATCCTCGAGGACCTTTCCAAGTACAAGCTGGCGGCCCTGGAGCACTGCGTCTCGGCCGGCGAGCCCCTGAACCCGGAGGTCATCGACGTCTGGGAGCGGGCCTTCGGCCTCAAGATCCGCGAGGGCTACGGCCAGACCGAGACCGTCTGTCTGGTGGGCACCTTCCCGCCCCTGCCCGTCAAGCCCGGCTCCATGGGCAAGCCCTCGCCCGGGTTCTACGTGAGCGTCATCGACGAGGAGGGCAACGAGCTGCCGCCCGGGCAGGAGGGGGACATCGCCGTGCGCGTCAAGCCCGAGCGCCCGGTGGGGCTCTTCAAGGAGTACTGGAAGGACCCGGAGCGCACCGCCTCCTGCTACCGCGGCGACTGGTACATTACGGGTGACCGGGCCGTCAAGGACGAGGACGGCTACCTCTGGTTCGTGGGCCGGGCCGACGACGTGATCCTGGCCGCCGGCTACCGCATCGGGCCCTTCGAGGTGGAGAGCGCGCTCCTGGAGCACCCGGCCGTGGCGGAATCCGCCGTGGTGTCCAGCCCGGACGAGGTGCGCGGCGAGGTGGTCAAGGCCTTCGTGGTGCTGGCCCCCGGCTATCAGCCCTCGGAAGAGCTGGTCAAGGAGTTGCAGGAGCACGTCAAGAAGGTGACCGCGCCCTACAAGTACCCGCGCAAGGTGGAGTTCGTGGACAGCCTCCCCAAAACCATCAGCGGCAAGATCCGCCGCGTGGAGCTGCGGGAGCGCGAGTGGGGCAAGGTCCGCGGCCCCGGCGCCATCGCCCGGCGCGAGGCGGAGGGGAAGGAATAAGGGATCGGCACCGGGCGGGCGCGGGGCCCGCCCGGTACCTGTTCGGTACCGGATTGGCGAGGGGGTCGCGCGGGGGCCACTGCCGGTTCCAGGCGCACGGGGCCGGGGGCCGCGCCGGCGTGTTTCTCGGGCCTTTGCGGCCGGTCCCGGCGTTTGAGCGGCATACGAAAGGAGGCACTTACGCATGGATTGGGCGGCCACGGCACAGGAACTCAACCGCTACCTGCTTTTGAACTCCTTTCCGGTGGGCGTCAAGCTGGTCCCTTGCCGGGAGGAACTGCCCGCCAAAACCAGGACCCCGCGGGACCTGGGCGTGCGCCTGGCCCTGTGCCAGCTTATCGCCCTCGCCCGGCGTTACGGCTGGACCCTCGGGGTGGGACGGGAGGAGCACAACTGTCCCCTGGGTTCTATTATTATGGGCTTCGAGCCGGCCGTACCCTTTTATCTGGAGGGCAACGTGGCCGAGGGCACCTACGTGGCCACAAAGGAGGCGGGGGTCCGCTCCGAGGCGGCCCTGCGCCGCCTGGACCACGCGCCGGACCGGTGGGTGGTGGTGGGCCCGCTGGACCGGATCACCTTCGAGCCCGACGTGGTGGTCGTCCACGGCCATCCGGCCCAGATGATGCGCCTGATCCAGGCCGCCCTGTACCGGGAAGGGGGGGCCATCACCTCCTCCTTCCTGGGCCGGGGGGCGTGTTCGGAGGAGATCGTGGCCCCGCTGCTGAGCGGGCAATGCCAGCTGGCCATGCCCTGCACCGGGGAGCGCGTGTTCGCCCAGACCCAGGACCACGAAATAGCCTTCGGGATTCCGGCGGCGCGGGTGGCCGAGGTCCTCGAAGGCCTGGCCGGCACCCACCGCCTGGGCATCCGCTACCCCATCACGTCCTTCCTCAGGTACGAGGCCGCCTTTCCCGAGAAGTACCGTCGGCTGGCGGAGGAGTTTTCCAAGGCCTAGGCGAAATCTCCATGTGGGTCAATCCGTGGGGGTCCTTGCGGGGAAGGCACTGCAGTCCTGGAGTGTGCCCACGGTGGTACAGTCGCAGTATTCAGGAAAGGGAGAGGACCGGTGACCAGATCCGTTATTGTCAGCGCGGTGCGCACGCCCTTCGGCCGCCTGGGCGGGGCCCTCGCCCCCCTTAAGGCGGTGGAATTGGGTGGCACGGTAATTGCTAAAGCCTTGGAAAGGGCTGGCCTGTCAGGCGACCAGGTGGACTACGTAATCATGGGCATGGTACTCCAGGCCGGGGCCGGCCAGATACCGGCCCGCCAGGCCGCCCGGCTGGCCGGCCTGCCGTGGGAGGTGCCGGCCGACACCATCAACAAGGTTTGCGCCTCGGGTCTGCGCGCCGTCATCCTGGCGGACCAGGCCATTAGGGCCGGCGACGTGCACACCGTGGTGGCCGGCGGCATGGAAAGCATGAGCAACGCGCCCTTCGGGCTCTTCCGGGCCCGGTGGGGCTACCGCATGGGCCACGACCGGGCGGTGGACCTGATGGTCCACGACGGCCTGTGGTGTTCCTTTTACGACGTGCACATGGGCGTGCACGGGGGCACGGTGGCCAGAGAATACGGCGTCACCCGGCAGGAGCAGGACGAGTGGGCCCTGCGCAGCCACCAGAGGGCCCTGGCCGCCATCGACGCGGGCCGCATGGCCGAGGAGATCGTCCCGGTTTCGGTACCCTCTAGAAAGGGACCGCCCGGAATCGTGGACACAGACGAGGGGCCGCGGCGCGACACCAGCCTGGAGAAGCTCGCGGCCCTGCCCCCGGTCTTCGACCCCGAGGGCACGGTGACCGCCGGCAACGCGCCCGGCGTCAACGACGGCGCCGGGGCCCTGGTGGTGATGTCCGAGGAGCGGGCGTGGGAACTGGGCCTCAAGCCTATGGCCACCATCCTCGGGCATGCCTCGGTGTCGGCCGACGCCCGCTACATCGCCACGGTGCCCGGCCTGGCGGCCAATAAGTTGCTGCAGAAGGCGGGTCTCAGGCCGGACCAGATCGACCTCTTCGAGATCAACGAGGCCTTTGCCGCCGTGGCCCTCATCAGCATGCGCCTCATCGGGTGCGACCCCGAACGGGTCAACGTCAACGG